>Ga0308157_10002000_pt1 | contig 36771 bp, 37 predicted proteins | sample PhyBR1_FD_201035 | JGI IMG/M metagenome (GOLD analysis project Ga0308157, IMG submission 201035) | Phyllosphere microbial communities from UC Gill Tract Community Farm, Albany, California, United States - DLSLB.R1 | ecosystem: Host-associated > Plants > Phyllosphere > Unclassified | place: USA... | reverse complement strand
CAACAGCCAGGCCCATGATGCGTTCGGCGCAACAGCCAGCGGCCGCACAACGGCCGGTGGAAGACACGATGCCGGCCCGCAGCCGCAGGCCGGTCTCCTCCACATCGGGACATGCGCATGAAATTAATCTCCGCGATCATCCGTCCATTCAAGCTCGACGAAGTGCGTGAAGCCTTGGGCGCCACTGGCGTTTCCGGCATCACCGTCACCGAGGTCAAGGGCTTTGGACGGCAGAAAGGCCACACCGAGCTGTACCGTGGCGCCGAATACGTCGTCGATTTCCTCCCCAAGATCCGCATCGAAACCGCCGTCACCGACGACAACGTCGAGGCGGTGATCGAAGCCCTGCAGGGCGCAGCTGGCACCGGCAAGATCGGTGACGGCAAGATCTTCGTTACCGCGCTTGAACAAGTGGTGCGTATCCGCACCGGCGAAACAGGCGCCGACGCGCTTTAAGAACCCGCTACCGACCCGTCCTCCGGCGGCAGCGACCGTCAGATGACAACAGGTCGCTGGCAGGTTCCATCCCCACAACCGGAGTCGACAATGCGAACGGAATTTTTCACCGGGTTGAAAGCCCGGCTCGGAGGCCTGTGCCTGTCTTTCATGCTCACCGCGATGCTGCTGGGCATGTTTTCCAGCAGTGCCTGGGCACAGGACACGCAGGCGCCGCCTGCTTCTGCCACGGAAGTGGCAGCCGCGCCGGCAGCCGCTGCAGCCGCACCTGCTGCTGAAGCAGAGGCCGCACCCAGCTTTGACAAGGGCGACGTGGCGTGGATGCTCACTGCTACCTTGCTGGTGCTGATGATGGTGGTGCCCGGCCTTGCCTTGTTCTATGGCGGCCTGGTGCGTGCCAAGAACGTGTTGTCGGTGCTCAGCCAGGTACTGGTGGTGTTCTCGCTGGTGCTGATCCTGTGGGTGGCCTATGGCTACAGCGCGGTGTTCAGTGCGGGTAACCAGTTCTTTGGTTCCTTCACCGAATTCGCCTTCCTCAAGGGCTTCACGCCGGACTCGGTGGGCAATACGCCGATCGCCGGGCTGCCGGACTTCCTGTTCGTGGCCTTCCAGTCGACATTCGCCGGCATCACCACCGCGCTGATCGTCGGCGCCTTCGCCGAACGCATCAAGTTCCGCGCGGTGCTGCTGTTCTCGGCACTGTGGTTCACCCTGAGCTACATCCCGATGGCGCACATCGTGTGGGGCGGCGGCTATCTCGGTGAGATGGGCGCGATCGATTTTGCCGGTGGCACCGTGGTGCACATCAATGCCGGTGTTGCCGGCCTGGTCGCTGCATGGTTCGTCGGCAAGCGCCTGGGTTATGGCCAGACCGCATTGAAGCCGCACAACCTGCCGCTGACCTGGATTGGTGCGATGCTGCTGTGGGTGGGCTGGTTCGGCTTCAATGCAGGCTCTGCGGCTGCTGCCGACACCGTCGCCTCGCTGGCCTTCATCAACACCGTGCTGGCAACCGCCGCCGCCGTGTTGGGCTGGACGCTGGTCGAAGCCGTCACCAAGGGCCATCCGTCGGCGCTTGGTGCAGCCTCGGGCGCGGTGGCTGGTCTGGTCGGTGTAACGCCGGCCTGCGGCACCGTTGGTCCAATGGGCGCCATCGTCATCGGCTTCGTCACCGGCATCATCTGCGTCTGGGGTGTTACCGGCTTGAAGCGCCTGCTGAAGGCCGACGACACCGCCGACGTATTCGGCGTGCATGGCGTGGGCGGCATTGTCGGCGCCATCCTCACCGGCGTGTTCAGCGCACAGTCGCTGGGCGGCACCAAGGTTGATCTGGATATCGCCCACCAAGTGTGGGTGCAGGTGGTCAGCGTCGGCTTCACCGTGCTGTGGTCGGCCGTGGTCACCGCCGTCATCCTGCTGGTGGTTCGTGCCCTGGTTGGCCTGCGCGTCAGCGAAGAAGCAGAGCGCACCGGCCTGGACGTCACCACCCACGGCGAATCGGCCTACGAGGCTTGAGCGCTTAAGCCCTGATCTAGAAAGAAATCAAAGCCCCTCTCCCGCTTGTCGCTTCAAGCCCCTCTCCCGCGTGCGGGAGAGGGGTTGGGGTGAGGGCAGCTTTGAGCCATTACCGGGAAGGCCCCTGCCGAGCATGGCTCGGCACTACAGGACGCCATCCCGCAAAAAGCAGAGCCCCTCTCCCTCCGGGAGAGGGGTTGGGGAGAGGGTGCGGCGAAGCAGCATCACCGCACAGCCGGCATCAAACCGAAGAAACCCAGTGTGCGTCATCCCTCTGCCAGCACCAACGCCTTCACCTTCTCAGCCTTCTCGAAGTGATCCAGGCGATGGATCTTGATCCACCACGTAGCCGCTTCCATCAGCAGTTCCGGATCGTCATTCCGATTCGCAAAAAACGCATAGAACGACAGCCCAACCGTCGGCCCATTCGCCGCAACCTTTGCATCGCAGACCGCAACAATTTTCTGTTTCAGTGAATCACGCATTGCCGCTCCAGCAGATCGACGAACCATCCATCTGCATAGCCTAGCCACATCGGCCAGCCATCCCCAGCGGAAAGCGTTTTGAACATGCAACGCATGTTCCATGCCGGCATCACGTCGGCTCCCCAACTCCCTGAGCAGGCCCTCCAATGCAAGCAAGCCACATCGCCGCCGTCATCGGCCCAGTTGTCGTTCCATGCCCTAGCGCACTTGCAAAGCAACGCCCAGCAACGTGCAATGGCCCATATGAAGATCAAACTGCTGCTGCCGCTCGCCCTGTTGGCCACGTTGACTGCCTGTACCTCCACGCCCGAGCGCAATCCGCTCGCGCACTGGGTGCCGTCGCCGAACTACAACGATCGCCAGCCGGTGTTGATCGTGCTGCACCACACCGAGCAGGACTCGGTGCAGGAGAGCCTGGACACGCTGCGCAGCGCCAACAGCGGCGGCAAGGTCAGCTCGCACTACCTGGTCGGCAGCGATGGTGAGCTCTACCAGCTTGTGGCCGATGGCGAACGCGCCTGGCATGCCGGTGGTGGCCGCTGGGGCGGCTTCACCGACCTCAACTCGGCCTCGATCGGCATCGAGATCGACAACAACGGCGACAGCCCGTTCACCCAGCCGCAGATCGCCAGCCTGCTGCGCCTGCTCGACGATCTCTGCAAGCGCTACAACATCCCGCGCAGCCAGATCATCGGCCACGCCGATCTGGCCCCGACCCGCAAGGCTGACCCAAGCCGTTACTTCCCGTGGCAGCAGCTGGCCGAAGCCGGTTTCGGCCTGTGGCCAGACCCGAAGCACGGCCCGGCGCCGACCGGTTTCGACAGCTGGATGGCGATGCAGGCCTTCGGTTACGCGCTGGATGACCGCGCTGCCGCTGCGCGTGCCTTCCACCGTCGTTTCCGTGGCAGCGACAGCCTGCCGGCCGAGCTGGACGCCGAGGACGCGCGCATCCTGTATTCCCTGTTGCAGCAGAAGCAGTGATCGGCCCGCTTTGCACTATATTGGTGCAATGACCGACGCCGATTTCTCGCCCACCCCGGAATTGCTGGCCACACCACTGGTCTGGTGTGGCGCGGATGGTCGCATCCAGGGCGCCAACCCGGCTTTCTGCCGTTGGCTGGGGGTCAGTGTGCGGCGCCTGCTGGGCCAGCCGCTGGTGTCGCTGGAAGCGCAGGGCGAGGTGCTGGCACAGCGCCTGGCCAACCCCGCCACCGACATGAGCCGCCTGCCACGGCTGACCCTGGCCCTGCCGGGAGAGACGCCGCGCTTCGCCGATGGCTGGCTGAGCGGCGTGGAGCAGGGCGGTTGGCTGCTGGAAGCGCACCCGGTGGACGAGTTCCAGGGCACGGACCCGGCGCAGGTCTTGCCCGGCGCGTTCAGTGCGGCCTTGAAAGGCCTGGCCCATGAGCTGCGCAATCCGCTGGCCGGCCTGAAAGGCGCGGCGCAGCTGCTGGCAAGGCGTGCGAGCGGGCGCGATGCCGACGAGCGCGAGCTGATCGAATTGATCGGCGCCGAGATCGAACGGCTCAATACCCTGCTGGAGCAACTGCTGTCGCCGGCACCACAGCGCCCGCATGCGCCGCTGAACATCCATGCCGCGCTGGAACGCGTGCTGCGCCTGGTCGAGAACGAAGCCGGCTGGTCGGTGCGCCTGCTGCGTGATTACGATCCCAGCATTCCCGAGTTCCCCGGCGATGGCGACCGCCTCACCCAGGCCTTGTTGAACCTGGTCCGCAACGCGATCCAGGCCGGCGCCACCAGCGTCACCCTGCGCACCCGCGTCGAACACGGCCTGCGCATCGCCGAGCAGCCCTATGCGCTTGCCCTGCGGCTGGAAGTGGCCGATGACGGCCGTGGCGTGCCGGAAGAACTGGCCGAGCACCTGTTCCTGCCGCTGGTCAGTGGCCGCGCCGAAGGCACCGGGCTCGGACTGGCGCTGGCCCAGCAGGTCGCACGCGAACACCGCGGCACCTTGAGTTACCGCTCGCGCCCCGGCCACACCGTGTTCACCGTGCTGCTGCCATTGCCAGCCGCCGAGGAAGCGCCGGAGGTGGCAGATGCCTAAGTCCACGCAGGCCGCGACCGTCTGGGTAGTTGATGACGATCGCTCGGTGCGTTTCGTCCTGACAACCGCCTTGCGCGATGCCGGCTACACGGTGGAAGGTTTCGACAGCGCTGCCGCCGCATTGGGCGCGATGGCCCGGCAACCGGTACCGGATCTGCTGTTCACCGATGTACGCATGCCAGGTGATGATGGCTTGGTGTTGCTGGACAAGCTCAAGGCGGCGCATCCGCAACTGCCGGTAATCGTGATGTCGGCCTATACCGACGTGGCGAGCACCGCTGGCGCATTCCGTGGCGGTGCGCACGAGTTCTTGTCCAAGCCCTTCGACCTGGACGATGCGGTGGAGCTGGCGCGGCGCGCGCTGCCCGAAGCCGAAGAACTGCCGGAGCCGGTGGCACTTCCGCCTGCGGCAGCGCAGAAGGAAGAAGGCCCACCGCAGCTGATCGGCGACACCCCCGCCATGCGCGCGCTGTTCCGCGCCATCGGACGACTCGCGCAGGCACCGCTGTCGGTGCTGATCAACGGCGAGACCGGCACCGGCAAGGAGTTGGTGGCCAATGCCCTGCATCGCGAGTCACCGCGCGCAAAAGGCCCGTTCGTAGCGTTGAACACCGCTGCGATCCCGGCCGAGCTGCTGGAAAGCGAATTGTTCGGTCACGAAGCAGGCGCCTTCACCGGCGCGACCAAGCGCCACATCGGCCGCTTCGAGCAGGCCGACGGCGGCACCCTGTTCCTCGATGAAATCGGCGACATGCCGCTGGCGCTGCAGACGCGATTGCTGCGGGTGCTGGCCGAAGGCGAGTTCTTCCGTGTTGGTGGCCGCGAGCTGATCCGCGTCGACGTGCGCGTGGTTGCAGCCACCCACCAGGACCTGGAAACGCTGGTCGAACAAGGGCGCTTCCGTGCCGATCTGCTGCACCGGCTGGACATGGTGCGGCTGCTGCTGCCGCCACTGCGTGAGCGTCTGGGCGATGTGCCGCAGCTGGCCGAGAACTTCCTTGCCAATGCCGCGCGGCGACTCGACATGCCGCCCAAACGTCTGTCGGTTGCTGCGGTGAAGGCGCTGCGCGAGCACCACTGGCCGGGCAACGTCCGCGAGCTGGAGAACGTCTGCTGGCGCCTGGCGGCATTGGCTGTCGCCGATACGGTATCGGCCGATGACGTACAGGCCGCCTTGAACCGCGGCGGGCGTGCCACCGGCAGCACTGCCGCGGTGGCGCCGCAGCACTGGGACAAGGCGTTGGCGGCATGGGCCAGGCAGCGTTTGGCCGAAGGCGCCAGTGGCCTGCATGCCGAGGCGCGCGAGCGTCTGGACAACGTATTGCTGGAAGTGGCACTGGATTTCACCGATGGCCACCGTGCCGATGCCGCGACCCGGCTCGGACTTGGCCGTAACACCGTTACCCGCAAACTTGGGCCTGGCCGCCGGCGCGGCAGTTGAACATGGCACCGGCCCGCCTGATCTGTTGCAAGGAGATATCGATGCGCATCCTGCTACCCATTACCGCCGCCGTCGCTGCAGCGCTGCTGCTCAGCGCCTGCGGATCGACGCCCGCACCCAAGCCGGAGGCGCCGCCGCCGGTGGCGACGGTCAGCACCGCCAGGATGGCCGAAGCGAATCTCGCACCGGCCTCGGCCAGTCTGGTCAGTGGCCGTCTCGCACTGGTGCCGGAAGCTGGCGGGGTGCATATCACCGGTGTGATCGGTGGCTTGCCGCGCGGCCAGCAGGCCGCCTTCCATGTGCACGAGAAAGGCGATTGCAGCGCGGTGGATGCCAGCAGCGCCGGCGGCCACTTCAACCCGGGCATGCAGCAGCACGGCCGCGCCGCTGCGGGCGCGCACCATGCCGGCGACATGGACAACCTGCAGGCCGATGCCAAAGGCGTGGCGAACGTAGACGTTCATCTTCGCGGCGTTACCCTCGGTGGTGGTGCTGCAAACGACGTCGCTGGGCGCGCACTGGTGGTACATGCGTCAGCCGACGATTACCGCAGCCAACCGGCCGGCAATGCAGGTGCGCGTGTCGCCTGTGCGGTGATTCGTGTGGTGCGCTGAGCGCGCCATACGCAAGCCCAACCCGGATTCGATCCAGACCAGCAAGGGAGTCAACCAATGCGACTGATCCACACCAGCCTGTTCCTCGCCAGCGCCCTGGCCCTCACCGCCTGCAACAAGGGCGCAGAGCCCGATGTCGCACCGGCTGAGACCGTCGCCGCTGAAGCGGCCACCGCGCCAGTTGCCGACCCGGCCGCACCGCCGGAAATGGCCAAGCCGATCGCCACCGCACAGTTGCAGCCGACCAAGGACAGCACGGTCGCCGGCACCATCAACTTCAGCCTGGTCGACGGCCAGCTGCGCGCCAGCGGTGACATCACCGGCTTGAAGCCGGACAGCGAGCACGGCTTCCACATCCACGAGAAGGGCGATTGCAGCGCACCGGATGGCACCAGCGCAGGCGGCCACTTCAACCCGGGCAGCAGCGAGCACGGCAGCATCAGCACCGCCATGCATCACGGTGGCGACATGCCCAACATCAAGGCCGACGCGCAGGGCAACGCGCATATCGATGGCCCGGTGGCGAGCAACGTCAACGTCGGTGTTGGCGATGCTTTCGACATCGTCGGCCGCGGCCTGATCGTCCACGCCGACCCGGACGACTACAAGACCCAGCCGACCGGCAATGCAGGTGCACGCCTGGCGTGCGCTGTCATCACCAAGGTGCAGTGACGGTCTTCCTGACCTAGCCGACGCCAAGGCTTGACTCCCTCCCTTTCGCGTAGCGAAGGGGAGGGTTGGGGAGGGGTGCTTTAGCTTCGGCTGTGGCTTTGGCTTTGGCTTTGGCCTTCACCTTCGCACCTGTTCTCCACTCAGAGCTATCAGATTGACCAGTTGCTGAGTTTTCCGGTCGGATGACCGAGGTCAGACAAAAGGCAACAGCAACAGCAACAGCAACAGCAACAGCACCCCTCCCCAACCCTCCCCTTGCCTTCGGCAAAGGGAGGGGGCAGTGCATGCAGCATTGCGGGAACAGAAAAGGCCGCTTGCGCGGCCTTTTCTGCATTCACCAGCACGCACTCAATGCGCCAGCAGGGCCTTCGCATCCTGCCCGGCATTCACGTGCACATACAGCACGTCGATGCCATGCGCTTCCAATACGGCGGCCATCTGCCGCTGGCGCATCATGTACTGCTCGTACACGCGCTGCAGGCGATCGCAGTCGTTCTTGTCCTGCGCGTAATGCGCGCACCAACCGGCCGGATCGAACAAGGCCATCCGCACTTCGCCGCCGACGTAACGCAGCAACGGCTCGGGTGAGGCCTCCAGCCATTGCTCTTCGTTCGGCGCGAACATCGCTGTCTCCAGTATTGGCCACAGATCAGCGAGGCCCTGGTTGTCATATTGCATGGCCATCATCGCGGCCAGGTCGTTGACGGTGAAATAGCGCGCGTGTTCGATCTGTGCGGCAAAGCTGTTCTGTGCCAGCAGCGCGGTGTCCGGCTGTGCCATGCCATTGGCCAGCAGCACGTCTTCCAGCGCATCGCGCACGTCATGGCGCACGGCCGCTTCACCGCCAGCCAGCACGAACGGCAGCAGTCGCAGCGCACCGCCGGTCAGTGCGGGATCGGCCTGCAGCGGTAGCGGGATCTCGCCATTGGCATCGGCACCAAACGCCAGCAGGCGAGCACCATGATTGCGGCCGGGGGCACGCATCTGCAGCTCTTCCAGGCGCCGATGAATGGGCAGGCCGGGACGCAGGACTTCGGCCGGGTCGAAATGCGCGGCGGCGAATACCAGGTCCAGTTCGCTGACCTGCGGTACCAGCTTGGTCAGGTCACGGCCGATCAGCGCAGCCAGCTCACCGGCCTGCTCGGAGCCCAGGGCTGCCTTGCCGGGCTGCTCGCCGCCAGCCAGTTCCAATGCCACTACGCCAAGGGCGTTCACGTCGGGGTTTGAATTGCTCATGATTCGCGGTTGGCCCATCACGGCCTCGAAGCTACACTCAACACCATTATGCCTGCTATCGCGTGCAGGCCACTTTGAACACTCTTTCCCATGTCAGGTACCCGCATGCCCAGCGCTCGACCCGTCGCCATCCTCGGTGGTGTCCGCATCCCGTTCTGCCGTCAGAACACCGCTTATTCGGACGTTGGCAACCTTGGCATGTCGGTCCGTACGCTTGGGGCGCTTGTTGAACGGTTTGGACTGCACGGCCAGCAGTTGGGCGAAGTAGCGATGGGCGCGGTGATCAAGCATCCCAGCGACTGGAACCTCGGCCGCGAGGCCGCGCTGTCGTCCGGCTTGTCGCCGCTGACCCCGGGCATCACCCTGCAACGTGCCTGTGGTACTTCGCTGGACAGCATCATCACCGTCGCCAACAAGATCGCCTTGGGGCAGATCGAATCCGGCATCGGCGGTGGTTCGGACACCACCTCCGACGTGCCGATCGTCTACGGCAAGAAGTTGCGCGCGCGCCTGCTGGCGGCCAACCGTGCCAAGAGCACCGGCGACAAGATCCGCACCCTGCTCAAGGGTTTCAAGTTTTCCGAGCTCAAGCCCGAGTTCCCGGGCGTGGCCGAGCCGCGCACCGGCAAGAGCATGGGCGACCACTGCGAGGACATGGCCAAGGAATGGAACATCTCGCGTGAAGCCCAGGACGAATGGGCGGTGTCTTCGCACAAGAAGCTGGCTGCTGCTTACGAGCGCGGCTTCTTCAGCGACCTGATCGCACCGTTCCGCGGCGTCGAGCGCGACAACATCCTGCGCCCGGATACTTCGCTGGAAAAGCTGGCCACCTTGAAGCCGGCCTTCGACAAGGCTTCTGGTCGCGGCACCCTGACCGCTGCCAACTCCACCCCGCTGACCGACGGTGCCGCCGCGGTGCTGCTGGCCAGCGAGGAATGGGCGCGCGCGCACGGCCACGAGCCGCTGGCCTATCTGCGCGATTCGCAGGTCTCGGCAGTGGATTTCGTGCATGGCGAAGGCCTGCTGATGGCACCGACCACCGCCGTGCCGGAAATGCTCAAGCGCAATGGTCTGACCCTGCAGGATTTCGATATCTATGAAATCCACGAAGCCTTCGCCGCGCAGGTGCTGTGCACGCTGAGTGCCTGGGAAAGCGAGGACTACTGCCGCAACCGCCTGGGCCTGGATGCAGCGCTCGGTCGTATCGACCCGGCCAAGATCAACCCGCTGGGTTCGTCGCTGGCCACCGGCCACCCGTTCGCCGCCACCGGTGCCCGCATCATCGGCACCGTGGCCAAGGAGCTCGCTGCTCGCGGCGGCGGTCGTGCACTGGTGTCGATCTGCACCGCCGGCGGCATGGGTGTGGTCGCCATCGTCGAGCGCTGATGCGCTTGTAGTGCCGAGCCATGCTCGGCAAGAGGCATTACCGGGAACGCCTCTGCCGAGCATGGCTCGGCACTACAGCGCCCCGTCAGAATGTCCCTTGCCGACCATGGGTCGGCCCCCCTATTGTCTGCTCACCAAAGGACGGGGGTAGAGCATGAAGCGTATTGCGATCGGTTTGGCTGTGCTGTTGGCAGGATGGGCGGCGCCTGCCGCCGCGATGACCTTCATGCAGGTGGAGCATGTCTGCCCGATCGGCGGCGAGCGCTTCAGTGCGCAGGAAATGGGGTCTGGCACGGCGTTTGGCCACTTCCTCGATGGACGCCTGCATGGCGCCATCCAATCGCCGTGGCCACTGGTGTCCTGTCCTGGCAACGGCTTCGTCATCTACAAGGACGATTACAGCGTCGACGAGATCAAGCGCCTGACGGCAGTGGTCGAAAGCGACGACTACCAGCGCATGCGTGGTACTGAAACCAGCTACTGGTTGCTGTCGCGCCTGTTCGAAGCCGTCGATGCGCCGTTGAAGGATCGTGCCGGGGTGTTGCAGAGCGCAACCTGGCAGGCATCGCCGGAACAATACCCGCGCTACGTGCAAGCCGCATCGGCGGCGGTCGCGCAACAATGTCCGGATGCGCGCGCCGCTGCTGATCAGGACGAACCCTGGCTGTACTGCCAGATGCTGCTGGGCGAATGGGAGCGCAGGTTGTCGCGCTTCGATGCCGCGCGCGCCCGCTTCGAGCGCCTGCAGCCACTGCCGGAGCGTCTGGTGCCTGGGCAGGAGCGCGAACGCGCGCGTCGCCAATACGTCGCCGAGATCGCACAGCAGCTGCAGCTGATCGCCGAAAACAGCGCGATGAACACCATGGCGGTGGACGCGAATGCGCCGCCGCCGGCCGAGGAGACGGCAGCGGGCCCGATTTCGCCGGAGGCGGCGGAGGCCGCAGCCCGCACCGCCGCCGATGCGGCAGCTGCCGCCGCCGCAGCAGCCGCAGATGCCGCCTATGCGGCGGGAGTGGCTGCAGATGCAGCTGCCAGTGACGATGCGAGCGACGTCAAGCCACAACAAGGGCGGCGCTGAGCGGCGTAGCTGGCGGTGTGTTCATTGGCTGTGTTCTGAGCGCCGTTTCAACGACGGATTCTGCCGCCGCATGCTGCGATGCCACGCCAATGGCGCAGATGTGGGTCGCTTGGGAGGCGGTCCGTTGGAATCTCACAGGGGACGTACCGAATGGATGAGTTCAACCCGTATGCCGCGCCGGAGGCCTTGCCGCCACCGCTTGCCAACACCAGCCCGGACAACGGCACCTGCTGGCGTGATGGCGATCAGCTGCTGGCCTTGCCGCATGGCGATCTGCCGCGCTACTGCGTCAAATGTGGAAAGCCGGCGCTCGAGTACCGCCAGCGCAAGTTCTATTGGCACTCGCCGTGGATGTACCTGCTGATCCTGCTGCACATCCTAGTCTACCTGATTGCCGCACTGGCGGTGCGCAAGACGGCAGTGCACAACGTCGGCCTGTGTTCGGCACATCGCAAGCGGCGGCTGAACTTCATCCTGATGGCGTGGGCGTCGCTGGTGCCACTGTTTGGCTGTTTCCTGTTCGACAGCGGGGTGGTGATCGGCCTGGGGATACTGACCTTCCTGGTGATGGTGCTGTGGGGCCTGATCGGCATGCAGATACTCAAACCCAGGAAGATCGATGTGAGCTTGGCCGTGTATCGCGGGGTATCGCCGGCGTTTCTGGCACGCCTGCCGCGCTATCCGTATCGCCGCGACTAGATCGACAGCGGCCAACGAAGTCCGGGCGAGCGCAATGCGCCCGGACGATGCAGCGCCAGCTCAGCCCTCGTTGGCCGCCTGTGCGTGATCCAGCAGGAACTGGCTGATGGCCTGGCGCAGTGGCAGGTCGTCCGTGCGCTGTGCCAATGCATCTGCGCGCAGCGCGTGTTCGTGGGCCGCGGCAACATCGCCCAGGTTGGAATGACGTTCGGCCAGTGCCAGGCAGATCGAGGCTTCGTAGTTGATGGCCTGCGCTGCGTTGGCAAGCATCAATGCGTGGGTGTAGTGCTTGATGGCGAGGTGATCATCGCCGGTGAAGTCGGCCAGCGTTTCCCACAGGAATGGATGATCACGGCCGGCAGCCGCGATTGAGTCGCAGTAAGCATGCAGTTGTGCATACAGCGATGCACTGGCGTCTTCTTCGCCATCTTCGCAGGCGTTGAGGATGGCGTCGGTCAGTGCGACCACGCGCGCATGGATATCCGGAGGTATGTTCATTGCGGCTCGTTACGGAAAGCGTCGAGGGTGCACCTGCAGAGACTCAGCCCGGCAAACGCGGAAAACCATGGGCATCGCGCTCTTCGGCCACGGCCTGGTCCTGGATCTGCTGGTGCAGGGTGCGGCGTTGGATCGGCTGCGGTGTTTCGCCGCGGCGCTGGCGCACTGCATTGAGCAGGCACTGGCTGGCCAGCGCCTGCTCGTCCTGTGCGGCAAACACCTCGCCCAAGGCTTCCCAGGCGTCGGCGCCGGCATCCTGGGCGATGGCCCGGTGCAGGAACTCCTCGGCTTGCGCCCATTGGCCCTGGCCAACGGCAAGACGGGCCAGGCCCAGCAGTAGTGCGGGGCTGTTGGGATGCGACTGCAGCCAACGCTGGGCGCTTGCCCGGCGCGAATCGAATTTCTCCACCGGCAGCTGCGTGTACAGGCTGACCAGGGCTTCGTCCCAGTGGCTGTCCAGGGTCTGTTCGATGCTGCGCAGGGCGACATCGGTCCAGTTCAGTGCAACCGCGCGCTGTGCGTATCGCGCCACCGCCTGCGGGCTGACCCGCACGGACTTGGGCAGCACTTCCCAGCGTGCAGCCAGCGTATTGACGTCGCTGGCTTCGTCCAGCATCTGCAGGGCAAGCGTGGTTTCCAGGCCGGCCACCGCGCTGGGGGGCAGCACCTGCTGCTGGCGCAGCGCGCCAAGCTGGCCATAGGCCTCTTCGGCGCGGCCAGCGCGTTGCAAGGCCTCGGTGCGCAGCCACAGGCCGCGTGGTGGCAGTGGTTGCAGGGCCGGCAGGTCCAGCGCGTTGATCGCTTCCAGCGGCTTGTCCAGCTGCAGCCAGCGCTCGGCGCTGTGCAGGGCATGCAGGTGCGGGTCGGCTTCGGCCAATTGCTGCAGATGCTGGCCGGCGCTGCTGTTGTCCTCGCGTGCTTCAGCCGCCCGCATGGCGGCGACCAGGGCGATCGGGCGTACGGCTTTCTCGGTTGCCGCGCTCTGCAGCAGTTTTTCGGCGCGTTGCCATTGGCCGTTGTCCAATGCCTGCAGGCCGTCGATCAGGCGCGCGCGGCCTTGTTTGCGGCGATGCCGTGCCCAGGCCCGGAACGGGGTGCTGATCAGCGACCACAGCAGCCATACCAGCAAAGCGGCGATCAGTACCGCCAACGCGGCCTGCGGCAAGGTGGCGATATAGTCGTGGTCGCCGGCACGGACGATCACTTCGCCCAAGGCGCGCACCGAGTCCTGGCCCAGCCATTGCGCACCAAAGATGCCGGCAGCGGCGACCAGCAACACCAGTAACAAGGAACGGAAGGCCTTCATGGTGCGTCCTTGGCGGCGCGCGTGCTGCGCAGTTGCTGCAGGGTGCTGCCCAGTTCCGGCAGGCTGGGGCGCAGTTCCACGCCGCGCATCTCACGCAGCTCACTGCGGCGCAGCTGGCGCTGCGGTGAATCCGGCCACAGCCGCTGCAGCCAGCCGTCCACGCGGTCCAATGCCTGCTGCCAGGCCTTGCCGTCGCCACGTTCGAGGGCGGCGCGGGCAAGGCTCAGCTCGATCTGCAGCGAGTCATTGGCGGCGATGCGTTCGGAGCGGGCAACCAGGACCTTGCCGTCGGCCGGGCGGATCTGCACCAGCGGCGACAGCATCTGCTGCCACCACGGTTGCTGGGTGTCGGCGGGTAGCTGCAGGTGTTCGGGCAGGTGTTCCAGTTCAGTGGACCACTGCTCAAGCTGGGCAGCGGTGCGGGCGCGCACGCCAGGGCCCAATGCGTCCAGCGCATTGCGCTCCTGGATCAGCGCCTGGCGCAGGTTGAGGTAGTCGGGGCTGTCGATGCCCTCCAGCGCGCTGGCAGCCAGCGCATACAGGCGACGCGCACCGTCCAGGTCGCCGGCAAAGGTCAGCCGCTGCTGGGCCTGGTTGAGCAGCAGTTCGGCCTCTTCGCGGCGCACGGCCTGCGCGCCCTGGCGCGAGCTGTCAGCCAGCTGGGCGAGGTTTTCTTCCAGCAGTGCGTTGCGCTGGCTCAGTCCCAGCACTTCATCGCGCAGCACGCGGTTGGTGGCGGCGGCGTCCTGGATGCTGCGGGCATTGGCGCGCTGGTCGCGGCGCAGGGCTTCCAGCCCCTGCTGCATGGCGGTCAGTTGCTGGGTTGCGCTGTCGCGGGCCAGGTCGGCCTGCTGCTGGCGGGTCTGCCAGCTGTGCCAGCCAAACCAGCCGGCAGCGCCAAGCGCGGCGATGGCGATCAGCGGCAGGAGCCAGCGCAGGGGCCGGCGCGGTTGAGCGGGTGCGACGTCTTCATTCATCGGGGGGCAACATCCTTGGCGGGCATGGCCACGACACAAGGGTGACCACGCTGTTGGTGCAGGCAAAGCATCGCCCGCGCGCTGTATGCCTGCAAGTCGCCTTTGGTTCTGTACTCAGCCTGCGGCCGGGAAAAGCGCGGCGTGGGCGGCGCTGGCCAGCTGTGCAGGCAGTGGGCCTGTGGCGATGCTGACGTTGCGGAAGCCAAGCTCGGTGGCAAGTTCGGCCAGCCGTGCGCTGGCGGTGACCGCTGCGGCCTGCTGCCAGCACTGCAACAGGTCTGGCGGCAGATACGGCAGCACCGTCTGCAAGGCTTCGCCGCTGCTGATCGCCACCACATAAGGCGTTGGCAGTGCCTGCAGGCGCGCAATGGTGGCCTTGCTGACCGGCAATGGCACGCGTTCGTAGACATCGATGCGTTGCAGCTTGGCGCCACGTTCGCGCACCTGCGCGGCAATCACGCCGCGACCACCTGGAGCGGTGACCAAGGCCACGCGCAATCCATGCAGGTGCTGCATGGCGGGCAAGGCCAGCAGGCCTTCGCTGTCCATCCGGGCCGGCGCCTGTACGCTGGTCGCACCGCGGCGACGCAAGGCGCGCGCGGTGCCTTCGCCAACGGCAATCAGGCTGCCTGCGCGAAGCTCGGCCAATGGCAACAGCCGCGCAGCGGCTTCGGCCGCGGCGGGGCTGGTGAACACCAGTCGGTCGTAATCGCGTGCTGCGTTCAGCTGCTCGCGTGTTTCCTCGTCGGTACGCATCTGCAGTCGCCAGGGCGACAACGCCAGCGTACGTGCACCCAAACGCGCCGCTGCGCTGCGCACGGTGTCGTGTTGCCCTTGCGGACGCATCGAGATGAGATGCCAGACCGTGTCGGCTGGCACATAGGCGGGGCGATTCATTCCATGCATTATGCGGGCGCTTTCCGTTTTGCGTGCGCGTACATGTCCGAACATTTTGCTGACCCCGTGCTGCTGGAGAACCTCCAGCGCACTCTCACCGCAATGCCGCCGGTTGCGGCGATGGGCATTCGCATTGCGGGCTATGACAACGGCGTGCTGCGCATGCAGGCGCCGTTGGACGTCAACATCAACGACAAGGGCAACGCCTTCGGCGGCAGCCTGGCGTCGGTGATGACCCTGTCGGGTTGGGCGCTGGTCAGCATGCGCCTGGGTTTGGCCGGCCAGCAGGCCGAGGTGTACGTGGCCGACAGCAACATCCGCTACCGTGCGCCAGTGTATGGCGACCTGCTGGCAACCGCGCGGTTGGCGCCGGACCAGGACTGGGATGAATTCCTGACCACGTTCAGTAAGCGCGGCCGTGCGCGGGTGACGGTACGGGCGGCGATCGAAGGTGGGGCGGCCGAGTTCGAGGGCCGCTTCGTTGCCCTCGGCAAAGGCTAAGATCGGCCATCACCGAGGGGGCCTGCATGTTCCGAAACCTGTTCCAGTCCGTTGTCGTCGCCCTGTTGCTGGTCGCTGGTTCAGCCCAGGCAGAGGGCCCGAGCCGCTCACAGCGCAACAAGCTGGTGCCTACCCAGGAGGCCTATGTTGCGGCCGTGCGCTGGGGCGATTTCGACAAGGCGGAAGAATTCATCGATCCGCTCTACCTGCAGCAGCACCCGATCACCGACCTGCAGCGCGAGCGCTACCGGCAGGTGCAGGTGTCCAGCTACCGCGAGCGTTCAGCAGCTGCCGGCGCCGACGGCAGCATCGAGCGACGCATCGAAATGGGCGTCATCAACCGGAATACCCAGGCAGAGCGGACGGTCATCGTGAACGAGCGCTGGCGCTGGGATCCGGAAGCCAAGCGTTGGTGGCAGGCAGCCGGTTTGCCGGACTTCTGGCAGGGCCAATGAGGCATTGGCTGCATTTTCACCGGCTGTGCGACAATCCATGCCCTCTTATCGACCCGTGACCTGAGTGAATTACGAAGAGTTGCTGGCCTTCGCCGGCCGAAATCCGATGCTGTCGCTGGCCCTGGTCGGCCTGACGGTGGCCATCATTGCCACCGAGATCGCCCGCCTGTTCCGTGGCTACAAGTCGCTCAAGCCGTCTGAATTGACCCATATGATCAATGCCGGCGGTGCGACCGTGATCGATCTGTCGGCTGCCGCCGACTTCGAGAAGGGCCATATTGCCGGCAGCCGCAATGTGCAGCCGGCCCAGTTGACCCCCGCGCACAAGCTGCTGGCCAATGCCAAGCAGAGCCCGGTGGTGTTGCTGTGCCGTACCGGCAATGCCTCGGCAACAGCAGCCAAAGCACTGAAAAAAGCCGGTTACGAGCAGGTTTATGTGCTCGACGGCGGTTTGCCGGCCTGGCAGGCAGCAGATCTGCTGCTGGTCAAGGGCCGTAACTGAGTCAGCAAATTTTCAGTCAGGGCTTGTGTAGGTGGGCAACCGCCCCCATCGCTGGTCTTGTACTAATCCCATTCAATGAACAATCTGTTCTGGAGTCTTGAGCAATGTCCGAAGAGAACACCAACGGCGTAGTCCCGGCCGACGAATCCGCCAACGGCCCGGCTTTCACCATCGAGAAGATCTACGTCAAGGACGTTTCGTTCGAGTCGCCGAATTCCCCGGTCATCTTCAACGAGAACGTGCAGCCGGACCTGCAGCTGAACCTGAACCAGAAGGTACAGCGCCTGTCCGAGACCGCTTTCGAAGTGGTGCTGGGCGTGACCCTGACCTGCAAGGCCGGTGACAAGACCGCCTATGTGGCCGAAGTCGAGCAGGCTGGCGTGTTCGGCCTGATCGGTCTGGAGCCGCAGGCGATCGACGTGCTGCTCGGCACCCAGTGCCCGAACATCCTGTTCCCGTACGTGCGTTCGATTGTCTCGGACCTGATCCAGGCTGGCGGCTTCCCGCCGTTCTACCTGCAGCCGATCAACTTCGAAGGCCTGTACGCTGAAACCCTGCGTCAGCGTCAGCAGCAGGGCGAGCCGTCGCTGGCCGACTCCGAGCCGGCTGGCAACGCCTGATCGGCGCCTGCGTTTCTGTATGAGTACGAACGACGCAGAAAAGATCGCCGTTGTCGGCGCGGGCTCCTGGGGCACCGCGCTGGCCACACTGTTGGCCCGGCACGGTCATACGACCGTGCTGTGGGGACGTGATGCAGCGGTAATCGAGGCGATTGATCAGCGTCATGAGAATCCCCGGTATCTGCCGGGGATTCCCTTGCCAGAATCCTTGCGCGCCAGCACCGACCTGGCTGCCACCGTTACCGGGGCAGACTGGATCCTGGTGGTGGTGCCTTCGCATGCCTTTGCCGAAACCGTGCGCGCGCTGGCGCCGCTGCGGCCGGCGGGGGCAGGCGTGGCCTGGGCGACCAAGGGCTTCGAGCCCGGCTCGGGCCGTTTCCTGCATGAAGTAGCGCGTGAAGTGCTGGGCCCGGACGTGCCGTTGGCCGTCGTCACCGGCCCGTCCTTTGCCAAGGAAGTCACCCTCGGCCTGCCCACCGCCATCACCGTCCACGGTGATGACGATGCGTTCTCCCAGCAGGTGGCAGACGCCATGCACGGCCCGGCGTTCCGCGCCTATACCGGCGACGACATGGTCGGTGCCGAGCTCGGCGGGGCGATGAAGAACGTGCTGGCAGTGGCAACCGGCGTGGCCGATGGCATGCAGCTGGGCCTGAACGCACGTGCCGGCCTGATCACCCGTGGCCTCAACGAAATGCTGCGACTGGCCGCTGCCATCGGTGGCAAGCCGGAAACCCTGATGGGCCTGGCCGGCCTCGGCGATCTGGTGTTGACCAGTACCGGCGACCTGTCACGCAACCGCCGCCTGGGCCTGGCGCTTGGTCGCGGCCAGAGCCTGCCCGATGCGGTGAAGGAAATCGGCCAGGTGGTTGAATCGGTGCAGACCGCCGATGAAGTCATGCGTCAGGCCGATCGCCATGGCATCGACCTGCCGATCTCCAAGGCAGTGCAGTCGGTACTGCACGGCGAACTCAGCCCATCCGAAGGCCTGCAGCAACTGCTGGCCCGTGAGCAGAAGCCGGAATACCCGGACACGCTGTTCAAGTAAGGATGAGCGAAGATCCAAGAAGAAGCCCGGCAATGCCGGGCTTTTTTTGTGTAGTGCCGAGCCATGCTCGGCAGAGGCTTCACCGGTAGAGCCACTGCCGAGCATGGCTCGGCACTACGCCCCCTCCCTTGTCCAAGCCAAGGGGGAGGGCTGGGGAGGGGTAGCTTTGGCCGTTGCCTGGTAAAGCCTTGCCGAGCATGGCTCGGCACTACCGGTGAACCAGCCTCCCGAGCGCCCAAAAAAGAAGCCCGGTCGGGGGAGGACCGGGCTTCCAGCGGCGCGTGGGAGAGAGGTCACGCGCCATACAACACCACTACTTGTCGCTTGTTGCTGTGTCGCTTACCAGGTGAAGCGCGGGCCGACGAACCATTCCTTGTCGCCAGCCTTGGCCAGCTTCACTTCGCCGGTCAGGCCCCAGTTCGCGTTGAACTTGCCGGTGGCGCCGACGCGGCCGTAGAACTCGCCGTCCGGGTTGTAGCCGTTCTTCTTGCTGTAGTCCTCGTAGCCAGCCAGGGCATAGCCTTCGAAGTTCGGGGTGAAGGCGGTACGCACGCCGACTTCAGCGCTGTAACCGTTGAACTTCGGGCCGTACTCCAGATCCAGCTTCTGGTAGGCCGCACGGGCCAGCAGGTCGGTATTCGGGGCAACGGTGTAGTTGTAACCAACGCCCAGGCGCCACTGGTCGACATCAGCCTTGAACTTGTCGGTTTCCTGCGCGTTGTACTCACCGAACACATGGAAGTTCGGATGTACCGCAACCGAGCCCTTCACCGCCCAACCATCGGCGTCGCCGCCCTTGGCATCGGTATTCACATAGCCGCCTTCCACATAGTTGTAGGACAGGCCGTCGGCAGCCGAAGCGGCGAACGGCAGGGCGGCCAGCAGGCCCAGAGCGATCAAAGAAGTCTTCATTTCGGCATTACCTCGTTATTGGTCTTGATCGTTACGGCCTGAATCTGTGGCCGTTCGATAGTTGTGAATTATCCGTTAGCCGACGGAATCCACCCTGAATATCAAACTGACCAGTACATAAATTAAGGTGAAGAAAAGGGAACTTCCCTCGTCCCGGTTAGCCACGTCCCCATAGTTCCTGCCGATTGCACAAACTATGGGAGCAACCACCTACACAAACTATGGGGACAAATTCGAGCCTGGATCAGGCTCGCTGCTCACTGGCCCCAAGCTTGCCTATCGTGGCGCGCTGACTGGCGAGGCCTGATGGTAGCGCGCCGAACGCACGCCATCACTGATGGGCTGGCCGACTCACCAAAGCTACCTGAAAAGTGGGTCCCTCAACTGGCTCAAGCTTGATCCAAGACGTCCGATTGGGGATGCCAGCATTGCAGCTACGCTGCCCGCACATTGCATCTATAGCGCCCGCAGAGGCCCACCGATTGCACAGAAGACACACCATTCGAAGTGCACATTCCTGCCCTCTCAAGAGCTAAGCTTGAGCTAATGATGTTGTGGAAACGGCTGAAATCGAGGTCTTTTCCACTTGGGCGCTACCTCTTGATAAGGATGCCGCGATGGACCCCTTCGAGTCTTGGACTACTTTTCAGCAAATGAGCCTCTTTGCGGGCATCGTTATCGTCTACTGCGTCACCTTGACAGCTCTCGCTGTTTGGGTTGCCCACCGTCAGAACTGCAGATACGAGGCAGAACGCCTCCGTAAGCAGCGACTAAAACGCAAAAGAAAGGCGAAGCCATAGCTCTTGAGGCGCTGGTTTCGGCTCTACCTCGCTAATGGATCTACGTGGCCGAGTGAGGACCTAATCTGCTTGATCGAGCAGACGGCATTACTGCCCTTCGCAACCAGCTGCTGCATTTGGCCGAAATGCTGACATCCTTCCACACCGAATCCAACGTTCCTACAAAGAGAGCTATTCGGACCCGTAGCGCCGATTCGGAGGCCACGACGGACGACAGATCTCCTTAGTCGTCTGATCCGCAGGAACCACAAGAGATGAAGTCCAGGCGTATGCCGCGACCTCCAAAAGACATCTTGATGCGGTCACCTCGAGTCCCTGCCAGTGCTCATGGCAAAAGCCCCCATCAATCCATTCACTCAATTGTGCGTATGCCCGACAAACAGGAGCCTTGCTGATGTCTACGGTCAATGAGCCTTGGGATATCGCGATTGCGCTGCGAGATCTATCGGCCGATCTGGCAAGACATGTGCACGCCGCGACAGTCCCAACACATCGTGAATTGAACGAGTGGCTGCACTACATTAACCGAGTGGCTCCGGTGTATTGGACACTTGAAAGCGCCTGCGAAGACATTGTTGAGGATGGCGTTACGGAGTCCCGAGTTCAGGCGCTAAAGCAAGCCCTGACCTATGCCCAAGGACAGGTTGAGTACTGGCATAGGAAGGATCGATGGTAGAGCAACTCAACCTTGTTTCGCGCGCGCAATGTCTTCCTAAAGAGTGTGCTGAGCGGTTGATAGGAGTGCTGCGGCGTTTTGTTCTAGCTCACGCTCCGCTCAGAAACGATACTTTGATGAAGGAATGTCCGCTTGTCTGAGAACACGCGAGGCTTCATTCTGGCGACTGCTCCTGCTGCTTTCAAAGACCGGCTGCTCTTGGCCGAAAGCGGACAGCAGCATCGCGCAGCCAATGGCGACACTCATTGAGACATTCCCGCTCCAGTCGGCCGACGCTGGCAGTGCCAAGGCATTCCTTCTGCTCGCCGAAGCAGCCTCACGCCCATGTATCAATGCAGCCGGCGACGGCACTGCTTCCTATCAGTTGTCGCTGTCGCCGATACGTTAGGCCGGCTGGAAGCACTCGGCCACAGGGTGCAGCCGTTCATCACCCAGACCAGCATCCAGCCTATCGAGATCGGTGAGGATGGAACGGCATTCGGCTTTGCAGATCCACGTCGACCCGACTCGGCAGCGGTGAGGGTTGAATAGTCCCGGTAATGTGTATGAGCTCACGGTTTCCCGCTTACGCCCCTGCGGCGTACTGTCGAAACTCGCCGCTGATCCTGATGGAGTGCGTAACCAGGCCCCTCACATACGGAAGTCTGGCTGACCCATAGGCTGCCACCGCCGCAGACACATCTCCATCGTACCTGATGTCCGCAAGTGACTGCCCCAAGATTTCGGCGTCTTCAACGCCTGTTAGGTATCCCCGGCCCGTCATTGGTGAGACCACATGCGCGGCATCGCCAATGACAGCAAGCCGGCCACGAGCCAACCGCTCGGGCCGGTATTCCGCAATGGGGGACCCACTCAGAACATTGTCGATGGTGATTCCCTTCGTCACCGCTTCTGCCCACGTTTGCGGCCATACTGAGTGGACCTTCTCTAGCAGCGCCTCGCGCACGTTGGGGTCGATCATCCTTCGCGCCAGTGTTCCGACGATGCTGCCGTCTTCGGTCAGGCATCCGGTGGTGCGGAGCAGCGCTTCCTGATGGGAATCGAACCAAGCAAAGGTGATCTGTCTCTTTCCTGGCTCAAGCGAACCGTCCTGTCCAGGGAGTGCAGCGGCTACCAGTCGATAGCCGCCGATAAAATCTATCCAGAGCCCGCCATCTGAAGGCCATGCCACTGGCCGCGAGAGCAGTCGTTCGTCGACCAGACCGCGCCAGACGAGGTAGCCTGCGTACTGCGCGAAAGGTGCCTCAGGGGAAATTGCGCGACGGACCAAGCTCCGGTAGCCATCTGCACCAATGATCGCGCGGCCCGTACGGACGGTTCCATCGTCAAGCGTGACCGTTGGCTGGTGGTGATGGTCATCGACCAGAGCAACACTCATCCCCTCCTCAATGACGATGCCAGGCGTATCCAATGCGCGATCGTGCAGCCAGCCATACAGAGCGCTCCATGTAGTGAGGTCGCGATAGGCCGGAACAACCTTCAGGGCGGGGGCGCTGCGCGGATCGAAGCCAACGACTGCCTTCAGGATGTTCTGGTCCACGGAGAGGCTATCGCCCCCGTGCATATGACCGGCGGAGCGCTCGATGATGCGCACCGGCATGCCACGCTTGGCGCACGCCAGTGCGAATGTCAGGCCGGCGAGGGAACCCCCGACGACCAGGATTTCAGACTGCTCGTTTTGCATGTAGGCCGCACCTTTACCAGACGATGGTAAGCACGCGGAAACTCGATCGGGGCGCATCGCGCCCCGATCTTTGTCCCTTGCGGTGGATCAGGCGATGCCGGCGCCCATGGCCGGAAACACGTCGCTGAACAGCAGGCCGATTAGCTGCTGGCCATTGGGGGTGGACCAGTCCTCGGCAATCTCGGCCATAAGTGTGTTGGTGGTAGTCAACACCACACCGGCGTCGTGCATACGCTGGCGGGAAAGCTCCTCGGAGAGATCGCTCGGCGAGCCCGACGCATCCATCACCGCCTGTACGGCAAAACCTTCCAGTGCGGCATCAATGGACGGGAAGATCAGGCAGACGTCGGTAGTGACGCCAGCCATGATCAGGTTCTTGCGGCCAGTCGCAAGCACTGCATCGCGGAATTCCGGATAAGCCCAGGCGTTGACCACACCCGGCCGCTTGACGCGGGCGGCATAAGCATCCGGGAGGATCTCAGCGATTTCCGGCAGGATCGGGCCCTGCGCATTCTCTTCTTGGCTAGAGGTGATCACGGTCGGCAGGTTGAGAATCTTGGCCATCTTGGCCAAGGCGACCGACTGCTTGGCTGCCAGGGTGGTGTCGATGTTCTTGATCAGCTGCATGGTGCCAACTTGGTGGTCGATCAGCAGCAGGGCTGTGTTTTCGGCAGTGAAGCGTTGCTGTTTCATGGTGATTCTCCTGGTCGGGGTTAGTGCAGTGGGAAGGGACGGCCGCTGAACAACACGACCTGGGCAGCGCCCTCGCGGGCGGACAGTACAAGCGTGCGCGGTGAAGGGCGCTCGCCAAAGATAGGGATGCTGCGGTCATCCGAGGCGAACCTTTCGCCTTGGATCTCCACCGCGCCGCGGATGGGCATTGCAAACAAGGCTTCATCTGCCGGCAGAGGGATCTCGATGTGCGCATCGGGTTCCAGCGTAATGTCCAGAATCGTTACGTCGGTCGGAGGTATCAACGGTGACTGTTGGCCGGCGTAGCGACCCACCGGTATGCGAATCCGCACGCCTGGTTGGTCAATGACGGGCACCGCGTCTGGTTCAATGGTCAGAGGGAAAGGGGCGATGTTGCGATCTGATTCGGGAAGCGCGACGAAGATCTGCAGGCCGTGTACCGACTTACCAGGTTCCGCAGGAACTTCTTCGTGCACCACCCCGCGCCCCGCAGTCGTCCAGTGCAGTCCGCCTGGGCGAATCAGATTCTCGGTGCCGATCGAATCACGGTTGGACATACCCGTCTCCGAATCCTGCAGCAGGTAGGAGACGGCCGACATGGCCGAGTGCGAGTGGGGCGGGAAAGTCGGGCCACTCATCCAGTAGTGATCAACGCCGAGGAAGGGGGACAGTGAAACGGACTGGCCGCGCAGGCCATCGGCTCGAAAGTGGCCCCCTTTGCCGCCGCGGTTGAGCGGCACAAGGGAAAACTCAGGGGTAGTGGGGTGAGCCATCAGGGTGCTCCGTCGTTGCGATGGGAGAATTCTGCTCCTCCGATCATGTGGGATAAAGATGGAAAAACGGATATGATTGCTGCATAAATGGTTTAATTGAGGGCTGCGCAGCCGGACGCATCGGCCACTGCCTGTGATGCGTCAGTTTGACTGGCGGGGTGCTTCCAGCCGCGTGGCTGCAAAGCGATTAAGCACAAGGTGCGTGGCGTACAGGAAGAACAACGTGGCCCCCACCGACAGCGTCACCGAGCTGATCCGGTAGAGGGAATTGGTAAAAAGGTCCGTGGATGGGGTGGCAAGTCCGAACAGGGCGGCCATCCCCGTCAGTGCGCCGAAGCCCCGCGCGGGGCCGGATGCCTCGCGCGCGTGTTCGGCGGCGAACAGGAGCAGTCCGAACGCGTAGAAGGGAATGACCAGAAGAAGGCGATCGTAGTGCGTGTAAAGCAGAAGCTGGATAAGCAAGGCAAGAACGGAACCGACGACCGTCCCGGTCATGCGCTGCAGGCTGGCCAACTTCGACCCGCTCCAGGTCATCGGAAACAGAATCAGCAGCGTGGCGACCTGCGCTGACAGTGAGTCCCGCAGGTCCGCGGCCTGAAACACCACGAAGGACAGCGTCGCCCCGATGCTGCCCAGAAGGACCTGGTGACGGACCGTGCTGGGGGTTTTCTGCATTCGCGGCGGTGGCTGGCGTGGCGATCGGTCAGGGAAGAGCGCATAGGCGATCGCCGCCACTGCCACCGCCATGACGGTAGCCCATACATGATTCCCGTAGAGGTTCAGTACTTTGGTTTCGGGATAGCTGGCCAGATGTACCAGCGTATGGGTGGATGCAAGCGACATCGCACCGAACAGGAAGGCCTGCCCCGTTGCCATCAGCCAGAAGCAGACGACTGAAAAGAGCAGCACCAGCAGGGTCATGACTGCCGGATAGCGGGCGAAGACTCCTGCGATGACGGTAGTTGCGGCGACATTGACGACCGCGCTGTACATGAATTGTCGCGCGATGTGGGCACTGAAAAGCGGCACGAGCCCCATCAGAAGCAACGGGTAAATGGCGTAGAAGAGCCCATAGCTCCACCCGAATCCCTTTGACACGGCAAACGCCAGTACACCCCCAAAAACCAACCGTTTGACCTGGGCCCAATCGTTCTCGGTCAGTGTGTGCCGCAGAGAGGGGGGCGCGGCATCAGTAGACATAGTGGAACCAGCTGATCAACCGGATCTGAGCATCTGCAATGACATCGAGCACGCCGCTGTCATGCGGATACAGTTGGATGGTGGCGCGCGCTCCAGTGATGAGCGACGCGTCAGGGGCGTCGAGCAGCCGCAGGTTCACCCGCGCACGCTCGGCCTGTCGCACCCAGCGATCTGTCTGTTCGGTGACAGCCAGTTGTCCATCGGCGGCCTGCTGCCCGTTGCGGACACCCGCATCGATACCGATGACCTCAGCACGGAAAACCTCGCCCGGACGCGCGTCAAACACTACGGCTGCACGGTCCCCCGTCACTACATTGCGCAGAGACTTCTCGCGAAAATCCCCGTACAGCGTGGACGCGGGGGTTACCAGCGCCAGCCGGGCCACCCCGGCCGCCGCATAAGCACCTTGCTCCAACTGCATGTTGCTGACGATGCCTGCACTGGCTGCGCGGATGGATGTGCGCCCAAGGCTGGTGTGCGCTGTTTCCAGACGGACCAGTGCCTGGCGTGCACTTAGGTTGTCGCCGCTCAGCGCGCCGCGCTCAACCGTCAGACGCTGCAGCTCGCGTTCGGCGATCTGGACCTGGGCAGCGGCCACCGCACTGGCCGACACCAGCTCGTCGGCGGACTGTTGCGAAACGTACTGACTGCCGGCAAGCGCTTCATAGCGCGCCGCCTGTCGCGAGGACTCCACGGCTTGGGTACGCGCCGCCAGAAGCTGCGCCTTGGCCCCCGCGATGCTGGCGTCGATCGCTCGGTTGTCTCGTTCGGTTGCCTCCAGCTGCAGTTTGGCATCGGCCACCGCCTGCTCGTAATCTGTCGGGTCAATGGTGAACAGCACGTCTCCGCGCGCCACCTTTTGATTGTTCTGGACATGGATGGATACCACTCGCCCACTCACCTCTGGAGCGACTTGAACCACTCTCCGCCCCAAGCGCGCCTCAGGGCTCACGGGCATGTGCAGGTCTGCAACAATGAAGTACAGGAATAGCAACAGACCTACGGCCAACGAGCTGTAAACCCATCGGCGGAAGCGCTGCTCCGGGGACACAGGCGCGTTCATACGGTGCCCTCCAGTGGCATCAAACGACCCATCTCGCCACGCATGTAGCGATCGAAGGCAGCAGCAAGCTGCTTCGAGTCGTTCATGATGAAGGGCCCGTTCATCACCACCGGTTCGCCTGGATCGGTACCCGCAAGTACGAGAACGTGCGCGGCGTCTGAGCCCACTATCTGCAGTTGGCCAGGTTTGGTGAAGCGTGCAGCGGTTGCCTGGAAGGCACCGGCTCGTCGCACCTCGTCCCCGACATGGACTTCAACTTCCCCGGATAACACATACACAAGTACATGGCGGGTCGCCGGCACGGGGTACGCCCATGTCCCCATCAGCTGGACATCGAAGAGATCGAAGGGCTCGGCTGGATTCAATGGGCTGCTCGCACCCGACAGCCGCCCGCTCAGCACACGTGTACGATTCAGTTGCCTGTCCATGACAACCGGGACCTCGCCGGTTGCCAGGTGCATCACACGCGGGGGCAGTGACTTATTACGCCGCGACTGATTGATGAAGATCTGGACGCCGTGCACTTCGCGGCCCACGCCTGCCGGGAATTCATCGTGCACGATGCCTGTGCCTGCTTGAGTCCACACGATGGAACCGGGGGCGATGACCACATCGTGGTTGAGCGAGTCGCGGTTGCGAAGGCTGCCCGCCGAGTTCTCCAGCACGTAGGAAACGGCGGAGAACCCGGCGTGCGGGTGCGGAGCAAAGGTCGGACCGCGCATCCGATAGTGATCCAGTGCCATCACCGGAGCGGCCAGTCCCAGCAGCTCTTCCAGGACCAGTCGGTGGGCAGTGAAGTGCGCCCCGTGTTCTGCTTGGACGGCGTTCACCACGCCGGACATGACCATGCTCATCACTATTTCCAAGAATCAGGGCGCAGCTGCGCCGAAGACGATCAGGCTACATTTGCACCATTCCTGCGATAAGATCGAAAAATCACCAAAGACTGGTGCGCATTCGCACCAATGATGACGAAATGGACGATCTTAACGATCTGGCGTACTTCGCTGCCGTGGTTCGCCACGGCGGATTCTCAGCTGCCGCGAGGGCGTCCGGGATTGAGAAGACCCGGTTGAGCCGCCGGGTAGCTGCGTTGGAGGACGCTCTGGGTGTCCGCCTGTTGCAGCGAACCACGCGACGTATTGCCCTGACTGAAGCAGGGGAGCGCTTTTACGCCCAGGCGAGCCGCCTGGTGGAGGGCGCGCAGAGTGCCTTTGAAAGTGTGGCCGACCTCAAGCGCGAACCCTCAGGAACCGTTCGCCTTAGCTGCCCGCAGGTGATGGCACAGAGCTATCTCGCCCCGATCCTGCCCGGCTATCTGCTCTCACATCCCAAGGTCAAGCTCGAGCTGGATACCCGTGACCCCGAAGCAGACCTTCTGAAGGAGCGCTTCGATCTTGCGGTACGGGCGCATGTGCGCATGGACGATACAGCGGGTCTGGTGGCACGGGAGCTGGGGTGCGCGCGCCGGGTGCTGGTTGCTAGCCCAGCACTACTGGAACAGGCGGGCCGGCCACGCAGGCCGGAAGATCTGGCTCGATTCAGCACGATCAGTCGCCTGGGCGACGCCTTCGAAGGACGGGCGAGATGGTTGCTTACGTCCAGCCATGATGAAGCCGTGACCGTCGAGCACGGCCCGCGGCTGTCCTCCGACGACCTGCGGCTGCAACTGGAAGGTGCCATCCATGGATTGGGCGTGGCTCTGCTGCCCGAGCCCATCGTGTCAGGTGCGGTGCAGTCGGGAATGCTGGAGGTAGTGTTGCCCGACTGGTCGGCGGCGACCCACGTGATCCATCTGCTATACCCACCGCCCCGCGGGATGCTGCCCTCCGTGCGCAGCCTGATCGACTACCTGGTGCTGCACCTCCCCGCGAGCATCCAGCAGCGCAGTGTCCAGGTCTAGTCGAGCCGGCCCTCAGGGCACGCCCAGCGGCAGCGCGTTGGTAGTGGCCAGCCTTTCGCGAAGAAACTCGATGAATCGTTGCGTTTTGGCTGGCAGCAGGCGCGTCTCAGTCATCGCATAAGCCGTGAGGGGCACTCCCTTCCAGTCCTTCAGTACCCGCTGCAACCTGCCCGTCGCGACATCCTCTTCCACGGCCTTTGGGGGCATGAGGATGATGCCCATCCCAAGCCCCCCCAAGCGCCGCATCATGCCAATGCTGTTAACGATGAAGCGACCGCCGACGGGCACTTTTCGCTTTTCCTTGCCGTCCTGGAGCGTCCACTCTCCGTCCCGCTGCATGTGGAAGCACTGGTGCCCAACCAAGTCCTCGGGTTGCTTCGGCTCGCCGGCGCTTTCAAGGTACTCGGGCGAGGCGTACAGCTCTGCCGAAAAGCTGGCGATCGCACGCGCAATCAGGCTCGAGTTCTCCGACTCACCAATGCGGATTGCCACATCGAAGGGCTCGGTGAAAAGATCAACGCGTCGGGGCGTCAGGTCAAACTCAAAACTGATCCCCGGGTATGTCCGGGCGAAGTCCGCAATGTGCTCGGCTAGGTACATCGCTGCGAAGTCGACCGGCATCGACACGCGCAGGACGCCCGCAGGCTGGGCCAGCATGTTCCCCAACTGTTCGTGTGCCAGTCGCGCCTCTTCGACGATGTGCTTGCATCGCTCGTAATAAAGGTGGCCTGCCTCGGTCAACTCCAGCTTGCGGGTGGTCCTGTGCATCAAGCGAAGTCCGATCGCCTTCTCCAAGCCGCTGATGCGTCTGGAAATAGTGGAGTTGGGGATACCGGTGATCTCCGCCGCGCGGCGGAAGCTCATTACTTTCACGACCTCGACGAACAGCGCCATGTCATTCAAAAGTTCCATGATTGCGTCACCTGTGGAGCAATATTTTCCAGATTACCAGCTTTATCCCGCAATCGAAATTCCGGACGATGGGGACCTCCCCCAAATGCAGGCCGCCGGGCGGCCAGGAATTGCACATGAGCGCGTTGTTTACCGAAGTCCAGGTGGGTCGCTACACCCTTGCCAATCGCATCGTCATGGCCCCCATGACGCGCTCCCGTGCCGATGATGCCGGCGTCCCGGAAGAAATGGTCGCTACCTACTACGGGCAGCGTGCCACTGCCGGCCTCATCATCAGCGAGGGTGTGTTCCCGTCTGCGCTCGGCAAGGGCTATGTCCGCACCCCGGGCATCGAGACCGAAGCGCAGATTGCATCCTGGAAGCGCGTGACGTCCGCAGTGCATGATCGCGGTGGGCGCATATTCATGCAGATCATGCATACCGGTCGCGTGTCGCACCCGCTGCTTCTGCCGGAAGGCGCGCAGCCGGTTGCGCCGTCGGCGATCAAGGCCAGCGGACAGACCTGGACCCAGGAAGGTCAGAAGGACTTCGTCGTCCCGCATGAATTGACGACCGCAGAGGTCAAGCAGGTGGTGGAGAGCTATCGTCTGGCCACCCGTCGGGCGCTCGAAGCAGGCTTCGATGGTGTCGAGCTGCACGGAGCCAGCGGCTATCTGCCGGAACAGTTCTTGTCCTCTACCACCAATCATCGCAGCGATGAGTATGGCGGCAGTCTGCCCAATCGCGCACGATTTGTGATCGAAGTACTGCAGGCCATGATCGAGGAAGCAGGTGCGGACCGTGTTGGACTGAAGATCTCCCCTGAGATGAATTTCAACGATGTCAGTGACGACAACCCGGTCGAAACTTACACCTACCTTGTCGATCAACTGAAGCCGCTCAAGCTGGCCTATCTGCACGTTGCGTTGTTTGGAAGCGAGACCGACTACCACACACTGCTGCGGCCGCGATTCGACGGTGCTTACCTACTCGGCAGCGGCTTGAACAAGGCCAGCGCCGAGAGCACGCTTGCTGAGGGCCGCGCCGACGCCACCGTGTTTGGCAGCAGCTTCATCGCAAACCCGGACCTGCCTGAGCGCCTTCGCTCCGGTGCCCCGCTCAACACGCCGGACAAGTCAACCTTCTATTCCGGCGGCGCGGAAGGTCTCGTGGACTATCCCACGCTTGAAACCGCCTGAGCGCCAGCTTCGTCCCGATCCACTGACACGCGAGAGGTTCACCATGAGCAGCATCAAATCAGGCCGTCTTGACGGCAAGCGCGTCCTCATCACTGGAACCGGTGGCGGACAAGGGGCGGTGGCACAGCGTCTGTTTGCCCAGCAGGGCGCAACAGTCATCGGCTGCGACTTCCGGCCAGGTGCAGCCGAGGCGACAGCGGAGGAACTGCGCAGCGCCGGTTACTCTGCCTTCGCCAGTACGGTCGACCTCACCGATCCCGAGGATGCTGCCAAGTGGGTGCGTGAGAGCACAGAAAAGATGGGCGGTCTGGATGTGCTGTACAACAACGCCGCCGGCTTTGGGTTCGCGCCATTCACCGAGATGGACTTGAAGCTGTGGCGTCACGTGATGAACGTTGAGCTGGATCTCGTGTTTCACACCACCAGTGCTGCGTGGCCGTTGTTGATCAAGAATGGCGGATCGCTGATCAACATCGCCTCGTACTCTGCCCTGCTGGGGATCCAGCCTCTTGCCCAGGTAGCGCATGCCACCGCAAAGGGGGGCATCGTATCCATGACGCGTGCACTGGCCGCTGAAGGTGCGCCCTATGGCGTACGTGCGAACTCAATCGCGCCAGGCTTCATCAGCACGCCAGCCACTGACAAGGCCGTTGATACTGAAGCAAAGGCGTGGCAGCTGCGACACGCATTGATCCAGCGTGCTGGGACCGGCGAAGACGTGGCCTACATGGCGCTTTATCTGGCATCGGATGAGTCCAGCTGGGTGACCGGGCAGAATTTCAGCGTGGATGGTGGTGCGACGGCAGGCTGGAGAGACGATGCAGAGACCGCTCGCCTGATGGGCAAGGCCTCCGTAGCCTGATGGTGCGGGCGCGCACCTGGTCTTTGAGATGATCGATGGGACATCCAAAGAGGGCCTCAAATCCCTCAACATCGCTAGCCTTTCTAGGATGTCAGGACTATCGATATCCGCGCTGCATTTCTACGAACGTAGGCAGCTCATAGCCAGCAACCGGAACAAGGGAGCGCTCCGCGCGCTCCGTAGGCCATCGGTTAACTGTGATCCCGATTGCACAAGCGGGGGTATGACGCTGGAGGGCACTTCAGCACTTCTCGGTACCGCGTACCCGGAGCAGTCGATGTCTGGAACTACGCGGGACGAGATCCAGCGACTGGTGGGGTCCAGAATTGGCCTCAGCCAGTAGTCAGGACCGAGCCAACGACCGCGACACCGAGAGCATTCCCCACGTTGATCGACGAAGCCAGTCCTTTGAAACCATCAGCTTCCTGCATCACTCGCATCTGCACAGGTGCCACGAAGTCAAAGGCAGCAGCTCCCTGCACAGCGCCAAAGCGAACGCAATTCCCTGGTGACTGCTGGTAACGAGTGAAATGATGCCGCTGAAGCAAGCCAGCAAGGTCTGGGAAGCAACAAGCGCCGCTTGTAGCGATTTGTCGGCCAACCGACCGCTGATGGTGTGCCGGCAGTGAACCCAATCCCCAGCACGACCAGCGTCGCCAGTGGTGACGCTGCAGATGCTCGGGAGCCAATGGTGGCTTCATTGCTTCCGTGATGGGCTGCTGGAATGGCTGTAGCGAGGGTGACCTACAGGGAGCGCCCACTGTTCAAGCAAACCAAATGATTCAGGCAAATGGACTGCTGACCCCAAAGGGCTCACGTCCGCTTCTGGCCGGAAGCGGACCCTCGGTGCGCGCTCATGGAGTAGGCGCGATTTCTGGAACAGGCGGCAAGCGGCCAGTTGTTGGCTGCGGTCTTACGGCGTAGAAAGGCGCTAGCTCTGTCCTGCGAGTCTGTTTAAGCGGCAAGTCAGTGCGACTAGTCAGGCCGAGACGGCCACAGTCGACCAAGGGGACCTAGATCTGCCGTAAACGATAAGGCTCGGGCGCCCCTCGCTTAGCGGGGGAGCGTCACTACAGCCCTTCCCAGACCTTATCCACAGAAATATCCACAACCAGCAAGGTGCAGAGCCAGTGAATTCGTCATTGTTCCGTTTCAGGAGAACGCTGTATTGCGAAAACTACGCTTTTCGGGCTTGACTGCGCAGATCGTTTTAGCAGGTCGGCCTGCATTATTTTCCGTCCGGCTGTCAATGTGCGCCCAAACCTTTGTGGCACAACGGTTTCGAGAATTTCACTACATTTGGCGTTGACGACGCTAAATGGCCTCACTATCTTGTGGCCGTCGGGATTCCCCGGCCACCGTCGGGGCAATAAAAAGCCCCACCTAGTTGACGCTAGGCAGGGCGGTGTTACGCAAGCAGTGCCGAGCAGGGCAACAACTTACCTAGAAGTAACGGAGCGAATCATACGCCGTATGACATACGTGTCAATTGATCGTTACTAACGATTTGTGACGTGCGTCGTAGTTCCGCTAGTTGAGGCCAAGGCTCGCCTGCCAAACAAGGGCAAGTCGAGATGACCAACAACACCCAGCAGCTGTCGCTGCACCTGATCCATCGTCAGATGGAGAACACCCTGATTGAGCAGCGGAAGCTCGACGGGTACATCAACGCAACCGCCATGTGTCAGGCGGTCGGAAAACGTCTTGGGCACTACCTTGAGAACGCCACGACGGCAGCCTTTTTGGGAGAGCTTTCGACCGATGTCGGAATTCCGACATCGCTTCTCGTTCAAGTAGTTAAGGGCGGATCTGGCCCACAGGGCACTTGGGTGCACCCGGACGTCGCTGTCCACTTGGCTCAGTGGCTGTCGCCGAAGTTTGCCGTAGCTGTGGCACGTTGGGTACGGGAGTGGCTGTCTGGACGCCAGCCTAGTGGCGCTCCTGCGCCTGGCCTCCCGCATCACATCCAGCGCTACCTTGCCAACAAGGACCGAGTTCCCTACACGCACTTCTCTATCCTGAGCGAGTTGGCGATTTCTTTGATCGCCCCCCTCGAGGCCCGTGGCTACACGCTGCCCGAACGCATGGTCCCTGACATCTCTGAAGGCAAGATGTTCGCCAAGTGGCTGCGAGACCAAGGGGTAGACACGTCCAAGATGCCCACCTACAAGCATCGCTATGCGGACGGACGAGTCTGCGATGCAAAGATGTACCCGGTCGGATACCTCCATGCATTCCGCCTTCACTTTAACGAGGTCTGGTTGCCCAACAAGGCTCACCAGTATTTCCGCGAGCGTGACCCGGCGGCGCTTCCCTATCTGGATAAGATTCTGCTCGAAGCACCTGGCGCAACAGGGTTGCCTGCCGCTTGATCTGTATGGTCCCTGCCCAGAGCGGGCAGGGATCTTTATGACCATCCAGGATCTCCGCGGGGCAATGTCTGGCATGGGCTGAAGCCGGACCTGTAAGAGCAAGGTTCTATGAGTGAGGTCCGGTTGCGGCCGGCAGCGCCAATTGACGAATCAAGCAGTCGCAATAGGTACCTACTAGTCAAGGAACGACATGAGCGAGCCCAAAATCCCAGAGAAGATCGAGAAACGACTCAGGCTTAGGTCGCTGCGGCCTGACTTGGAACCCTTAGCTAGGGAATTGGTAGAGCTCGCGTGTGCCGGGAGTCGCGAGCTATGGGGTGAGCTGAGTCCGGAACGGATGAAGGACGACGCACACCTGCGGCGCAGGTTTCACGAGCTGGCACATGGAGGAATGTTTGCTGCCCAAGAGAAGATGGCCGACCGTATTACCAACGGGGAGCCGCTGGATGTCTCCGAGCAACTGCTGTTTCGCGCAATCGCTGACACCATCGCGTGGGGAATGCTAGGCGGCCAGTTGTGCTATGCCCGCCGCATCTACAAGTCTCATAGTCAGCCTGATCTGTCTCAGTCAAATTTCCAGTCCGTACTTCGTATGGCCCGAGAGCTTCGGGAGCAAGACCCTGGCTGCATGCCACTCATTACCGACTTGACCTCCTTTGTCCAGGTGGGCGACATCTTGAGCATCTCGGCGGACCAGCGCATGTCGTACATCGAGGTCAAGGAAGGAAAGCGTAACAAGCAAGTCATGGACCTTGCGATGTTCTACGAAGCCTCTGGATGTGAGGCCTTCCGCGAGATCGTCAAGAAGACAGAGAGTGCGAAAACCGTAAAACAGATGGAGCGCGTACTACGTCAGAAGGCCCGCATGAGTCACTTGCGACATGTCATGACCACGGGTAAGGCGACGGACCCAGACACAGGAGAGGAAGTCCGAATTCCAGCGCCTTTCTTTGAGATAGCAAGTTGGAATGAGTCGTTGGTGAGCCTAACCGAGAAGGCGAAAGTGGCGCAGAGCTGGGCCTATGATGTGAAGGGGCCCATCTTCATGGGCGCCTACGCAGGCGATATGGCTCCACGCGGGCACCTGATGTTTCTCATGGCGTTGAGTATTCAGGGGGATGTGGAGCAGGACTACCACATCATTCGCTTGGCAGATTGCATGCACGTGCCTCTTGCACCGCCGGTGTTCTCTGGTGTTCTGGCGGACGAGATCAAGATGGATCTGCTTTTCGGCCGCATGAATGTCTGCATCGCAGTTTCTATACCGCGATTAGTCGAAGTATGTGAGATGGCGGGGATGGACGTGCGCTATGCAACACGGAAGGAGCTTGGGCGAGCGAAGGTAGCTGGTGTCGAGCCAATCGTCCATCGAGGCAAGGGGTTGATGTTCTCACTCGATGGCAAGGAAATGATGCTGCTGGCGGGTGTGATCCTCCGAGCCCTATTCCATGGTCAGCAGCCCGAATCCGTCTTGCGGCACTACTTAGAGAACGACGAGCTTACTGACCCGGACAAAATGGACATTCGCCAGCTATGAGGCACCACCAGTGATACGGACTATCCCTGCAGCCACGCGACTGGTCTCGCTGCAGAAAGCGAATAAGGGGGAACCAAATGCTAACCAGGATTGATCAACTTTCAGGAATTGGCCTGTTCGGAGCCGCAGGCCCGAGCCCAGATTTCTCCAAGGTCACGTTGATGTTCGGCGAGAACGGGCGAGGCAAGTCAACACTCGCCGCAATCCTGAGGTCTTGCGGCGAAGGAAACGGCGCCCACCTAACGTCGCGAGCAACCCTGGGCATGACCTTAGATCAGACCGCCACATTGTCGTTCACATCCACTGGTGGTCGGCAACAACTGTTGCTGAGTGAAGGCACATGGAACGGCTCCTACTCAGACCTTGTGGTTTTCGACGCAGATTTTGTAGCCAAGAACGTATACGCGGGTCAAGAAATTTCCTCAGACCACCGAGCCAGCCTTCTTGATTTCGCACTTGGCGAAGAGGCAGTAGCCGCAAGGAGAGAACATGACAATTATGCAGAACCCATCCGCGCGACCAACAGCGAACTACGAGATCTGACGGCTGCAATTGATGCGAAGCGAGGAGCGCTGCCATTGGCAGCCTACCGCAACTTAGTGGACGATCCAGAGTTGGACGCCAAGTTGATAGAGCTTAAGCAGCGCCTGCAGTCCCTCCAGCAAATCGACGCCGTGCGAACTCGACCGTCCGGAGCGGATCTTGTGCCGCCAAAGTTTGATCTTGATGGAATGTTTGCGATCTTGCGAAAGAGCCTTCCCGCTATCGAGGCGGACGCAGAGGCAAGAGTTAAGGCTCACGTCGCTTGCCATGGGGGTGAGGGATTCGAGAGTTGGATAAGCTCGGGACTAGACTATGTTGGAGGGACCACATGTCCTTTCTGCGAGAACAACATCGCAGGATCATCACTGATCGCCGCGTATCGAGCCCACTTCAATGAAGAGTACAAGACTCTCAAAGCTCAGGCTGCTCAACTTGCCAAAGGCATCGAGGTTCGGACTAGCGACGACCAAGTTGATCGCTTGGAGCGAGACCTTCACACAAGCGTCGCGCAGCAGGAACGATGGACGGAGCACCTGCAAGTTCAGCAATCTACGCTAGACGGAGGGGGCCTGCGAGAGAAGTTCGCGTCCCTTCGCAGCCTACTTGCCCCGCTAGCGGATCGAAAGTCGCACGCACCACTTGAATCGATTGGAAGCGAACACGATGAGGCAGAATCCAAGAGGCTTTGGGCGGAGATAGCGCAGGCCATTAGTGCAACCAACTCTGCAATTGCAGCGAATCGCGCGGCAATAGATGCCTACAAAGAAAGCCTTGTTTCATCGAGCTCGGCAAGCGTTCGTAGCGATATTGCCAGGCTGGAGGCCACGAAGTTCCGACACAGTTCGGACGGAGTGCAGCAGTTGGCAGCAATGGACTCTGTTCAGCAAAGAAAGGCAAATCTCTCTACTGCAAAAGATGCTGCTCGCATCAGGCTGGATACGTTGATGGATGAGACGTTTGGGCGCCTTGGTGACAGCATGAACAGCCTTCTGCGGGAGTTTGGTGCGCAGATGCAGATCAAGGACCTTGCAATTAGCTACAGAGGCGGCCAGAACAGACCTCGCACTGAGTATGCGCTTGAGGTCCGTGTGAATCGCCCAGGATTTCGTAGACACCTCGCAGCCATAAACTATGGCTTAGGCGGAGGTGGTTATGAGCACGAAGCGTTACACGGATGAGTTCAAGATCGAGGCGGTTCGACAGATTGTCGAG
>Ga0308157_10001999_pt1 | contig 36785 bp, 34 predicted proteins | sample PhyBR1_FD_201035 | JGI IMG/M metagenome (GOLD analysis project Ga0308157, IMG submission 201035) | Phyllosphere microbial communities from UC Gill Tract Community Farm, Albany, California, United States - DLSLB.R1 | ecosystem: Host-associated > Plants > Phyllosphere > Unclassified | place: USA... | reverse complement strand
GGCGTCGCCAACACGCCCGAAACCCGGTTCAAGATCTTTTCGACCAGCAAGTATCTGACGGCCATCGCCATCCTGCGCATGTGTGAAAACGGCGAGATGGATCTCGACGCGCCGATCGGTCGCTATCTCGCCGATGCGCCTTCGAACTGGGCCGGCGTCACCGTGCGGAACCTGCTGAACCATACCTCGGGTCTGCCGGACCTGACGGAGGCCATGCTGGCGCGTTTCAGCGTCGATCACCCGACGGCGATGAAGGCGGTTCTGACGGATCTCCCGGAGGACGCGACCCATCCTCTGGAAGGACCTGGCGAGAACTTCCGGTATAATAATTTCGGATTCGAGCTTCTCGCGCATGCAGCGGCTGCGACCCGTGGGGCGCCCTTCGGCCACATCCTCGAAGAGCTAGTCCTCAAACCGGCAGGTATGACGACCGCTAGCGTCGAGGTGCCAAATATGGTCGCTGGTCATCCGGTGGCGGTGCAGGAAGAAGGTTTGGCCATCGGATATAACGGCGCGCCCGGCGCTCTTACCCAGGCCCAGAATTGGGCCTTTATTCAACTTGGCGCGGGGGCGGTTCGCGCCAGCCTTGCAGACATGCTTGCGCTCGACCGCGCCTTGGAGGAAGGCCGATTGCTGAAGCCGGAAAGCTTGGCCGAGATGCGCGCGGTGCCGGTCGTGAGCCGGGACGGCAAGGCTGTGGTCGGCCCCAAGGGGTATGGGTTGGGCGTGGTAGTTTCCTCGGCGGCTGGTCAGACCATGGTCGGGCACAGCGGCGGCACTAACGGCTATATCGCCGACTTCGAGCAACTGCCGGATCAGGACGCCGTGCTTGTCATTCTTACCAATCGGGGATTTACCCGTCTCCAGCCTCTTCGTGAGCAGGTCGGGCGGGCTTTCACGGCAGTTCCTACGGGCGCGACCGCTTAAGAAATCCGATTTGGCCAGCACGCCTATCGAAGGCATTTCTCATCGTCGAGGGAATAGGCGCGCTGCGGCGCTCACCAAAATCCCTCTGCGGTCGGTGCCCCCATCATCGGGTGGCGCCGGAACGATAGTGGTGTTCATGAACACACCATAAGCGTGAAGCAGCAAAGGTCCGCAACGGGCGAAGCGGGCCTAGGCACACTGCCGGAAACCGGACAAACGCGCGAGGATCAGAAGGTCGCCTTTCGGACGGGGCTGCAATGGCCGCTTCTGGCGCGTTTCAGCCCTGACCTTTTGAACTTCGCCCGGGCCGATGACGATCATGCTCGTTCGAGGGCCTTGCCCCTCCCGGCGGGACCGGCGACAGTCACTTTGTCCCCGGCAGGCCACCGCTATGTCCAGGCGCAAGCTAAAGGCGTCGGCGCACGAGCTCTCGTGTTCTCAACTGTCCGGCGGACACCTTCCCGCATTGTGGCGCTTGGCGGATAGGCGGGGTAGGCTTCTGCAGAAGTGATTTGGGGCACGGATGCCAACAAGGGCGGCAGGCATGACGATGGTTTCGGCGACCCTGCGGGCGCACGGCGGGCGACTCCATGCGCACTGATCTGGATCACCTTCCGGCCAAGCAGCAGCGCGAGTTGGAGCGCGTCCGCACGACCCTGTTGACCGAGTTCGAGGCCGCGATCAAAAGCGGGGGAGGGGGCACCCAGTCCTGGCGGCGCGACGGGCGGGTGCTGAAGATCATCCTGTTCGGATCCTACGCCCGCAACGATTGGGTCGATGAACCCGACAACGGCTATCTGTCCGATTTCGATCTGCTGGTGATCGTCAGCCATGAGAAACTGACCGACATCGCCGACTACTGGTACGTGGCCGAGGACAAGATCCTGCGCGATCCCGCCGTGGGGCGGACGGTCAACATCATCGTCCACACCATGGCCGAGGTGAACCAGGCCCTGACCCGGGGCGAGTATTTCTGGACTGACATTCTGCGCGACGGCGTGGTGCTGTACGAGTTGCCGGGACATCCATTCGCCCAGCCGCAGCCGATGACGGCGGTTGAGGCGCGGGATGCAGCCCGGAAGCACTTCGATTTGAAGGTCAAGGACCTCGATCTTAGGATCGAAGATGCGAAGCGCCATGTTGCAATCAGTGGTGAGGGGCAACACGTCCGCAAATGGGCGGCGTTCCTACTGCATCAGGCGACCGAGACAGCATACGCCTGCTTCCTGTTGACTCACACGTTCTATTTCCCGCGCTCCCACAACATCAAGTTCCTTCGCTCCTTAGCTGAAGACACCGACAAAGGTCTGACTGCCGCTTGGCCACGAGAGCAACGAAACGACCGCCGCCGCTTTGAACTGCTTAAGCGGGCTTACGTCGAAGCGCGCTACTCCGACCAGTACGATCCCGATGTCGCGGACTTAGAGTTCCTGCTAGATGGAGCGGTCAGGCTTCGAAGCCTTGTCGTGGAAGCCAGCGAAGAGCGCATCACAAAACTGGCCGATGCTGCCGAGGCGGGCGCTTCAGCATAGGGGTGCTTGGTTTGAGATCACTGGGCCCAGTGATCCGCCGCGAGGGGATCGGCCAAACTCATCGTGGGCGATTGGCATGGATCCAGTCTAATAGGCCGTCTAACCAGCCGAACATCGCGGGTGAAGCTTGAGCCAAAGCGCGTAAGCTAGCCTCCGCTGTGAGCAGAAAGCTTGTGAGAAGCCATCTCGCGCTGTCCTTGCGAACGTCCTCCCAAAGCGCCCCCGCCGTCGAAACGATTTGACGCTTCACGGATGCCCCTGCTGTAGCGAGCATATTCTGCAGCGTAGCGACGGCACCGATTTTCTCGCTAGGTGTATCTAAAACTTCGACTTGGTCTGAAAAGCCCCGCAGCGCAGCCTTGCTGGCCTGCTCCACGGCCCCTGAATCCGCTGCGGCGCGTATTATTTCGATCGCTCGCTGTCCGACACTCTGATCAACGCTTGCAATCTCCTCAGCAGCTGCATCTCGCAGATACTTACGCCACGCTTCAAACCGATTTAAAAACAGATTGCTCTGAGTAGCCAGCGACTGAAGTGATCCCTGAGCGTGTAGTAGATTGCCTTCAGGATCATGCCGAATGCTCTCCTCCAGTGCTCCAACCATCATGCCCATGCGAAGGATAGTCCCCTCGGTGGGCGGCCCCTCTGCGAGTTCATCGAGCGTGGACCTCAAACGTTCAAGCTTCCGCGCCGTCACTGGCGATGAGTTCGAAAGCCCATGATGCTCGGTTACGTCCGCGATCATGTTGCGCAATTCCGACGCAACTTCGGAAACGACATTCGGCGACATGCCGCCAACTTCGTTCTCTGCGACGAAAAGGATATGATTTCGCACCGAGAAGCTGATCGGCGCCTTTCTTGCCTCCGGAACTTCCGGAAGTCGTTCTAAATCATGAGAGTTGGCTGCCTTAGCGAGAAAAATATACTCTTCTTCGAATTCTCGTTGAGTGAAGTATAAGTTACCAGCGCCGCCAGATCGATTCGAACGAGCAAGCTTTTTTACACTGTTTGGCTCGGCATCAAACTGGTGCGCTATTATACCCACAATGTCTTCGTAGTGGATGTACTCACGATTCACAGCCGGGATTGGAACGCTCCGGAACATCCCATGATCGTCAAATAGAACCCAGACCGAACCCTTAGCTCTCTGGGCAATGAGTGGTACTAACGCCTTGAAGTAGGTCGACTCATGAAAAACGTTGCCGAGCATAAGTACTACCCGGTCACCGACAGCTTGGGCGATGTCATTGACGATTTCATTGATTACGGCAACGTCAGTTAGTCCGCGTTTGTCATGCTGGAAAATGTCTGACGCCAGTTCCTCGGGCGTCATGTTCCAGAGGCGCCCGCTTTGCGCCGCGACAGTCAGTCGGTCCTGAGCCCAATCATCCACCCGCGAGAAGAGCACCGCTAAGAATCGATCACCATTTCGAGGAGAAATGTTTTGGGCGACAGCGGCCCGCACGGCGGCTTTTGAGCCGAATACGACGGCATGATGCGGAGCTAGCGCTTTCACTAAAGGCGCGACATAATCCCCGGGTTCTCGGCCCAACACTTTGAAGCTATTGGGACTCGTTCCATTGGCTTTAAGCCGCTCAACAGCTGCCGCGACGTTTGTTACGTCCCAAACAACTGATGGCGGATCGAGTAGATTATCGTTCGGTACGAGCTGAATCAAAGGCACCACGCAAGTTTATCAGACAATGTTCTCACGATTCGTTCAAAGCAACGTTAGATCAACAGCGGCATGACCGGCGACGCCAGCGTCCAGCATTTAGTGGAAGCCACTCAGCTCCCTGCTTCCCACACGTGGGCGTTTGGAATCCACGGCGAGCCGAGCGTGAAGGAGATCGTCCGCTTCACCGAACCGGGCGAGATGATGGGCATGACGGTGCCACAGGTCGACTACGCCTGGCAGCTCAAGAACATGCCGGAATGGGCGAAGTCGAAGCCGATGCAGGAGGCATTCCCGCAGCTGGCTCGCGACAACGCCGAAACGCTTGAAGGCAAGGCGGCCGTGGTTCTGATGAACGAGGGCTGGGTGCACGAGAAGGCGATGCGGCGCTGACGTCAGGCGCGGCACAGCGGACGCTGGCGGTCGAATTTCGCCCACACCACAGTCGTGCCGCTGCGGATCATGGCGCAGTTGATCTCGACCTGCGCCGGGGTCCAGCAGATGGCGGTGACGCGGTTGTAGCTCTGGCCGATTGGCTCGCAGCTGATCATCCGGTCGGCGGCCAGGCGATGCAGTTCGGCCGTCGCTGAAGCCGCCGACGCGGCGGGGCAGGGGTGGCCCGGCGAACAGGTTTCGTCGGCCTCCCTTGCGGCGACGGCGTGAAGGCGAACGCGCGTTCCGTCCTTGCAGCGCAGGGTGTCGCCGTCGTTCACATAGGCGACGTCGCAGAGGAAGCGGTCAGCAGGAGCCGGGGCTTCTCGATGGCTCAGCATCTTCTCGAGCGTGGGGACGAGGCGGTTCAGTATGTCGTCGAGCGGCCACGAATAGGCCGCCGCAAACGCCGCCGCCGCAGCGCCCGCAACAAGCGCCGCGAACCTCAGGTTAGGACGGCGCCGACGGTCTGCACGAAGGAGGCGGGCAGGTCGGCGACTACGGCGAGGATGGGAATCACGCATCAAGACAACCTGCCCGGACCGTGTTGAGAGAGGGTTGATCCTCTGCAGGCCTGGGCGCGGCGTCATGGCGTCAGCGGCGCACGCGCGACATGCCGCATAATGCGCCTTGCCAAGTGAACACGGATGAATCAGGCTTGGGCTGCGTCTGATTTGACGCCGAGGCGTGAGAACCTCGCTTGAGCAGATCCTGAAATCACCACCTCGCGCTCCGTTGCGGCGGGTGGCCGACGTGCATGTCCAGGCTTCCTCGGGAGCTAAAGACGTCAGCGCATGTGTTTGAGCATGTTCTCAACACCCGGTGCTTCGGCCGGGCCCGCCTCTTTGCGAAAGGAGGCGGGCCCGTGTCGGATCAAAGCAGACGGATGGAAGGCGAAGGCGGCGCCGAACTGTCCATTCTCTATCGCGAGAACGAGCGGTGGCTGGCCCGATCGCTCAAGCGCCGCTTCGGCGATCAGGACATTGAGGATCTGGCTCAGGAAACCTGGCTGCGCCTGGCTTCGGCGGTCTCGTTTTCGGACATCCGTCACCCGAAAGCCTTCCTGCTGCGGATAGCGACAAACCTGGCGTCGACGCGGCGGCGGCGGCGCGAACTGGCGTTGAGGGCGGAGGCCGGGGCGGCGGTCCGCGACTGCATCGACGCCGAGCAGACCGACCGGGTCATGCTCATTCAGATCGTGCTCGGCTTGCCAGAATCTCTTCGGGATGTCTTTTTACTGTCGCGTATCGACGGTCTGACAAACGCCCAGATCGCGGATAGGCTGGGCATATCTCCCAAGACCGTCGAATGGCGCATGACCCGGGCCCTGGCCCACTGCGCCGCCCAACTCCGGCGCTAGAATGAGGCGCGACATGACCAACCCGAACAGGGTTGAGAAGGCGGAAGAGGAAGCGGTTGCGTGGCATGCCCGCTTCGGCGCGACCTCCATCGACTCCAGCGCAATCGAAGAGTTTTTCGAATGGCGGTCCAAGCCCGGCAACGCCGACGCCTATCGCCGGGTCGATCGCGTCTGGCGCGAGAGCCAGGACTTGGGCTCCGATCCGGCGATCGCGCAGGCGCTCGACGGCGCGCGTCATCGCGCCCGCCGCAGCGGCTTGGGCAGACGGTCCGTCCTGATCGGGGGGCTGGCGGGCGCGACCGCCTTGCTCCTCATCGCAGGAGCGTGGCTGTGGAGCGGACGGGGCGCGTTTGCGACCGATGTCGGCGAGCAGCGCGTGATCCGGCTCGCCGACGGCTCCAAGGTCAATCTGGACACCGATTCCCGCATCCGGGTGCGGTTCACGAATGGGGAGCGGCGGATCGATCTTGATCATGGCCAGGCGCTCTTCGACGTGGCGGCGGCGCCGGATAGACCCTTCGTGGTCTACGCGGGCGATGCGCGCGTCACCGCCGTGGGCACGGTGTTCGACGTTCGCAGGGCAGGGGAGGCGGTCAGCGTGACCCTCGTCTCGGGGGTGATCGACGTCGCAACGCCGGAAATGGAGACTGGCCAGCGCCGCATGAAGGCGGGCCAGCAGATCAGGGTCTCGGGTAGGGCGATTTCAACCCAGGCGGTGGATGCCGCCGCCGAGACCAGCTGGACCTCCGGGCGTCTGGTCTTCTCCGACATTCCGCTGGAGCAGGCCGTTTCAGAGATGAACCGCTATCTGACCGACAAGATCGAGCTTGACGATCCCGGCATCCGGACCGTGTCGATCAACGGCGTGTTTCTGGTCGGAGACCGCGACGCCTTCGTCTCCGCCGCCTCGGACGGTTTGGGCCTCAAGCCCGTTCCCAAGGCGGACGGATCCGTCGGACTTATCCGCCGCGGAAAATAATTGGATTTCGGCTCCGGGGTAGGCCGGGGTCTCGCTGGTCTCTTTCTTCGACGCCAGAGGGGGCGTTGGAGGAAACCTGTCTATGAGCCGTTCGAGTCTGATATCCGGCGCCGCCGCGGTCGCCTGTCTATTCTCCGCCGGCGCGCCCGCCTGCGCCCAGTCCGCCCGCGATTTCGACATAGCCGCAGGACCGATGCGCGACGCCCTGACGGCCTTCGGCGCCCAATCCGGCCAGCAGATATTCTTTACCTCGGACGTTGTCGCGGGCCGGCGCTCGCCCGGCGTCAGCGGACGGATGAAGCCCGAGGCGGCCCTGAGCCGCCTGCTGCTCGACAGCGGCCTGACCTGGTCCCAGAGCCGACCTGGCGTCTTCGTGGTGCAAAGGACGGCTCAGGCGACATACGACGAAGTCACCCTCCTGGACGAGGTGGTGGTGACGGGCACCCTGCTGCGTTCTTCCGGCGAACTGGCGTCGCCGGTGCAGATCATGGACCGGGATGAGCTCGACAGCCGCGGGCGGGGCACTGTCGCGGAAGCGCTTACGGACCTGCCGCAGAACTACGCCGGCAGCGGAACGCCCGGCGCGCTGTTGACCGGCGCGGATCGCGGCGGCTCGAACGGGGTGGTCGCGACGGGGATCAATCTGCGAGGTCTGGGGGCCGACGCCACGCTCGTCCTGGTCAACGGCCGTCGATTGGCCGGCACGGGGTTCAGGGGCGAATTCGCCGATGTTTCGGCGCTGCCCTCCGCCGCTGTAGAGCGCGTGGACATCCTTCTCGACGGCGCATCGGCTCTTTATGGCTCGGACGCTGTCGGCGGCGTGGTGAACATCATCATGCGGCGGTCCTTCGACGGTCAGGAAAGCGCGGTGCGGCTGTCCGCCGCCCAGGGCGGCATGGAAACCGTCCAGGCCTCGCATATCGCCGGAGGTTCCTGGTCGAGCGGCAGCGCCTTGCTATCGTATGAGTACCAGCAACAGAACGCCGTCAACTCGCGCGACCGGCCCTATACGCTCGACGGGGACCTTCGTCCCTTCGGCGGGTCGGATTGGCGGTCGCTTTTCAGTGCGCCCGGCAACATCGTCGCATACGACGCAGCGAGCGCGAGCTACGTCTCGCGATTCGCGATCCGTCCCGGGCCGTCGAGCTCGGCGATCGCGCCGACCGACTTTGCGGCAGGCGAAACAAACCTGCAGTCGAACTCTCTGGGGGTGGACCTCATTCCGCAAGTGGAAAGGCACAGCGCCTATGGGCGAATCCGGCAGTCCGCCGGCGAACGTGTAGATCTTTCAGCCGACGTGCGCTTCAGCCGCCGCGCCTATGAGTTCGCCAATGTTCCCGGCGCCAGCGTCTTCACGGTGACGCGCGCCAACCCCTTCTTCGTTTCCCCGACGGGCGCGGATTCCCACCTTCTCGCCTATTCCTTCTCGGGCGACCTGGGCCCGTCGCGGCAGGCGGGATCGTCTCGTAGTCTCGGGCTCACTGCGGGCGCCGTGTTCGACCTCGGTTCAGGCTGGTCACTCGATGGGTACCTGGCGCATGCCGAAGAACGCGGCGAAGCGGCCATCCGAGGACAGATCAACACCCAGTTCCTTCAAGAAGCGCTTGGGAACACGCCGGACGATCCGGAAACCGACTATTCGACCTCGGTCGACGGCTTCTTCAATCCGTTCGGCGCGGGCGCCGCGAACGCCCCTCGCGTCCTGGATTTCATCAGCGCGGGCTATTCCAGCAATCTGGACCGCAGCGCGGCCAGTTCCGTCAATCTGCTGCTGAGCGGAACGCCGCTGACCCTGCCCGGCGGCGCGCTTGATATCGCCGTGGGCGCCCAGTTGCGAAGCGAGCGCTTCAAGACCCAGTCGACGACGTTTCTGTCGACCCTCGAGCCCGTCGCACGTTTCACGCCGGGTCACGACCGTCTGATCTCCGCCGTCTTCGGCGAGGCGCGCATTCCCTTGATCGGACCCGACAACGCACGGCCGGGCGTTTGGGCGCTTGAAGTGTCGATCGCCGGACGCATCGAGGACTACGAAGACTTTGGGCGCACGTCGAACCCCAAGGTCGGCGCGATCTGGTCGCCCATGCCTGATCTGACGCTGAGGGGGTCGTGGGGCACATCCTTCCGCGCCCCGGGCCTCACCCAGCTGAACGACGCCTCCAGCGCCGGCGCCTCGCTCGTTCCACGACCTGATGGAACACGTATGCTTTCCATCTATCTGTCGGGCGGCAATCCCGATCTCACCCCTGAAACCGCTGAAACCTGGACCCTGGGCTTCAACTACAATCCCCCCAGCGGCCTGGTGTTGAGCGCGAGTTACTTCGATACGCGGTTCGACAATCAGATCGCCCGGCCGACAACCGGAAATCTGGCCAACGTCCTCATCGATCCCGCCTTGTCGCCCTTTGTTCGACGGGTGGATCCGGCCAACGACGCTGCCGATCTGGCTCTTGTTCGCAGCTACACCACCGCGCCGGGCTTCGGCGCCGGCAGCCTGTTCCCGCCGACCACCTACGGCGCGATTATCGACGGTCGATGGATCAACACGGCATCGGTGGCGGTCCGCGGCCTTGATCTTCAGGCCGCCTATCCCATGCGTTTCGGCGGCCATACCCTGCGATGGGATGCGTCGGCGTCATGGCTTCTGGACTATGACAGTCGGATGACCTCCGCTTCGCCTGTTCAGAGCTTGCTCGATCAGGTCGGCTACCCCGTTTCCCTGAGAAGCCGGGCCGGCTTTGCCTGGTCGCGGGGCGATTGGACCTTGAACGCTCACTGGATCCACGTTTCCGATTACGCCGATCAGGACGGCCGGCGGATCGACGCCTGGAACACGGCAGATGTCAGACTGACCTGGAAGCCGGTCAACGGCGCACTTGACGGTCTTCGCGCGTCGCTTGGAATTCAGAACGTCTTTGACGCCGATCCGCCCTTCCATGATGGTCGAACGGGTTACGGCTTCGACGCTGGACAGGCCAACCTGTTCGGCCGGGTCGTCTCGCTGCAGTTGACGCAGCGCTGGTGATGTGGAGCCGCTCGGCGGGCTTCGTCCGGTGGATCCGGGCGGGGTGGGCGTTCGCGTTAGCGAGCGCTCTGCCGATTACGACGACGATCGCCCAGGAACGCTCGCTGACGATCGACGATGTCCTGGGCATGGAATCCTTCGGCGACGTCTCGCTTTCTCCGGATGGTCATTGGCTCGTCTATGAGCGCAGACGCGCCTTTGACAGCGCCCCGCGTTTCGATCGAGGCCATCGGTCCGTATGGGCTGCGACGGATTTGTTCTTCCTCGATCTTCACCGCGCAGACGAACCCATGCGGTTGATCCATACCACCCAGGAAGAAGGCTTGGTGCTGGGGCCTTGGTCGCCTTCCGGCGCTTGGCTTCTCGTCTATCGGGTCGGCGCACATCGCATGGAAGCCGGCGTCCTTAACGTGAAAACCCGCACCGTCCGCTGGACCGGCCTGACCCCTGACATGCCGCTTACCGGCAGCGGGGCGGAATGGCGAGACGACAACCGGCTGCTCCTGACCACCCGTCCTGTCGGCGCCATGCCCTGGATGCTCGAGCGCGACGGCGCCAGTCAGGCTTCAACTCGACGGCTATGGCGCGACGCCGCCGAGGGCAGGGTTTCTTCCGCCACGCGCATCGACACTTTTGGCGGAATCGCCGCCACGACGAAGGAAAAGCCGCCCCAGCGGCTTATGGAGATCGACGCACTCTCTGGCGAGATTCGCCAGGTGGCTGAGGCGTCCATCCTTGATATGTCTGCGGCCCCAGACGGAAAAACGATTGCGCTGCTGGTTTCGGGGGAGGGGATCCCCATTGGTACGGGACCCGTGCGGGCTTATGAGATGAAACACCGGACGCGTCTGCGTCTGCTGGACGCGGCGTCTGGTTCGGTTATCGCCGCCCCGACCCAAGACATCGCCCTGCATCTTCTGAGGTGGACGAGCCGTTCTGACGCGATCCTGGTGTGGGGGCGGGCGGACGGCGCTGCATGGGACCAAGGCGGCCTGCTGCGTGTCGACCGCGACGGATCGATGTCCGGCTTCATGTCGGACGGGCTGTCGCCTATGGCCGCAGGCGAGGCGATCGACGAACTCAGGGGCGTCCAGGCGGACTGGCTGGGCGAAGCGCCCGTGCTTCGCGCGCGCCGGAACGGCCGATTCGATTGGTTCTTGCTCTCCCCTGACGCCCCGGCCATAGCTTTGACGTCGAGCGTCCCCGGGGCGGTCGGCGATCTGGCGGCGGTAGGGGAGGGCCAGCTGCTGATCTTCGCCTCAGGCGCCCTATGGCGGGTCAATGAGGGCGGGGCGGAACGATTGACGCCGCAGGGCGGCCAGGTCTCCAACGCGACTTCCGTCAGTGGAATGCAGGCGCTGCGATTGCGGCTGAATGCGGCGCCGAGGCGCGACTGGGCCCTGGCCCGCGCGGGCTCTGAACATGTGGATGTGCTGGGGACCGAAGGCTTGCGGCGCAGCTTCCAGATCGAGCCGCTGTCAGAGGGCTCGATGATTGCGGCGGCGTCGCAGGACGCGATCGTTCGTCTTCTTCGGCATCAGGGTTCGGAGGCGCTTTGGTTGAGCCGCGAGCGAGAAGAGCGGCGGATCGACGAGGCGAACCCGGAGTTCGCAACCCTAGCTTTCCCTCGAGCCGTCGCCGTGGCTCATCTGGACCGCCTTGGCCGCCCTGCGCAAAGCTGGCTCACCCTGCCGAAGGGCGATGCGCGGCGCAGTCCACGCGGTCTGATCGTGTCGATCTATCCAGGATCTTCAGACAGCGGCGCGTACATCGACCCGCGAGTATTGCTGTACGGCGTTCGACCCGCCTTCCTGGCGGAGCAGGGCTACGCCGTTCTTTCCCCCGCAATCCCAGTCGAGTCCGGCGAAGCTTTGGTTCCTGACCAGTTGCTGAAGAGCGTGGAGCTGGCCGTAGACGCAGCCCTGACCGCCCACCCGACCTTGCCGTCGGACCGCGTCGCGATCCTTGGCCACAGCTTCGGGGGGACGGCGGCGTTGACGCTCGCCTCGTCAACTCGCAGATTCAGATCCTATATCGCCTGGTCGGCGGGGACCGACTTCGCCGGGAAATGGGGCGAGTTCGATCCCATCGCACGGATCCGCCCCGAGGAGGGCCTTAGCCTCCAGGCGCAGATGGGCTGGGTCGAGACTGGCCAGGGACAAACGGCGGCGACGCCCTGGGAGGCCCCGGAGAGATTCGCGGCCCTCAGTCCCTATTCGACGGCGTGGCGAATTCAAGATCCCGTGCTGTTGATCTCGGCCGACCGGGATTTCGTTCCGCTCTCGCAGTCCGAGCGCATCTTCACGACCCTGCACCGCACCGGCGTTCGGTCCCGGATGATCACCTATTGGGGGGAGGGGCACTTCAACTGGAGCCCGGCGAATATCCGCGACCTCTACCAACAGATCGTCGACTGGTTGAACGAGACCTTGGCGTCACCTGACGGCCAATCGTGCTTCCCACGTCCGAACCCAGGCCTCGATGACGACGGCTGTCATGATCTCGCCGACGCGCCCTCGCCAGATCAAGCTGTCCTCGGTAAGCAGAGCCTCGACCGTCTCCCGAACGATCAGGCCTTCGCTGGCGAGTCGACCGTCCAGAAGCCAGGGCCTTATCACGTTGAGGCTCATGGCGAGGCGTCGTCCATAGTAGGCTGTCATTTCTCCCTTGGACCTGCGCTCGGCGATTTCGGGAGTCAGCCGATCGCGAAATGTCTCTCGGGCCAAGGCCCGGTCCCGGCGCCCTAGCGTAAGTTGTTCCGCGCTGAGCGCGAGGCAGGTCTCGACGACAGGCTGAGCCAGAAGCGGATGGACGAGCTCGACTGTCTGGGACTGAAGCGAGGGACCGCTGAACGTGACCCCGTTGATGACGCCGGCGATTTGATACCGCTTCGCGGGGCCGAGATCCGAGGCGGCGTCCAGCCACGGGTGGATAGACGGCGTAACGTCGCCAGAGACAAAGGAGACCGAGCGGCCGAGCCGCGGCCTGTCGGGACCGTCGAGCCGTGCGGCGGCGATGAGGGACCAAACCGAGCATCCATTCCATCGCGCCAAGTTGGGTAAAGAGGAGGAAAGCGCGGCGCGCCAGCCGCGTCGCCGCCAAATGTCGCAGAATACGTCAGCGCCCGCGCCTTGAATGAAGACGGCGTCGCCTCCCTTGCCCGTCAGAAGGACGTTTGAGCCGCCCTGTTTCAAGACCCGCGCCCATATGGCGTCATTGGGAGCGTCCATACTGTTGAATCCGGGGCGAAGACCTGGCGTGAGGCCCAAAAGCATGCGCTCCGTCAGCGGGCCGGGCGCCCGAGGGAGCGTCGTCAGGGCAACGCCGAGTTTGGCCGCCATGGCGTGGGCGTAGGCTCTCTCATCTCCGCCCGGCTCTTCGCCGAAAGCGTGGAGCCACGCGCCGGCGTCGCGCCCGCTTGCGCGCAGACTTGAACCCACTATGGCGGAGTCGAGGCCTCCGGATAGCTCGGCCGCGAGTCGGCCGTCGCACGCCAGCGCATGGACGGCCTCGTCCACGGCGTTCCTGAGCGCCGCGCTTGCGGCTTTGTCCGGGATGACGTCCTCATCGCTCGCACGCGCAAAGATGTCCGGACGCCAAGACGAGACCGGAGGAACGGACGAGGGAAACGGCTGCACGGCGCCAGGGGGCAGAACCGTGGGACCATCGATCATCGTTTCCCACCAAGCGCCCAACGGGTCCTGAAGCGCGCGCCCCACCCGATCGAATGCAATTCGCCAATCCGGCCGGGTCAGGCTGACAAGCCACTCGGGCAGATCCGAAGAGACGACGACGAGATCGCGCCACTCCCAGGCGATGCACTCCAAGGCGCCGGAAGGGTCGCGAAGAAGCCCCGCGATCCGCCCGTTTGGCTCCGCGCGGAGTCCGACATAACGGCCCCAGAAGCGTCGCATGATCGATTGCTCGCAGGCGTGATCGTCGGGCCCCGTGATGAAGCGGGAAAGCGGGCCCTGACGACGGTCGAAAACGTCTCCGATCAACGTCCAGAGGCCAGCCTTAACGACGCGAGGGGGCCTCGGCCCTCCACACGCCAGCCACCCGGACCGGCCCATGGGCCTATGCGGTAAACCATGCGCCTGGGCGGCCTGAAGGAGCATCATCGCCTGCGCTCGCGCTCGCGGCGTCGTCCCCCCGGTGACGCATAGATAGTCCATGTCACACCGTCAGGATGGGGCTGAAGCCGCGCACGCGATCGAGGTCGTCGGCAAGGAGGACATCGTCGATCTGCAGCCAGCAATGGGCGAGGAACGGCCATGTCCGTACGCCGAACACCCAATCCGCAACGATGCCCTCCCGCGCTAACAGCCGTCGCAAAGCGAAGCTGCGCTTCAAGCACTGCCCAGGAGAGGGAACCCAAGGCAAGGTGCTATAAAAGGCTGCGACGACCTCGGCGACCCGCGAGGATGCGGGCTGGTCGCGGCGAAGCGGTTCGCTGCGAATGAGCCTATCCAGGGGGCTGATCTCAAATCGCCGGCCAGCGGCTAGAATGAGGACCGCGGTCTGTACGGCCGAACCGAAAGGGGCGTGAGGCTCAGGTTGGAGCGCGCGCACAGGCGGTGGGGCGCGGCGCCGCCGCGTCGCCGGTCGATCAGGCGCGATCAAGCCGGTCGCGAGCAATTCGGCCTGGTAATCGGGATGCGCAGCCACAGCATCGGGAGCGTGATCTACGGGGCGCAGTATCTCGGCCCCGCCGACGAGGCAGCTATAGGCATCCGAAGCTACCTTCAGAACGACCACATCGTTTCCGCGCCAAGCCAAGTGAACATCTTGCGCGAGCCACATGGTGTCTGTCGTTTTGTCGACCATGACAAAAGAGCGGGCGGCCGTTGTCGGCCGCCCGTCTCCATCAACCCATCGGCACTCGGCTCGGCTGCAAAGTGAACTCGATGTAATCGCCATCGATATCCTGCAGGGTCAGAGCCTTGGCGCTGCCGAAGCTGACGAGGCGCAGTTTGAGCTTGGTCATTTCAGTCACTCCCTGTTTGATCGCTACAGACGTAGCCCAGAGAGTAAGCGCCCTAGACGTCGATACTCAAAACTATATTTGTCGTATATTTCACCGCCCCGGTCGGGGACGTGCGAGCGTAAGTTCCGTGACGCCCTTCTCGAGCCAACGCGCCGCCATCTCCTGACGCTCGTTTTCCGCCAGCAGATCATCATACATGGCGCACACGGCCAAAATGACGGCGCGACCGTCCAGCTTCGCGATCCCATCGCCCAGAAGGCCGTTGAGGCGCTTGCCGCCGATGGTCAAGGCCGTGACCAGTTTGTTGTCGGCGCTGCGCCAGGCCAGCTCAGGCGAGCCGATGGCGACCGCCATGATGACGGCGTGGGGATCGCTGCGCGTGGCCGCCGCAAAGCGATGGATGTAGTCGATATTGAGCCGGCTCCCGCCCGCCTCGAAACGCTCATAGGTGCGAAGCGGCATGTGCATCGCCTTTGCCACGGCGCGGGCAGTCATGCCGCGGTGGCGACGCACCAGCTTGAGGGCTCGGGACAGCACGTCGTTGTCGCGCTGGGGCTGCCTGCGCATGGAATCCATGGCTGCCTTCCTTTTGCTGACGATCACTGGCCCTCACCGTAACGGCGTTCTTCGTCGGGTCCAAAAAAGGCGACCCGTCGATAACGGGCGGTGAGGCCGACGATGTCCGGCGGGTTCGCATCGGACGAGCTTGCAACGTGTTGGCGAACAAGCTTCGCCGCGCGTTATCGCGGCGCTTCTGTGGTTGGAGGGCGCCATGGCCAAGAAGCGGGATCCCTTCCTAAGGGCGTTGGATGTGATCCGGACCAACATGCTGAAGGGCGTTTATCCGCCTGCGCAGCCAATCGTGATCGCGGACGAAGCGCGCCGGTTGGGTCTGTCAACGACGCCGATCCGTGAGGCGCTTTCCTGCCTTTGCGGAGAGGGTCTGGTCGAGCGAGGGCCGTGCGGCGGGTTCGTTGCGCCGCGCTTTGACGCAGGCGCCCTGCGCGATCGCTACGAATTTCGTCTGACGTGCCTGCTGGCGGCGCTCGATCTCACTGCTGACCTTCCAGGATATCGGCGGCGCTCGCGAACGGACGCCACGGCGGCGCCGGATCTCCGGAGGATCTTCGAGGATGTCGTGCGGCGCTCGGGAAATGCTGTGCTTCTTGCCGCCTATCAGCGTGTCGGTGTGCAGTTGCGGCAGGTCCTGGAGGCCGAGCGGATCGTCTTCATCGACGTCGATGTCGAGGCGGATCGCATAAAAGTCCTGGCGGATGAAGGCGCGCCCCAAGCGTTCTGCGAAGCACTGCGAACCTATCACCATCGCCGTATACGGGCGGCGCCCCATATCGCGGCGGAAATCGCCCGGCGCGGCGCTGCGTCAGCCCACGGCGTAGACGAGGTCCCCTTGGCTTCGCCAACAGGGGAGCCGTGCTGAATTTGAGCGGCGCCGCGCGCGGCCGACCGGCGGGGGATCATCCCAACTGACTTTCAAGCGGCGGCCGCAAGGAGGGGGCATGCGCGAAGCGGGGAGCGATGGCTATCGCCCGGAATGGGGCGATCGAGAGGGTTATGACCGGATGGTCGCGCTCGACCTCGCCGGGTGGGCTTGGGAAGCGCTCCGGCGTCGACCTGATGACGCCGGTCGTATCCTGCCGGTGAAGGCGAACCGACAGCTCGGGCGCTTCCCGACGATCCGGCTCATCGAGACCCCGGCCGTGGATGAACGGGAGGTCTGGGGGTGGCGATTTCCTCGGGGCGCGGTCCCCGCTCGTCTTCTGGCGCGCCGACCTCCACCCCGCGGTTCTTCCCGTCCGGGCAGCGCCTGTGGCCGACGCCGACCCCGACGCTTTTCGACTTGATCGTCTGCCCTGTCGTGCGGTCATCCGACGGCTTGGCGACGGGCGCGAACAGATCATCATCGGCGGCGGGACGCATTCGATCCGCCTCGAGGTGCGGGCAGGCACCCTGCTCGAAGGACCTGTCCGGCTGACCTATGATCTCGCCGGCTTCGCCGATATCGACATCCGCCTTCAGGCGCTCGGCCAGTTCGTCGCCCTGCATCGCCTCAACCGACTGCCGTCCGGCCTCTTTCGTATCGAGCCGCGGGCGAGGCGGTGGGCGATGGCCTTGCAGGCCTGGGACGGCGGGCGAGCCGGCGCGAGCCAGCGCGAGATCGCTGTCGCCCTGTTCGGCGGGGCGCGCGTCGCCTCGGATTGGGCGGCGGGCGACCACATGCGCAAACGGGTGGCGCGGCTCGTCAGAACGGGCGAACGCCTCGTCGCCGGCGCCGGACCCGGAATGCTTCGGCGCGAGCCGTCCTGACCGACTATTGCGAGAACAGGGTCACGTCGTGGCGCGTGCCCGAGATACGGACCCCGTTGCTGGGCGTGCGCGCGATCGTATCGGCCTCATCGAGCGCGCGCAGGACATCGTCAAGGCGCGGGGGTGGAGCGATCTCGCAAACTTCCTTCCGGCCTCCGTTCGCTCCGATCGACGAGAAGGAGACCGACCCGCCGTTGATCCGATAGCGGCGCGCGACGCCGGCGCAGGCCGGCTCCCACCAGACCGAGGCCTCGTCGCCGCTGATGGCGATCCCCACAGGCTCGTCGAGAGAGCGGCCGTCGATCGCGGCCACGCGCCATTCGCCCGACAGGGTGGCGACCGTCGCGGCGGGAGCCTCGCGATCGACCGGCGCGGCGGCATCACTGTCTGTGGTGCGGGGCTGCGGGGCGGCCTCCGGCGGCGTTTGCCCGCAAGCGGTCAGCGCCGCGCAGGCGAACAGGATCAGCAGGCGGCGCGCGCGCGCCGAGCTGGAGGACTGGATGTCGATGTTGAGAAGGGCTTGCTTCATAAGGTCTGCCTGGCGGTCGCAGTGGTGCGGCATGTCGGTCATCGGGGCGGGAAATGGGCGGCGCTGCTCGGCGCGCCGATCGGAATGATCGGCCCCGCGCCGCATTGCGCCCGCAGCGCCTTTACGCCGGCGTCGGCTTCATTCGCGCCGCGCGGACCGGCCCATACGACCTTCTCGCCGATCCGAACCGTCTGTCCGCCGTCCGTGACGGTCATGCGGTTGTCGGCGTCGAGTCCGATCTCGGCGTCCCTGTCGAACAGCACCAGCGGCTCGCCGCCGTCGCCATGATCGGCGAGGCGGAAGCAGCCGTCGCGCAGGATGATCCGGCCCGACAGCGCCGCCTGGTTGACGGCGCCCGGCAGACGATCCGAGCGAGGGACGAGGCGAACCAGCGCGGCGAGCGCCGGATCGATCGCGCGCGGATTGGGCGGCGGCCCGAAGTCCAGGCGCAGCCGCTCGGGCAAGGTCCAGCCCTCGGCGGCGGCGATCTCGCGGAAGGCGGCTTCGTCCACGGTCATGTCGAAGGCGACGACGCCGTCGAACTCCATCACCGAGCCGCCGCCGACGAGCCGTTTGGCCGCGAGACGCGGAAACCACTCATCGAAGATCGGTTGCAGCTCGGCGGTGGGGACGCCGCCCTCGCGCGAAGCGAAGCGGGGATCGCGCGTATGACGCGCCAGCGTCGCGGCGGCGTCGCGCCGGAACTGGAAGGCGAAACGCGGCGAAGGATCGCGCACGACGCGGTAGCCGATATAGTTCCCCGGCTCGGCCGCCTTCAGACGCCGGTCGAGCGCCTGGGCGTCGCGCATCGCCGCCTCTTCGGGATTGCGGAGGCTTTCGTCGTCCTCCGAAGGCATGGGCTGCCGGGAGCGCGGCGGCGCAGGCGAGGGCGGGGCGCTCAGGAGCGTCGCATAGCCGTCCGCCCCGATGGTCGCGCCGGCGGGAACCCGGGCTGATGCCGGTCCGGGGGCAGGGCCGACGCCTTGGTCCGGCGACGAAGGGGCGGTGCATCCGACGAGAGCGATCGCGATCATCGTCAGTCCGAAGGTCCGCATATCTGTGTCGTCCTCTATCCTCGCCTGCGGCACGGTAACGACCGTGAGTCTCGCTGACCATACGCTTAGGCGCCTCCGGTTGTTCGTCGCCGAGAACCGTGCGGGCGAGCCGAAGCTGGTTGGTTGATATCTGACCGAATATGGACTATGTCCAGATTTGTTAGGAGATGGTCATGGCAATAGGCATCGTTTCCGGTCGCGGTCCTCAAGCGGAGCTGCCGCGCCTCGATGTGGCGCGTTTCGCCCCGGCGAACCGGCGCCGTCTGAGCGCGCCCGCGCTTCGCACATTCACCGCCATCGCCGATCTCTGGGGGCTGAACGAGGAGCAGCGCCGCCTGATCCTCGGTTACCCGTCGCGCTCGACCTATCAGAGCTGGTGCAAGCAGGCGCGCGAGCATGGCGAGATCACGCTCGACGTCGATGTGCTGACGCGGATCTCGGCGCTGTTCGGCATCCATCAGGCTCTGGGCGTCCTGTTCGCCGATGAGCATGAGGGCGTCGACTGGCTGCTCCGACCGCACGATGCGGCGGTGTTCGGCGGACATCCGCCCATCAACCTCGTGACCAACGGGACCCAGGACGGTCTGATGACGGTGCGCCGCTTCCTCGACGCCGCGCGGGGCGGGGCCTACATGGCACCCAACGCCCTCGATGCGGCGTTCGAAGCCTATGACGACAGCGAGATCGTCTTCAGCTGATGGAGAAGCTAGTCGCCGCGCCCCGTCCGGCCCACCGGCTGGTGCCGTCGCGCTTTCCGCCGATCGGCCTGTTCGACACCGTCGCCACGGCGGCCGACGCGGCGGCGGTGATGGAGCTGGCGGGCTGGACCAATGACCGTCTGGTCGCTGAACGGATCGACCGCCTTCCGCGCGATCAGTGGGTCTACGGTCGCGCCAACGCCAGCATCGTCATGGCGTCCTTCCTCCATGTCGCGCCCGGAGGCATGCGGTTCAACGGTCCGGACCTCGGCGCCTGGTATGCGGCGGCGTCGATCGTCACCGCGGCCGCCGAAGTCGGCCACCACCTGCGTCGCGAAGCTGTGGCGCGATCGGTGAAGGGAATGCGGCGGACCTATCGCAACTATACCGCTGCCTTGATCGGCGACTATCGCGACATTCGCGGCCGACAGACCGCCTTGCCCGAAGCCTACGCCTCCGACAGTTACGACGCTGCACAGGCTTTCGGCGAAGGCGTACGGGCGTCCCTGGCGTCGGGGCTTCTTTACGACAGCCTGCGCCATCGCGGCGGATGCAACATCGTCGCCTACCGACCGGTCGGCGTCACCGAGGTCGTGCAGGCGGAGCATTTCGAAATCAGCGTCGAGGCGGCCTCGCGCCGGATCGAGGTTCGCAAGCTGAGCGCCTAAGAATCGGCAACGCCGCCTTCGGGCGGAGCCGAACGCCGTCGCGCATGTTTGCCCAACCGCAATCGCTCGGGAGGCGCGGGAGGGGAAGGCCTTCCGCTGAGCGGGCGCCCGCCCGCGGTCTCCCGCTACCCCTTCGAGCAGGGGGCTTCGCCCGTTCCGCTCCACAGGCGAGCATGTCGTCCTGTGGGGCGGCGATCCGACCTGACATCGCCCGGATCGATGACGTCGACATTCCGGTGCGATGCATCCTTAACCTTGGCCGAATCGTGCGGCGCCGATAAGCGGAGCGGCTTTTTGCAAAAGCAGAAAGCCATGACCGACGCCTCCCGCGAAACACCCACGCTGCCGCTCAATCTGACGCGCCTGCTCCTGTTGCTGCCGCTCCTGTCGGTAGGCGGCTTCACCGTCCTGATGATGTTCCTGTGCTCGATCTTCGGCCAATGGGGGCTGTCTGGGCTTCAGCTGATCACCATGGCCGACACCGCGGCTCCCAGCGTCATGCTCGCCTTCGTCCTCGGCGCGTTGCTGTGCGTACCCGTCATGTTCGCCTATGCGGGCGGCTGGCTTTATCGGGAGACGCCGCGCGCTTCCGTGACTATCGCGCTCTGGATCGTCGCGATCGTCGGCGGCGCGCTTTGGTTCGTCGGCCCACTCGGCCTGCCCCTGCGCCTGGTCCTCGTCTTCATCGCCACGGTCGCCGCAGCCCGGATCATTCTCGACGCCCGTATCGCCAAGCCCAATACCCGCTGGCTCGAAGCCGCGGTGACGATCATCCCGGCGCTTCCCGCCGCCTTTTGGATGGCCGGCTCCATCGGCGCCTTCCACGGCGAGGTCGTCAAGGTCGGTTTTGTGCGGGACCTGATCGTCGCCGAGATAGACGGCGCGCCCTGCGACGGCGACCTGCTCTGGCTCGGCGAAAGGGCGACCGTCGTCCGCTGCGCCGCCGATCGCAAGGACATCCGGGTCATGACGACCAGGGAGGGGCTGCCTATGACCTTGCGCCGTTGATGCAGGAAGAGGGGAAGGCCTTTCCCTGAGCGGGAGCCCGCGCGCGGTCTCCCGCTACCCCTTCGAGCAGGGGGCTTCGCCCCCCGCAACGCTCCCCATTGACGGTCGCCGCGCAGACGCGCGGCGGCTTTGTTTGGGCCTCTCCCTGAAGCGGGAGGTGGCCGACGCGCCCTTCTGGACGCGCCCCGACGCGCGCCAAGCGCCCCTTGGCCGCTCCTCCGCTCCGCTCCGGCCCCTTGGGTGACGCCCGCCTTGCAGGGCGCGTCCTGCAGGACGCCTTCGCCGTCCACCCCCTGCTTCCGGAAGAGGCTGTGGGGTTTGGGGCGGGGAAGGAGGATCGCCATGCGTAAGGACAGCCAGCCGCAGCGCCGCCCGAACGGGAAGGGCAAGGGAAAGGGGCGGGCTTCGCCCGCCGCCGAACCGCGCGCCAACCTCTATGACGAGGTGACCGCCAAGATCATCGCCGAACTGGAAGCCGGGACCTTCCCATGGGTCCGGCCATGGGGCCGCGCCGGGGCGGGACGCCCCGGCCTGCCGCGCAACGCCGCCACCGGCCGCCGCTATTCGGGCGTCAACGTCCTGCTGCTGTGGGGCGCGGGCTTTTCCGAAGGCTACGCCTCGCAGAACTGGCTGACCTTCCGTCAGGCCCTCGCGGCGGGCGGCAGCGTCCGCAAGGGCGAGCGCGGGACGACCGTCGTCTATGCCGACCGCTTCACCCCCGAGGCCGAGAAGGAGCGCGCCCGCGAAACCGGCGAGGACGCCCGCGTCGTCCCCTTTCTCAAGCGCTTCACCGTCTTCAATCTCGACCAGTGCGAAGGACTGGACCGGCTTGCGCCCGAGCCTGCGCCCATGCCCGAACGCGAGATCGTCCCGCGCGCCGAAGCCCTGATCGCCGCCAGCGGGGCCGATGTCCGCATCGGCGGCGAGCGCGCCTATTACCACCCCGGCGAGGACTATATCCGCATCCCGCCGCAGCCCGCCTTCTTCGACCAGATCAACTACTACCGCACGGCGCTGCACGAACTGACCCACTGGACCGGCCATCCGACCCGGCTCCGCCGCGACCAGTCGGGCGGCTTCGGAACCCCCGCCTACGCGCGCGAGGAACTGACCGCCGAACTCGGCTCCGCCTTCCTGTGCGCCGCGCTCGACATCGCACCCACCGTCCGCCACGCCGACTATCTCGCGCATTGGCTGACCGTGTTGCGGTCCGACAATCGCGCCATCTTCCGCGCCGCCGGGCAGGCGTCCAAGGCCGCCGATTACCTGCTGGTCTATGCGCCAGAGGCGGACGAAGCCGCCGCGTCCGTCGCCTGTGAGGCGGGGAGGGCGGCGGCATGATCCTCCTGCCCCCCGATCATCGCGACCGGCTGCGCGCCAACGCCGAGGCCCGGCTTGCCGCGCTCGATGCCGAAAAGCCCGAGCCCGATCCCGTTCCGGTCGTCAAATTCTTCAATCCCATCGGCGCGGCGACATGGCTCGCCACCGAACTCGACGCGGACGGCGACACCCTGTTCGGGCTGGCCGACCTCGGCTTCGGGACCCCCGAACTCGGATCGTTCAGCCTGACGGAACTCGCGAGCCTTCGCCTGCCCTTCGGCCTCGGCATCGAGCGCGACCTTCATTTCGCGACCCATTTCCGCCTGTCGGTCTGGTCCGCCTGGGCGCGCCGCGCCGGGTCGATCATCCGCGCCGAAGCCCTTCTGCGCCGGACCAGCCCGCCCGGCGCGTCCCCTGATCCGAGCGCCGACCCCGGCCAAGGATGAGCGCGCGGCTCTTCCCGCGTATCCCGGCCCCGCCCGTCGTCCGTCAGATAGATCGAACGGACGGGGCCGGTCACTCCCGAAGGAGAGACTGTCATGCAACTCGCAAACATCGACCTTGGCAAGCTCAGCGTGTCCAAGCTCAACATGCGCCACGGCAAGGCTCCGCCCGACGTGTCGGACATCCTGCCCACCGTCCGCGCGCGCGGCGTCCTCGTGCCGCTTCTCGTCCGACCCTCCGGCGAAGGCGAAACCTTCGAGATCGTCGCGGGCCGCCGCCGCTACTTCGCGGCGCGCACCGTCCTCGAGGAGGGCGGCGAGGTCGACCCCCTGCCGTGCGCCATCATGGAGCCCGGCGACGACGCCGCCGCGCTCGAAGCCTCGCTGATCGAGAACATCGCCCGGCTCGACCCCGACCAGGTGAACCAGTGGGAGACCTTCGCCGGACTGATCCGAAAGGGACGCACCCCCGAACAGATCGGCCAGACCTTCGGCCTGACCCTGCTCTACGTGCGGCGCATCCTCGCGCTCGGCAATCTCCTGCCGCGCATCCGCGCCCTCTACGCCGCCGACAAGATCGACGCGGCCGCCGTCCGTCACCTGACGCTCGCCAGCCGCAGTCAGCAAAAGGACTGGCTCGCCCTCTACGACGATCCCGAGCAGTATGCGCCCACCGGTCAGTCGTTGAAGGCGTGGCTGTTCGGCGGCCAGTCGATCCCGACCAAGGTCGCCCTCTTCGACCTCGACGCCTATCCGGGCCGGATCAAGGCGGACCTGTTCGGGGAGGACGGCATTTTCGAGGACGCCGACCTGTTCTGGACGATGCAGAACGAGGCGGTGGCGGCGCTGCGCGACCGCTACCTTGAGGACGGCTGGTCCGCCGTCGAGATCATGGATACGGGCGAGCATTTCTACAGCTACGACCATGAGAAGACGCCCAAGGACAAGGGCGGCAAGGTCTTCATTGCGGTCAGCGGGCGCGGCGACGTGACCGTCCATGAAGGCTATCTCTCGGGCAAGGAGGCCCGTCGCGCCCGCGCCGCCGCCGCCAAGGCCGAAGCGCAGGCGCAAGGCCTGCCGCCCGGCGCGGGCAAGCCCGAGACGACCGGCGTCATGCAGGACTATATCGACCTGCACCGTCACGCCGCCGTGCGCGCGGTGCTGGCGGACCATCCCGCCGTCGCCTTCCGCCTGCTCGTCGCCCACGCCGTCGCCGGGTCGTCGCTGTGGAGCGTCCGCACGGCGGACCGCAAGGTCCGCAACGAGGCCATGGCCGACAGCGTCGAGACCGCGAGCGCCGAAACCGTCTTCGACGCCAGGCGCCGCGCCGTCCTCGCCCTGCTTGGTTTCGACGCCGACGACGAAACCGTCGCCCGCGCGCAGGCGCGCGAGACGCCGGTCGTCGAACTGTTCGCGCGGCCGGTGAAGCTGTCCGACGACGAGGTGTTCGCCGTCGCCGCCGTGGTCATGGGCGAGACGCTGGCGGTCGGCGGCCCGCTGGTCGAGGCGGTCGGGGCCTATCTCAAGGTCGATATGGCCGATTGGTGGGCCCCCGACGACGCCTTTTTCGGCCTGCTGCGCGACCGCGCCGTCGCCAACGCTCTCTTGCGCGACGTCGGCGGCAAGCGGATCGCGGACACCAATATCGCCGAGAATGTGAAGACGCAGAAAATCATCCTGCGCGACTTCCTCGCCGGGACGGGGGGACGCGCCAAGGTGGACGGCTGGACGCCGAAATGGATGGCCTTTCCGCCCGCCCGCTACACCGACCGGATTTACGCCCCGGTCGATCGGTGGGGCGCGGTCAAGACCGCCATGCGGCGGCTGCCGCCCCCGCAGGCGCTCGAACCTGCGCCCTACGCCATCGCGGCGGAATAGCAACGGGACGGGCGGCGGCCTCCGCCGCCCGTTTCAGCGGCCCGAAAATCGCGCGCCGCCCGCGCCCCTCCGGGACGACGGGCGGCGATTCTTTTGGTCAATCTTCGGACGCAGGGTCGTCCTGAACGTTCTCCGGGGAAGACAGAGGCGGGGGCGCAGGGGGAGGCAGGTCGACGCCGCTCTCTTTGAGGATGCGCCAGGCCAGTTCGATCTCGCCCGCGACCGGCATGGGCGACCCGAACCGCTCCAGCCACGCCGCCGCGATCATTTCAAAATCCGAGGTTTCCGTCACGTCGATGCTTCCCCGCTCGCCATGACCCTAGGTCAGGATGCGCCGCGAGACTGCAAACGAATGTAGCGCGCCGCGAGGCGTTCGCTCGGCCGGTGGCGGCTCGGAGTGCGGGTCCCACGAGGACGCCCGAGCCGCCGGCCGCGGCACCGGAACAGCGGCGCGCGGAGCCTAGCGGGAATCGTCACGAGGTCCATGGGGAAGCGGCCCGGTGCGCCGCAGGGGGTGCGAGATGACACGCCGGGCCGCAATGCATTTCCGAGCGCGGAATTGCAGCCGCTAAGCGTTCAGGCGCGGGGTCGGGTTCCCTCGCCACGGCGGGAGGCGCCCGGCGTCGTCGGGATTCTGTTTGATCCCTCGCGTCGTTCGTCTAGCGTCCGCCCTTCCGAACGCTGGGAAGGGGAATTGTTCATGACCGACGACGCTGCGCCGACCGCCAGCCTCATCGACCTGACGGCCGATGTCGTCGCCGCCTATGTCGCCAACAACACGGTCGTCGCCGCCGAACTGCCGCGCCTGATCGCCTCGGTTCACGGCGCGCTCGCCGGGGCCGCCGCGCCGGATGAAACGGTCGCCGACGCGCCCGCGCCGGTCCGCGCCGTCACGGTCCGCAAGTCTCTTGCGAACCCCGACCGCATCCTCTCGATGATCGACGGCAAGCCCTACGCCAGCCTCAAGCGCCACCTTCGCGCCCACGATCTGACGCCGGACGACTACCGCGCCCGCTACGGCCTCGCCGCCGACTATCCGATGGTCGCGCCGGGCTATTCGGAGAAGCGTCGCGTCGCCGCCATGGCCATCGGCCTCGGCGGCAAGTCCGGCCAAACGCCGAAGCGCGCGGGCCGGCCGGCGAAGACGGTCGCGTCGACGGCGCCCGCCAAACCCGGCCGCAAGCCGCGCGAGGCCAAGACGAGCGGCTGACCGGAACGCCGCGTCGCCCCTCGGAAGCCTGTCATGGAGTGAAGGTGCGCCGGCCCGGCGATGTGCGCGCCGTGAAGCGTTGACGGGGCGTGTCATGCGCCGTCATCCGGCGCGATGGCGGTAGCCCCGACCATGCGCGGCGAGCCGATCCATCCGACTTGGGCTTGAACCTACGTCCGCGCCGTGCCGCCCGAAACCGGGGCTCGGGCCTCTTTTCCCCGGCGGCTGCGCCGCCTCCTCGCGGCCGCTTCGCTCCAAAACAGGCCCGCGCCTCCGGTCCGCCGCTTCGCTCAGACCCAAGGGGTTCGTGCGGCCCCGCCCGTCCGAAACGGTTCGCCTGTCGTCGGGGATCGGCCCCGACGCACGATCGGAAAGGAACCGCATCATGTCGCTCGGAACCGTCGTCTTGAACCCCGAAACCAACAGCTACGCCGGCGGACTCGCCCTCCTGGGCCGCCGCCAGCCGCTTCCCATCGCCATCGTTCCCAACGAGGAGAAGAAGCGCGAGAACCAGCCGGACTACCGCATCTGGTCCGGCCCCAGCGAACTCGGCGGGGCGTGGGTGAGGGAAGGGCGCGAATCGAAACGCCCCTATGTCTCGGTCCGCATCTTCCACCCGCAGATCGGCGACCAGCCCATCTACGCCACCCTCGGCAAGGCCGCCGGGCAGGATGACGAGGACGTCTTCGCCATCATCCCCAACAGCGTCGTCTGAACGTCGCAGCCCCCGCGCCTCACCGGCGCGGGGGTCTCTTTTCACGTTCGGTCTGCACCCCGGACGTTTCGGCGGGTCCGCCAGAACGGGCCTGCCGCAGGGCGTCGGTCCCGTCTCCATTCGCGCGCAGCCGGACCCGCCTTGAGCCGGTCCGGCCCGCGAAAGGAGACAGACATGATCGACAAGGATGACGACGACGCCGTGGCGCGCGCCGCGCGCGCCCGCAAGGGCAGCCCCTTTCTCTCGACCGCGCAGGCGGCCTGGTATCTCGGCCTCGACAGCCGCACCCTCGACAATATGCGCGGGCGCGGCGAGGGGCCGCGCCCCCGCCGCCACGGACGTTATGTCCGCTATCACATCGACGATCTCAACGACTGGTCGCTGACCAACCGCAGCAAGGTGCGGGGGCGGTTCGATGTCTGATCGCGCCCCGCTCCCGTTCGTCCGCTGGCTGGCGCGAAGCCGCGCCGCGGACCGCCGTGCGCGCCGTTGGCTCGGCGCGGCCGCCGCCGGGGCGACGCTCATCGGCGTCGCCGCCGCGCTCGACTTCGGCGTCCGGCCCGCGCCCCGCCTCGTCTGGAACGCGTCGGCCAGCGCGCCGATCGGCTTATGGCGCATCGATCCGCACGCCGCCTACGGCGTCGGCGACATGGTGCTGGCCGCGACGCCCGCGAGCGTCCGCCGCCTCGCCGCCGAGCGCCGCTACCTGCCGACGAACGTCCCGCTGCTCAAGCGCGTGGTCGCCGCCGACGGCGACCTCGTCTGCGCGCTCGGGCCGTGGATCTACGTCAACGCCCGCCTCGTCGCGACCCGCCGCGAGGCGGACCGGCTCGGCCGCCCGCTTCCCTGGTGGCGCGGATGTCGCCGCCTCAAGAACGGCGCGGTCCTCCTGCTGATGGACGCGCCGGGCTCCTTCGACGGCCGATATTTCGGACCCGTCCCGCGCGCCGCCGTGATCGGAAAGGCGACCCCGCTGTGGCTGCGCTGAGGCTCGCCGCGCTCGCGCTCGCTCTCGGAATGACGGGGGCGCCCGCCGTCGCCGACGCTGCGCCCGCCGTCCCGGACGCGGTTGTCGTGATGTCGCCCGCCGTCGCGCGCTGGACGCCGCTGATCCGCGAAGCCTCGCGCCGGTTCGGCGTCCCCGAGGCGTGGATCGCCGCTGTGATGCGCGCCGAAAGCGGCGGCCGGACCCATCTCGACGGGCGGCCGATCGTCTCGCGCGCGGGCGCGATGGGCCTGATGCAGGTGATGCCCGGCACCTACGCCGCGATGCGCCGTCGCTACGGTCTCGGGTCCGATCCGCACGATCCGCGCGACAACATCATGGCGGGGACCGCCTATCTGAAGCTGATGCACGACCGCTTCGGCTATCCTGGTCTGTTCGCCGCCTACAACGCCGGTCCTGGCCGCTACGCCGAGCATCTAGCCACGGGGCGGCCGCTTCCCGGCGAGACGCGCGCCTATATCGCCCAGCTCGCCCGCGCGCCTGCGACACGCGAGATGCCGCCCGCCGTTCTGTCCGGCGAGAGCCTGTTCTTCGCGCTCGTCCGGCCTGAGGCGTCGACCTCCGCCCCGCCGGAGGCGACGGCGTCCGACAGTCTGTTCGCGGTGCGACGGCCGCTAGGCGACCATCCGTAAGGGGAGGGTCGCGGTGGCGCGCGAATTTAACTGCGACGCCATTCGCGTCGGTCGGCGCGCCTCGTCGCTATCGGGTTGTCGACAATGGGATGCAGCCTCCGGCGCGGGGCGAGCCGCCTCAAGGACGACGGGGCCCCACCATTTTTCCCGGCGGGCAGGCGTCGGCGCGCATCCGTAGAGCGCGGAGCGCGCCGGAAAAAATCGCTTCCCCCATCGCCGCTTCGCGGCCGCTGCGCGGTCCCTGACCCGGCCCTTCCGCTCCGGTCGCTGCATCCGTCAATCGGCGAAGGGAGACGGAGATGCCGAAGTCTGAAGAATACTTCTATGCCGACGAAGAGGGGCCGGGCGATCGTTTCGAGGTGCTTTCAACCGTCATCGATGAGCCGGGGGAGGTGATGATGTGGTGCTGCACCGGCGCCTTCGAGAAGGCGCTCGCCGTCTTCGAGTTGCTCCAGCCGCATTGTCATCGGCTCGGCTACGAGAACCTCGCGCTGCTGGATGGCTCGACGGCCGCAGTGGTTCGGCGCGGCGCATAAAGCAGGGCGGCGGCGCCCGTGCTGGAGAGGGGGATGTCCGCTCAGACTCCCCCATCATCCGGCGTGGGGCGGGCCGCCTCAAGGACGACGGGGCCCCACCATTTTTCCCGGCGGACAGACGACGGCCCTCCCGATCGAACGCCGGGCGCGCCGGGAAAAATCGTTTCCCCCATCGCCGCTGCGCGGCCGCTTCGCGGTCCCTGACCCGGCCCGCCCCGCGCCGGAAACGACCCCTGTCTTTCACTCGACAGGAGGCTCAAATGACCTTGGAGCAGCATATCGAAGAACTGCGCGCCGAACTTCGGGGCGTCCTCGATCCGCGCGAACTGCGTCAGATCGCAGCCGAACTGGAGGCCGCCGAAGTCCAGCGGGCGATGCTCGAAACGGCGTCGCTCGAGCTTCTGGAGCAGGGGGGATGAGCCGCTACGACCGCGCCGACGACCGGCGCGGTCCCCGGTCGTGGAAATGGCCGGTCAGGCGAGCCCGCGCCCATCTCTCAGATAGATGGCAGCGTCATAGCCGCGCCCAAATGGCGCGTCGGCGGGATAGCTCAGATCGATCAGGCGCGATCGGAAGAAGTCTGCGTGCGACAGGTCGCGCAGGTCGAGGAGGGCCGCCTCCGCGTTCTTTTCCAAAAGCAGGGCCTCTATCGAATCCGACGCATGGGCGGGCACGTGGCGGGTCACGGTGAAATCGATCTGCGAGCCGTCCAGCGCCTTGTAGAACAGGGCGCTGGTTTCACCTCGTCCCAGGGTCGTGGCGATGGCGCAGACCCTGCCGGGAAAGGTTCGGGAAGAGACGCTGCCGACATAGGAAAGGGCGGCCTTCTGCGCTTCGCTCATCGCCGCGATCTGTTGAGCGGGGCCGGGGTCGCGAATGTCCAGGTAGACCGTGGGGTCCTTGAGGATGTGGTTGTTGTGCGCCCAGACAATGACCTTGCGGCCGGGGAATTTCTGCGTGACCAGCCATTCAAGATTGGCGGCCATCGCCTCGTCTCTTGAGCTCCCCTTCCAAGCCACCCGGGCCCAGGCCGCCAGACTGGACAACTCGGCTTGGGCCTGTTTAACCGCATCGGTCGAGACATTTTCCTGCTTAAGCGAAGCGATCATCCGATCGATCGAGGCGAAATAGCCCTCCTGCAATTCCCTTTGCGGAGGCGCCGCGAACTCGGCGGTTTGCAGCGCTGCATACCCGTCGGCGAAGGCCTTGAACTGTTCGTCGGAGAGGTTCGCCCCGACGGTGGAACGGAGAGTCGCCGTCAGGTTTTCGCGGGCCATTTCGCCTTTCAAGCGGCAGTCGAAACCGCACACATCGAGGCGGCCGCCCTTGGCGAATACGGCTTCCACATAGGTCCAAAGGCCGTCGACGGCCGGGGCGCGGCCCCAGAAATCGTAGAGGTTGCCGTCCGCGAACGGCCGGATTTGCGCCGGCTCGCTTATCGCTTCCCAGCCGCGGGTGAGCGACCAGAAGTCGGCCTCGAATGCGAGGACGTCGAAGCCGAAGCGACGATGCAGGAGCTCAACCAGACGGCCCCGCAGCCGGATTGAACTGCCGTCGCCATGGCTTGGCTCCCCCAGCATGACGATATCGCGATCCCCGATGACCGCAGCGAGAGCCTCTACAAGCTTCGCATCCTGCCCGAGGTCTTGGGCCTCATCGAAGGGCAGGGCGGCTTCCGCAAGCCGCGACGCCACTCCGCCGTCGTGAGCTGATGCAGGCCAGGCCAGTGAAGCGATGCCCGCCGCCAGGAGCCCAAAGGATGTCTCGCGTCGCGTAAAAATGTCCTGCCCTCCTAGGATGCTGCAACCCTCGTAGGGGCGAAGGCCGGATTCGGGCAAGCGGGCGGAATCGCCCAGAATTTCGGAGGCGGGGCATCGGTATTCATCTCCGCGGGGTGCATCAAGGCGTGCAGGGCAAGATAAAACAACAGCGCCATCTTTCCGGGATGGCGATGCAAGTGATTGTCTGCACATCGTTTTCTCTAAGATCGAGTAGCGCCATGTCCGGCGCGATGGCGCCATAGGGCGCTGAAAGCTCGCAAATCCGGGCTTTGCGATGGCGCCAATAGGCAAGGGCGTTCGGCCGCGCCATGTCGGGGTTTCGGGCGAAGTTTCGCGCCCGCCGAAAGGAGCCGCCATGTCGGACGACGACGATCTTGAACCGCGCCTCGGCCGCATCCGCTCGCTCGGGAAGGCGCGGGCGCGTAGCTATGTCGGCCGCGTCGTGAAGGCGGCGAACCTAGCGCGCGGCGGCGCAGCATCAGGGCGGGGCGGGCGCGGTTTCTCCGGCGGGCGGATCGGACGCGGCGCAGGCGTCGGCCGCGTCCTCGCCTCACGCGACCGCTTCTCGGCGCTGCGTCAGCGCCGAGTCATCATCAAGTCGCGCATCGTGCGCCTCGACGGTCCCAAGGGGCTCGCTCCGGCGCTCGCGCACCTGCGCTACGTCGAACGCGACGGAACCACGCGGGACGGGGGACCGGGCCGTCTCTATTCGGCGGCCGCGGACAGTGTCGACCGCCGGGCCTTTCTCGACCGTCAGGACGGCGACCGCCACCACATGCGCTTCATCGTCTCGCCCGAGGACGGCGCATCCTACGACGATCTCAAATCCCTGACGCGCCGCCTGATGACGCAGGTCGAAATGGATCTCGGGACGAAGCTCGATTGGGTCGCGGTCGATCACTTCAACACCGCCCATCCGCACACCCATATCATCGTGCGCGGAAAGGACGATCGCGGGAAGGACCTCGTCATCGCGCGCGACTATCTCTCGCAGGGAATGCGCGAGCGCGCCGCCGAACTCGTCTCGCTCGACCTAGGTCCGCGCAGCGACATCGAGATCGCCGACCGGCTTCGTGCGGAGGTGTCGCAGGAGCGGCTGACGAGTCTCGACCGACGGCTCATTCGTGACCTCGACGCCGGGGGCGTCGTCGTCGCGTTCGAGCGCGATCCGTTCCAGCAGACCTTGCGGGCGGGCCGATTGCAGACGCTCGGCCGGCTGGGCCTGGCGCGCGAGCTGGGGGCAGGGCGCTGGACGCTCGCGCCGGACTTCGAGGATACGTTGCGGCGTATGGGCGAACGCGGCGACATCATCCGCACGATGCAGCGCGCCTTCACCGCCCATGGCGTCGAACGTCCGGGCCTGGACGCCGTGATCGTCGATCCGTCTTCGATGCAGCCGATCGTCGGACGGGTGATCGAGCGCGGCCTGTCCGACGAAATCAATGATCGTCACTACCTGATTGTCGACGCCGCGGACGGCCGCATCCACTATGTCGACATCGGACGGGGCGAGACGACGGAGAGTCTTCCAGCGGGCGCGGTCGTGCGCATCCGAGCGACGCCCACGGACGCCCGCGCCGCCGACCGCACCGTCGCCGAGATCGCGGCGGCGAACGGAGGCCGCTACAGCGTCGACCTTCATCTCCGTCACGACGCGTCCGCGACGCAGGATTTCGCCGAGACCCATGTTCGCCGGCTCGAAGCCCTGCGCAAGGCCGGCGCCGGGGTCGAGCGCGAACCCGATGGCCGCTGGTTGATCGCGACCGATCATGTCGCACGGGCGGCGGCGTATGAAGCCGGGCGCGCCAAGGCGGCGCCGGTAGTCGTCGATACGCTTTCCGCCATCCCGCTCGAACGGCAGGCCCAGTTCAACGGCGCGACCTGGCTCGACCGCGAACTGGTTTCATCCGCGCCCGAGGCGACGCGCGACGCGGGGTTCGGGCAGGAGATCGCGGCGGCGAAGGCCCGCCGGATGCGCTGGCTCGTGGGGCAGCAGTTGGCCGAGGAGGATCAGGGCAAGATCGTCTATCGCCGCGACATGCTCGCCCAGCTCAGGCGGCGCGAGATGAGCCGCGTCGCCGGGACCCTCTCGGACGAACTCGGTCTCGGTTATGTCGAGAGCCGATCCGGCGACCGGATCGAGGGCGTCTATCGCCGTCCGGTCGACCTGGCTTCGGGGCGGGTCGCGCTGATCGAAAAGTCCCGGAAGTTCACCCTTGTGCCCTGGCGGCCGGTTCTCGACCGGCGCATCGGCCGCACGGTCTCGGGGGTGATGAAGGGCGACGGCGTCAACTGGACGATCGGGCGCGGGCGCGGCGGGCCGTCGATCACCTAGGCAGGAGATGGAACGCTGGTGAGTGACTGCAAGAGGGCGGGCGCCTACCTGGCGTTGGCGCGCGACTATGCAGAGGCGGCGGGCGTCGTCGTGGGAAAGCGGGCTGATCTGCGCTCGTACTGCCACCTCATCGCCCATGCCCTTGAGTTGACGCTCAAGGCCCAGATTTTGCGCGGAGAAGCGGACGAAGCGTGGCTGATGTCGTCGGTCGGCCACAATCTGGAAAGGGCCATGAGGACAGTCGTGCATAGCAGGGCGTCATCTCCGATACCGCGTGAAATCGCTCGTCTGATCGAAGCGCTCGACGCCCCCCATTCCAGACAGGAACTGCGCTATCCCTCTCTGCTTGCGTCTCCCGTTCCTGCCGCGGCGGCGGCCGCCCACGCGGCGCTTGTCGGGCTTTTGGAGATCGTAGCCGGCGACCTTGCAATCGCGAGGCGCGGTTCGTGATCGGATGGGCAGCCTGGCGCGTCCGTGCGCTTGAATGTGGATAAGCGGACTAACGATCCGATCCGCATGAGGGGAGTCTCGCTTCGCCGCCCGCGCGCGCGTTGGCCGGCGGCGGAGAAACACCGTGACCCCTACCAAACTTCTCGTCGGCCAAATCCTCGTCTGCTTCGCCATGGTGATCCTCGGCGTCTGGGCGGCGACGCAATGGGCCGCCGCGACGCTCGGCCATCAGCCGCAGCTCGGCCCGCCGATGTTCACCCTGTTCGATATTCCGGTCTATCGTCCGTGGGCGCTGTTCGGCTGGTGGTTCCACTACGAGGCCTATGCGCCCGACGTCTTCGACAAGGCGGGGTTGCTGGCGGGGGGCTCGGGCTTCATGGCATGCGCCGCCGCTGTCGCCGGGTCGCTTTGGCGCGCGCGGCAGAACCGGAAGGTCACGACCTACGGCTCCTCGCGCTGGGCCACGCACGGCGAGATCGCGCGCGCCGGACTGATGCGGCCCTCCGGCGTCTTCCTCGGCGTCAAGGACGGCGACTATCTGCGCCACGATGGTCCTGAGCATGTGATGGCCTTTGCGCCCACCCGTTCGGGCAAGGGCGTCGGCCTGGTCGTACCCACCCTGCTGTCGTGGACGGGTTCGGCGGTCATCCATGACATCAAGGGCGAGAACTGGACGCTCACCGCGGGGTGGCGGGCGCGCTTCTCGCATTGCCTGATGTTCAACCCGACCGATCCCCGCTCGGCGCGCTACAATCCGCTGCTGGAAGTCCGCAAAGGTCCCGACGAGGTGCGCGACGTCCAGAACATCGCCGACATCCTGGTCGATCCGGAGGGGGCGCTCGAACGGCGCAGCCACTGGGAGAAAACCAGCCACTCCCTGCTGGTCGGGGCGATCCTCCACGTCCTCTATGCGGAGGAGGAGAAGACCCTCGCGCGCGTCGCCAGCTTCCTGTCCGATCCTCAGCGCAGCTTCGCTCACACCCTGCGCCGGATGATGGAGACCAACCATCTCGGCGCCCCTGAAAATCCGTTGGTCCATCCGGTCGTCGCGTCCGCGGCGCGGGAGGTGCTGAACAAGTCGGAGAATGAACGCTCGGGCGTCCTGTCAACGGCCATGTCGTTCCTCGGCCTTTACCGAGATCCGGTCGTGGCGGAAACGACTTCGGCCTGTGATTGGCGCATCGCCGACCTCGTGGACGCAGCGGCGCCGGTCTCGCTCTACCTCGTCATTCCGCCGTCGGACATCAGCCGCACCAAGCCCCTCGTCCGTCTGATCCTCAACCAGATCGGACGGCGTCTGACCGAACGGCTGGAGGGCGATCCGAAGAAGAGCCGGCGACACGACCTGCTGATGATGCTCGATGAGTTTCCCGCCCTCGGGCGGCTGGACTTCTTCGAGACCGCGCTCGCCTTCATGGCCGGCTACGGCATTCGCGCCTATCTGATCGCGCAGAGCCTCAACCAGATTTCGAAGGCCTATGGCGAAAACAACGCCATCCTCGACAACTGCCACGTCCGCATCGCCTTCAGCTCGAACGACGAGCGGACCGCGAAGCGAATATCCGACGCGCTCGGCACCGCCACTGAGCTGCGCGCCCAGCGCAATTACGCCGGCCACCGCCTCGCGCCCTGGCTCAGCCATGTCATGGTCAGCCGGCAGGAGACAGCCCGCCCGCTGTTGACGCCCGGCGAAATCATGCAGCTTCCGCCCGCCGACGAACTGGTGATGGTGTCCGGCCTCGCGCCGATCCGGGCGAAGAAGCTGCGCTACTATGAGGACCGCAACTTCAAGTCGCGGGTTCAGCGCCCTCCCGAACTTGCGGACGATGGATATGCCGACCGCCCCGCTGCGCGTTCCGATGATTGGGGCGGTCAGGTGCGCGAACCGCATGGCGCGCTCGCCGCGCCGGATGAGGACGACCTGATCGCGGCGATCGCAGAAGAGGGCGGTCTTCAACAGCAACGGCATCCGGGCCTTGCCGAGGACGGCGCCGACGCGACGCGGGAGCGCGACCTTCACGATGCGGCTGCGCCCGGCGAGGAGGACGGCGATCCGGCGCTGGATCGGCGCGCGATGACGGCGCTGAGCAATGTCGCGCGCGCTCACGCGATGAATGAGGCGACAGGCAAGGGAGACGACCTGCTGCCTGATTTCTAGGGGGTGTTGGCTCTAGTGCGGGTAGTTCACGGGGACTTGCGCGTTTGAACGGCGTAAATCCTAAGCCGTAGAAAAATGCGGTTCGATTGCATCCAACCTACCTTCATTCATGGCTAGGACACGGTGCGCCCGTCGAAGGAGAGCAGGGCGATGAGCGACGACGATTCTCGTGATCGGCAGTTGCGCGATCAGGTCGGCGATAATCTCCTCGGTCTGGACATCCAGATTCGCTGTGCCTTCGTCGAGAATGAGGAGATCGGGTTGGCGATAGAGCGCCCGGGCCAGCAATACTCGCTGGCGTTGTCCACCCGACAAGGTTGAACCCATGTCACCTACCAAGGACAGATAGTTCATGGGCATGCACGCGATGTCTTCATGCACCTGGGCCACGAAAGCAGCGTGCTGGACTTTCGCCATGTCGAGGTCAGGGTCGAAGAATGCGATGTTGTCAGCGATCGTTCCCGACAGAAGCTGATCGTCCTGGGCCACCACGCCGACTCTTTCGCGCCATGCCCGCCATAGCGCTGGGGTGGGCGTTTGGCCGTCGAGTAATATGCGCCCCCCAGTCGGCGCTTGGAGGCCTAACATCAACTTGAGTAGCGTTGTCTTGCCTCCTCCAGACGCGCCAGTGACGGCGACGAACTCGCCGGGTTTAATGTCCATATCGAGTCCCGAAAGAATTTGTCGATCTGTCGGGCTGTACTGAAAATCCACGTCCTGAAGACGGATCGCGCCATGGACCTTCAACTGTGACGCTGCTGATTCCGTCACCTCGGCTTCGCTCGAAACAATGTCGGCCAGGCGATCCAGATGCAGAGCAAGGAAACGAAACTGAATTGCCTGGTTGATAAGGCCCATGACACGATCGTTGAAGGTTTGTCGAAAAGACAGGAACGCGATCAGCATTCCGACCGAGAAGCCATCACCTGCGAGAATGGTACGTGCGCCGAGGTAAATGACGACGACAGTCTGAAGCCCGCTGATGGCCGATTGGATCAAGCCGAGTGAGATTTGGAACTTGCCGACCGACACAGACGCGTTGACGACACGGGCGTAGAGGTTGCGCCAAACGCTCTCACGCTCTGCCTCCCGCCCCATGATCTTGACCGTGGTCGCCGCTCGCA
>Ga0308157_10001998_pt1 | contig 36811 bp, 30 predicted proteins | sample PhyBR1_FD_201035 | JGI IMG/M metagenome (GOLD analysis project Ga0308157, IMG submission 201035) | Phyllosphere microbial communities from UC Gill Tract Community Farm, Albany, California, United States - DLSLB.R1 | ecosystem: Host-associated > Plants > Phyllosphere > Unclassified | place: USA... | reverse complement strand
CGAGATGATAACCGACATCGAGTAGTCGATGTAGGCCCCGCGCATCTCGTCTTCGATGTTAATCGGGATTATTTTTTCGCCTTCGGCCATGTCTTGCTAGTTATGAGTTGAGAGGCAAAAAGCAGGGGGTAAGCAAAAGAGAATGAGGCCGCCCGGGCGAACCCCCCTTTCTTACTTCCTACTTCAGCACTCCCTAATGCGTGCGCAAGATACGGCAAAAAACCCGCTTTTCCTAGCCTATACGCCACTCGGCGGCGGCTATCGCCCATCCCCCGACGCGGATACCTGCCTCGCTCCTAGCCCTGTCAAAAAGCCTAATTACGAAAAACCGGGGCTAACCCGCTTATTTGAGCGGCTTGCTGTGGTCGCTCTTGCGGCGCTTGTTGTCGCCATCGTGCTGGTTCTTGTACTTCTCGCCCACGGCCGGGTACTGCATCTTCCAAATGGGCCGGGCGCGGTACTTTACCCCGTTGTGGAAGTGCGCTTTACGCGCGTGGCAGGCATCGATGGGGCACGTGCGGCAGCCCGCCAGGGTTAGCCCCGCCAGCAGCAGCAGCGCCAAAAAGAAGGAATACCGGCGCGGGCCGGCGGTAGTCAAGGAGCCCCTAGTCATGCTGTAAAGGTACGTTTGTACTATCTGGTTACGTAGGTAATGGTGGCTAGAATGCCGGGTACACTCCCCTAGCCACGCTTCGCTAGGCCGCCCTACTGGGCCACATCCTCACCGTCCCACTCACGCAGAAACTGGGCCACAAACTGCTCCATAAACTGGTGCCGCTCCTCGGCCAGGCGGCGGGCACCGGGCGTGTGCAGGCGGTCCTTAAGGTGCAGCAGCTTCTCGTAGAAGTGGTTGAGGGTGGGCGCGGTGCTTTGCTTGTACTGCGTGAAGTCGGCGTGTGAAACGGGCGGCGTGGCCGGGTCGTGCATCGGCCGGCCCGCGTGGCCCCCGTAGGCAAAGGCCCGGCCCACGCCAATGGCCCCGATGGCATCGAGCCGGTCGGCATCCTGCACCACGGCGGCCTCGGGGCTGCTCACCGGGGTGGCGACCCCGAGGCCTTTGAAGCTGACTTCGCGAATCACCTGCTCGACGCGGGCAATGGTGGCCTCGGGTACCTGCTGGCTGGCTAGCCAGGCGCGAGCGGCGCGGGGGCCGGCCTCATAGTCGCCGCCGTGAAACTTCCAGTCGGCAATGTCGTGCAGCAACGCCGCAAGTTCGGTCACTTCCTGGTCGATAACGGGCTGCTGCCGGGCCAGCGCCCGCGCCACCTGCCACACCCGCCGGATGTGCGGCCAGTCGTGGCCCGAACCTTCGTGCTGAAATTTCTCCTCAATAAAAGCGGCGGTTTTCTCGATTAGCATAAGTCAATTACTAGGGGGCGGCCCAGGGTTCTGGGGGGCGGCGCCGGCGGCCGGCGCGCAAAGATGCGGCCCCCGGCTCTAGCTTGCGGCCTGAATTCCCTCCTGACCTGCTGAAGGGCCGCCGCACCGCGGCCCAGTTATATGGAAAAAATTGCCATGCTTGGTGGTGGCTCCTGGGCCACCGCCCTTACCAAAATCCTCTCCGAAAACGGCGCCCGCGTCGATTGGTGGCTGCGTTCGAAAGACGACGTGCAGCATTTGCTGCGCACCGGCCACAACCCGCGCTACCTCTCCGCCGTGCAGTTCGACCGCAATCTGGTCTTCCCCACCACCGACCTGAGCGACGCCGTGGCCGAGGCCGACTGGCTGGTGCTGGCCGTGCCGGCCGCCTTTGTGCAGCCCGTGCTCGACAAGCTGGGGCGCGATGCGCTGCGCCACAAAAGCGGCGTGGTCTCGGCCATTAAGGGCATGATTCCGGGCAAGAATATCCTCGTCACCGACTACGTGCAGGAACGCTTCCGGCTGCCCGCCGCCCAGCTAGGGGTCATTGCCGGGCCCTGCCACGCCGAGGAAGTGGCCCTCGAGAAGCAGAGCTACCTCACCATCGGTTCGCCCGACGTGGGCGGGCTGGGCCTAGCCTTCTGCCAGCTGCTGCGCAACCGCTACGTGAGCGCCCACCCCGCGGCCGACCTCGACGGCATCGAGTACTGCGCCGTGATGAAGAACATCATCGCCCTCACCGGCGGCATTGCCCACGGCCTGGGCTACGGCGACAATTTTCTGGCCGTGCTGGTAAGCAACGCCGTGCAGGAAATCCGGCGCTTTTTGCAGGCCATCTCGCCCCAGCCGCGCGACCTCTCGGCCTCGGCCTACCTGGGCGACTTGCTGGTGACGGCCTACTCGCAGTTTTCGCGCAACCGCACGTTCGGCTCCATGGTCGGCCGCGGCTACTCGGTGAAGTCGGCCCAGCTCGAAATGAACATGATTGCCGAGGGCTACTACGCCGTCAAAAGCATTCACGAGCTCAACCGCAAGCTCAAGGTGAACATGCCCATCACCACGGCCGCGTATAATATTCTCTACGAGCGCATTGCCCCGGCCGTGGAGCTGGAAATATTAAAGGAGAAGCTTAGGTAAATTGACCTATTAAAATAAGGGTAAATACCAGAAGTAATACGATAAAAATACCTAGTGCCAAATAATTTTTAGACTGATTCAACTCCTCCAGAAACAAGAAGTTAGCAGGATTCTCTATATCATAGAGCAAATGAGCCTCTGCTCCATCAAAATGCTCTACTTCGCCAATAATACTGATTCTTTCTGCTTCAATGACAGTCCCAGTTGAAGTCTGAAATCTAACTTTTGTAAAAGTATTACGTCCTCCGTTTTTTTGGCTGACGATAACACCCTGAACCTGGACTCCATTTCGCATTAATTTATTAGCAAAACGGATTTTTAGCCAGAAAGAGATTATTCCTGACAGTGGAATAATCAGGAATAAGGGGGAAAGTGTTTTCACATTACAAATAGGTTACTTGGTTTACTCTTCTACCCCTGCAACCAACTCCCCCCCAACCCGTTATATTTGCAGCCGTTACAAAGAAAATAAGGGGCCGGGCACCCGGCCCAACTCCTTATCCCAACTACCGGAGAATGTAGGTGAGTACCAGCGCGGCCAAAGCCTTAGCTAGCCCACCCGCAAACCCCACCAATGCCGCCGTACCGACGGCATCAAGCAGTTTCTTCGCGTTGTCCCGTTTCATTGGAGATGAAGTAAAGGGTTCCAACAAACCCCCGCTTCATGAAACCCCGTCTGTTACCGCAGCCGGGGTTTCCCTTTTTCAAGGGCTACCGTGGCCGTACGTCGTGCTCGACGACGACCTGTCGCTGCACGGCCTGCCCCCGGACCTCAAAAGCCGGTGCGTACTTACCAAACCCTTACTAGGCCTGGATGCGGCCGCCACCCAACGGGCACTACATATCTTGCGCAATCACGCCGCAGCTCCCACCATTCTATGACCAACTGGCTTCCGCTAGCCCTACTCACGGCCCTGTGCCTGGCGGGTTACAACTTCTTTATCAAGCTGGCCGCCGCGCACCTGCCGCCCGCCGTGGGCGCCGTGGTGCTGCAGCTGGTAGCCGCCGGGCTGGGCGCAGCGTGGCTGCTGCGCCTCAAGCTGGCGGGCCAGCCGCTCCCTATCTCGGGCAAAGGCCTGGCGCTGGCCGCCCTGGCCGGCCTGAGCGTGGGGCTGGCCGAAATTCTGACTTTTGTGGTATTCAAGCGCGGGGTGCCGGCTTCGGTGGGCACCCCGGTTATTGTGGGCGGCTCGGTGCTGCTGGCGGCGGTGCTCGGGCTGGTGCTGCTGCGCGAAGGCCTCACGCTGACGCAGGCCGGCGGCCTGGGGCTGATTGTGGGGGGCATCGCGCTGCTGGCACGAGGCTAGCCAGGCAGGCGGCTTTTTGGGCCGGGGGACCTGACCACCACTAGCCTTCCCCTACCCGTCATGAATCACAAACAGGCGGTTCTTTTTGGAGCAGCCCGAGGGCCATGGGCAGCCGCCGCAGGGCCAGCTGGGGCGACGCGCCCGGCAGCCCGGCGTGCACCAGGCCCACGAGCAGGTTGGCCAGCAAATGATTGTTGGGAAATGGATTAGGGTGCCGCCAATTGGTGTACCCTGGCCCGCGCGGGCCGGCCCAAATGTAGCGGTAAAGTCAGGGCTGCCCGGGCGCCCTCCTCCCTAGTAGAGCACCGAAATCCTGGTCATCGGCCCGGCAAAAGCCGCCCGCTCGCCGGGCGCCGGCGGGCCGGGCAAGTCCGCCCGGTAGCGGTAGCGCACGCCGGGGCAGGGGCGCGCGTCAATCTGCCAGGGCTGCTGACGAAACTCGGTGTGGGCGAAAAAACGCAGGATAAACCGGGGCACCGGGTCGGGGGCTAGCACGGGGCCCGGCGGCTGGGTAGCCAGCCAGGCCATCGGCTGCCGGTAGGTTTGCCACTGGCGCCGCTCCTGCTCGTTGTGGCGCGTGAGCACCGCCAGCTGGCTGACAGCCCCGGCTAGCCCGGCCGCAGCCACCAGGCCCGGCGCCCAGCGCCGCCGCGGGCTCAGCGGCGGTAGCCGGGCCAGCGCCCAGTCGGCCAGCAGCGCGGCCAGCACGCACAGTAGCATCGACTTATAAAACAGCGTGCGCTCGGGCGGCTGCACCCGCTGCACCACCACCAGCAGGTAGGGCGCCGCCATAAACCACAGGCTAGGGGCCACCAGCCGCCACGAAGCCCGGCCCGCGCCCTGGGCCGCCCCCACCCGGCGGGCCCAGCCCAGCCCTAGCCCCACGGCCAGCAGGGGCAGCGGGCCCAGCCAGCGGTGCCCGCTCAGCCAGCCCTCCGTCAGCCACAGGTAGGCCGGCAGGCTGCGCCAGAACGCGCCCGCCCCCAGCGCCCGCACGTAGTCGTTGCCGAACAGCTGCCCCGGGCCCGATACCAGCAGCAGCGGCGCGTAGAGCAGCCCCGCCCCCACCAGCGTCAGCACCCCCAGCCCGGTAGTGCCGGCCAGCGCCTGCCCCGCCCGGCTACGCAGCTGCTGCAGCCCTAGCCAGCCGTAGGCCGAGAGCAAAAAGTAAGCGTGCGTGGGCACCGTATACAGCCCCAGCACCCCGCTCAGCACCAGCCCCGCCCACGCCGCCCGCCGCCGCCCCAGCGGGGCGCCCAGCTCCAGCACCGCAAAAAAGCCCACGGCCCCCAGCCCCACCAACAGCCAGTAGCCCCGGCCCGTTACGGCGTGGTAAAAGCTCAGCTGCAACAAACTAAAAGCGCTCACGGCCAGCAGCGCCACCCGAAAGTTGCTGCGCCGCAGCAGGGCCACAAACCACAGCGCCGTGGCCCCCGTCGCCGTCAGCACCACCGGCAGGCGCATGCTCCACCAAAATCCCGGATGCACCTGGTAGAAAATCCACCCCACCGTATTGCTCAGCACGTGGTTGTTGGGGAAGGGATAAGTGGCGCTCACCGTCAGCAGCGACGCCCGCACGAATACCTCGTACGACACCCCGTCGTCGGCGGGGGCCATGACCAGGCTGTAATAGAAGCGCAGGGCCGTGAGGACCAGCAGCCCGCCCAGCGCGGCGCGGCGCTGCCCCGGCCGCAAAGCCCGCCAGCCCGCTCCCAGCCCCCGCAGCCCGCTCCTGAGCTCCTGCCCCAGCAGCAGCCCCTGCCGCCGGCCCGCCGGGGCTAGCCCCAGGCCCAGGGCCAGCCCCAGCAGCAGCACACTCCCCCCGGCCAGCGCGCCCCGCAGCCCCCAGAACTCGCCCGCCGTGTAGGCCCGCGGGTGCCAGTCGTAGAAATCGCGCAGGGCCGCCACCGCCGGCCAGCTGGCCGAGTACAGCACCAGCGCCGCGTAGCCCGCGCTCAGGCCCCCCACCGCTAGCCCCAGCAGCAGATAAAACCGGAGCGGTGGACTGGCTGGGGGCAACCGGGGCAGCGCGGGGGTGGGCGGAGCAGCGTTCGTCGTCAAGTAAAGAATGCGTAAATCAGTAAAGCACAAAAATATCGAATACGGGACCGTGCCACGTCGGCGGGCCCGCCGCGAGCCGGCGCCCCCCTACTACGGGCGGCGTGCCGGCCGCTACCACCACGTAGCGGTAGCGCCCGCCCGGCCGGGGGCGGCTCAGCAGCGGCCAGGGCAAGGGCGGCCCGCCGGGCAACCCGTAGAAGCGCAGCAGAAACCGGTGCAGCGGGTCGGGCACCACCACCGGCCCCGGCGGCTGCCGCCCAAGCCACTCCGCGCCCACCCGCGCCCGTTGGGCGCCCAGGTCGCGGCGGGCCCGCCAGAGCTGCTCCTGCTTCGCTACCCGCCATACCTGCAGGCCCCCGAAGGCTAGGGTAGCGGCCCCCAGGGCCCCGACCAGCCAGCGCCGCCCCCAGGGCCCGGCCCGCCGCAGGCCCCAGTCGGCGGCCAGGGCCAGCAGCAAAAACGTGTACAGGGCCTTGTAGAGCAGCGTCCGCTCGGGCGGATACGAGCGCTGGGCCACCGAAATAAGGTAGGGCGTGAGCATGAGCCAGGCGCTGGGCAGGGCCAGCGCCCGCACCCGCTGCGCCGCGCCCGCGGGCAGCCGCCCGGCCCGCGCCCCCCGCACCAGCAGCCAGCCCGCGCCCAGGGCCAGCAGCGAGAGCCCCCCCCACAGTCGCTGGTAGGGCTGACTCGCATTGGCAACCACCTCGTGCCAGAACTGCGCGAAACTCAGCGGGGCAATGTAGCGGTGGTGCAGCAGCATGGCGGGGCCGGAGAGCAGCAGCAGCGGCGCGTAGAGCAGCCCCGTGGCTAGCCCCGTCAGCAAGCCCAGCGCCAGCAGGCGGGCCAGGGCGGGGCCGTCGTGGCGGCGCCCCGCCCCCAGCGCCCACCAGCCGTAGGCCGGGGCTAGCAGCAGCAGGTGCGTGGGCACCGCGTAGAGGCCCAGCACCCCGCTCGCTACCAGCACCAGGGCGGCCGCGCGCGGCCGGCGCGGCGCGCGGCGGCGCAGCTCCAGCACGGCAAAAAAGACGCCCGCCCCCAGCCCCACCAGCAGCCAGTAGCCCCGGCCGGTGGCCGCGTAGTAAAGGCTTTCGAGCGGAAGGCAAAACCAGCCCACGGCCAGCAGCGCCACCCGAAAGTTGCTGCGCCGCAGCAGGGCCACAAACCACAGCGCCGTGGCCCCCGTCGCCGTCAGCACCACCGGCAGGCGCATGCTCCACCAAAATCCCGGATGCACCTGGTAGAAAATCCACCCCACCGTGTTGCTCAGCACGTGGTTGTTGGGCAGCGGGTAGCCGGCGTTCACGGCCAGCCAGCTTTCCCGCACGAATAGCTCGTAGGAAAAGGCGTCGTCGTAGGGCTGCAAGCTCAGGCTATAGTAAAGGCGCAGGGCTGTGAGCGCCGCCAGCAGCCCTAGTGCTCCCCGACGCTGCCCCGGCGACAGTTCCCGCCAGCTGGCTGCCAGCCCTTGCCCGACTGCCCGCAGCTCCTGCCCCAGCGCCCGCACCTGCGCCCGGCCCGCCGGGGCTAGCCCCAGCCCCAAGGTCAGCCCCAGCAGCAGCACACTCCCCCCGGCCAGCGCGCCCCGCAGCCCCCAGAACTCGCCCGCCGTGTAGGCCCGCGGGTGCCAGTCGTAGAGGAAGGGCGACTCGTAGAGCGGCCGCAGGGCCGCCGCCGCGGGCCAGCTGGCCGAGTACAGCACCAGCGCCGCGTAGCCCGCGCTCAGGCCCCCCACCGCTAGCCCCAGCAGCAGATAAAACCGAACCAGCGGGCGCATCAGAGCCCGGCGCCCAGCGCTTGCAGCGCGGCCCACACGCGGTGCGTAGGCAGGCCCATCACGTTGAAATAAGACCCTTCGAGCCGGTCGATACCCACCAGGCCCAGCCAGTCCTGAGCCCCGTAGGCGCCGGCCTTATCCAGGGGCTGATAGCGCGCGACGTAAAACGCGATTTCTTCGGCGCTCAACGGACGAAAGTGCACCGTCGTCTCATCGGCAAATACCACGGGCGGGCGGCCGTCGCCGGGCAGCAAGCACACGCCCGTGTACACCTGGTGGGCCCGGCCCTGCAGGCGAGCCAGCATGGCACGGGCCTCGGCCGCGTCGGCAGGCTTGTTGAGCACGTCGTCGCCCAGGCACACGATGGTATCGGCCGTGAGCAGCAGCTCATCCGGGGCCAAGTCGGCGCGGTAGGCCGCGGCCTTGCGGCGGGCCAGATACTCGGCCACGGCGGCGCGGCGCAGCGCGGGCGGAAAGCTTTCGTTTACTTCGCGCAGCCGGATTTCGTAGGCCAGGCCCATATCGGTGAGCAGCTGGCGGCGGCGCGGCGAGCCGGAGGCAAGAATCAATTTCACGGGGAGGGGTGATGAGGGAAGGAAGCAATGAGGTAATGCAGGGGCTGTTGGGCGGGCGCCCGCCCAACAGCCCCGCCGCGTGCGAAGACCGGGCTGTTCCCGGGCCAGACCGGCCGCGCGCCATTGCGCGCCGGACGGGGGCTAGCCCCGCCCCTACTGCCAAAAATACTGGTCGAACAAGGCCGCGTCGTCTTCCCGCAGGCTGGTGAAGAGCAGCCCCGCCAGGGTCTTGGGGTAAAAGAAGGTGGACTTGGCCGGCATCACGGCGCCCGACTGGCACACGGCTGCCACCTGCGCCAGGGTCACCTCGTTGGTGAGCAGCGCGGCGCGGGCCTCGCCGCGGTCCACGCGCTGCAGGCACTCGGCCAGGCCGCGCACGTAGGCCACGCCGGGCCAGCTGCGCTGGGCGTCGGGGCCCACGATGCCGAGCACCTTTTCGAGCACGAAAAAGTGCAGCACCGTCAGGTCGAGGTCCTTGACCTCGGGCGTCGTGGCCCAATTTAGCTGGACGTGCACCTCGGGGCGCAGGCGCAGCTTGTAGGCCCCGCCGGGCAGGTAGAGGCCGAAGGCCCAGCGCTTGCCGGCCATTAAGTCGGGCAAATCCTGGGCCTCGGCCTGGGGCGTTACCACGAAGTACGGGGCTAGCCGGGCCAGAAATTCGGCATCGCTCCGGCCACCGGGCAACTCCAGTAGCAGGCGGTGCGTGGGCAAGATGCGCACGTCATCGCTGGCCATGTTGGTGAGGTACATCAGGTGATAATTCCAGGGCTCGTGGCCGGTGCTGCCACCGGGGCCAGCGGCCAGCTCGCGGGCCTGGCGGTAGGCCAGCGCGCCCTCGTAGCGGTGGTGCCCGTCGGCCAGGATAACCTGCCGGCCGGCCAGCACGCGCTGAAACTGCCGGATGGCCTGCGCGTCCTGAATCACGGCCAGCACGTCGCGCGCACCCTGGTAGTCTTCCTCCGTTTCGCAGAGCGGGTCCTGAATAGCGGCGTCCATGAGGGCCTCCAGCTCAAAGGCCTCGTCGCGGTAGAGGCCGTGGGTGGCGCTGGTTTCGAACTGCAATTCGGCCAGCAGCTCGGCCCGGTCGTTGACGGCGGCGGGCAGCGTGTTTTCGTGGCGCAGCACCACGCCCTCGGCCCAGTCGGTGGCCCGGATGTGGCACATAAAGCCCTTGCGGCAGCGCTCGCGCCCCGGCTCGCCGGGCAGCCGGAAATACTGGTAGTACACGTAAATACCCGGCAGGCCATCGGCCAGCAGCACGCCCGCGGCCTGCCACGCGGCCAGGCGGCGGGCGGCGGCCTGGGTTGGGGTGAGCCCGTCCTCGGGCCGCGGCACCGAGAGGTGAATCGAATTGAGCGGGTGCTGGTAGAGCGCCTCGCGCTGGCGCGGGCTCACCACGTCGAAGAGCGGCGAAACCACCGCGTCGATATCGGCGCTCAGGGCCGGGTTGTAGCGCCAGCCACGCACGGGTTGAATGTCAGCCATTATAAGTGAGTGAAAATGAAGAATTAAAAATTAAAAATGGGGCAAATAGCTAGGCCTACGTTGCGTCTCAAGGCGCTCGTCTCACAGCCCAGCAATTTTTACTGCTTCCTTTTTAATTTTTAATTAGCTGCCCTACGGTGCCAGCCGGCTGATTTTCCAGCCCTGCCCATTCGCCGCCCGCTCGTACACCAGCCTGTCGTGCAGGCGGCTGGGGCGGCCCTGCCAGAACTCTATGCGCTGCGGGCGCAGCACGTAGCCGCCCCAGTGCGGGGGCCGCGGCAGGGGATTTTGGTCGGCAAACTCGGCTTCAATTTTGTGCTCGCGGGCCTCCAGCTCCGCGCGGCTGCCGATAACCTGGCTCTGGGGCGAGGCCCAGGCGCCCACCTGCGAGCTGCGCGGCCGGCTCTGGAAGTAGGCGGTTGACAGGCTTTCGGGCGCCTTCTCCACTAGGCCCTCCACCCGCACCTGGCGCTCGAGGCCGGGCCAGAAAAAATTGAGCGCCGCCCGCGGCTGGGCCCCCAGCTCGTGGCCCTTCTGCGAGTCGTAGTTGGTAAAAAACAAAAACCCCGCGTCGTCGGGCAGGCCCTTGAGCAGCACCACGCGCTGGCTGGGCTGGCCGGTGGCGGGGTCCACGGTGGCCAGGGTCAGGGCGGCGGGCTCGGGCAATTGGGCGGCCACGGCCTCGTCGAGCCACTGCCGAAACTGGGCCACGGCCTCGGGCTGCACATCGGCCTCGAGCAGCGTGCGCTGGGAGTAGCTCTGGCGCAGGGCGGCGAGTTCGGCGTCGGTCATTAATTTTTAGTTAGGAGGTATACGGGAGGAGGTATGCGTTTTTCGTTCGGCTAGCTTCTTTGCCCCTTAGGCCGGCAAAGGTACGGGGCGGCGGGGCGGGGAAAGCGGGTTTTTTAAGGGTTGGCGGGCACTATCCGGCCCGGCCGTGCGTACTTGCTACTTCTATGAAGCCCGGTACCCTTCTCATCTCGCAGCCCTTCCTGGGCGACCCCAACTTCGAGCGCAGCGTAATTTTACTCTGCCGCCACAGCTCTGCTGAGGGCGCCTTTGGCCTGGTGCTGACCCGGCGCACGGCCACCGTGCTCGGCGACGTGCTGGCGGTGCCGCCCGGCCCCGCCACCGACTTACCCCTCTACGAAGGCGGACCCGTGCAGCTCGATACGCTGCATTTTGTGCATCGCTACGCTAGCCTGCCCGGCGCCACCGCCCTGGGCGAAGACACCTACTGGGGTGGCGATTTTGACCTGCTTATTACGCTGATAAACAGCGGCCTTATCCTACCCCACGACGTACGCTGCTTTGTGGGCTACTCGGGCTGGTCGCCGGGCCAGCTGGAGGAAGAAATTCAGCGCGGCTCCTGGATACGGCAGCCCGCTAGTGCCGGGAAAGTATTTACTTTGAGGTCTGATGCGTTTTGGCAAGGCATCCTGCGCGAAAAAGGCGGCCGCTTCCGGGCGCTCTCCAACTACCCGCTCGACCCTAGCCTGAACTAATCTCCATTTTTTCCTGCCCTCCGTTCCGGCGGCTCTTTTCATTTTTTGTCGGCCCCGGCTGGCCGCCGGCTTTTCGCTTTGCTTTATGCTGCCCGAAGAAACCCCCACCCCTGACCAGACTACGCCCGCTAACCCGGCCGACCGCATGAGCGTGCTCGAAGCCCGCCTGGCCGAAATCCGCGCCCAGCAAGGCTCGGACTCGCCCACGCCGGTGCCCGCCACCACCCCTAGCCCGGCCCTGCCGGCCGATAGCGAAACCCCGGCCGAAGCCGCCGTGCCCCCCGGGGGCGGCGCCACGCAGGTCGAGCCCGACCCCCTGCGCTCGGAGCCCGGCCTGGCCCAAGAGTTGGCTCAGCCCGCCCCCGCCACGGAGGCGCCGGCTGATGCGCAAACCCCGGCTACCCCCGAGGCCACGGCCGCCGCCGAAACTGCCCAGCACGTGCCCGCCGAGGTTGCCGCCGAGCACCTTTCGGCCCCCGCTGCCCGTGCCGTGGCCCACTACGGCGACGCCATGGCCCCCGCCGCCGACCAAGCCGAGCAGGCGCCCGCCACTAGCCCCGCCCCGGCCGAAAAAGCGGCCCCCGTGCACGCCCTGGCCAGCGCCGAAGATATTGAAAATATGCCCGAGGGCGTAGCTACGCTGCCTACCTCGGCCACCGACACCGCCGCCGAGGCCCACCAGGCCGAACTCGCGCACCAGCACGAGGCTAGCGAGACGGAAGGCACGGAAAGCGGCGAGGAAGCCGACGACTACGTGCCCGAAACGCCGGCCCCCGACTTTGCCGAGCTTGACCTCGAAAGCCAGGCCGCTCACCTTATTGGCCTGCTGCGCCGGCCCGATGCCCGCCGCAACCGCCAGCAGATTACCGAGCTTAGCCGCCAGTACGAGGCCAACGTGGCCGCCGGCCGCGCCGCCTCGCGCCAGAAGCTGGCCGAAGATGCCAACGCGCCCCAGGAGTTCAGCTTCCAGCCCCCGGCCAACCAGGCCGAGCTCAACCAGGCCCTCCAGGAATTCCGCGAAGGCCGCGCCCGCGATGCCAAAACCGAAGACCAGAACCGCGGCCAGAACCTGGCCCGCAAGCAGGAGCTGCTGACGCAACTGCGCACGCTGGTCGAAAGCGCCGAAACCAAGGATAGCTCGCAGAAGCTCAAGCAGCTGCAAGCCGACTGGAAGGCCACCGGCCCCGTGCCCCAGACCGATAGCCAGGAAACCTGGAACACCTACCACGGCCTGCTCGACCGCTACTACGCCAACCAGGGCCGCTTCTACGAGCTCAAGGAGCTGGACCGCCGCCGCAACCAGGAAGCCAAAGAGGCCCTAGTGGCCCGCGCCGAAGCGCTGAAAGATGCCCCCGGCATCAACAAGGCCCTCGACGAGCTGAAGAAACTGCACGACGACTGGAAGCACATCGGCCCAGTGCCCGGCGAGCAGCGCGAGCCCCTATGGCAGCGTTTCCTGGCTGCCTCTGAGGTCGTGCACCTGCGGCGCAAGGAGTTTGTGGACGTGCGCTCGGCCCAGGAAAAGGACAACCTGACCGCCAAACAGGCCCTGCTGGCCCGCGTGCTACCCTTCGCCGACTTCGCCACCGAGCGCGTAAACGAGTGGCGCTCGCGCACCGACGAGCTGCAAGAGATTAAGAAGGAGTGGGAAGCCACCGGCCCCGTGCCCCGCGCCCAGGCCGATGCGCTGAACAAGCAGTACTGGAACGCCTACAAAGCCTTTTTCAACCACAAAAACGATTTCTTCAAGAGCCTCGACTCGGAGAAGAACACCAACCTGCAAGCCAAGTACGCCCTCATCGAGCAGGCCGAGGCCGCCCAGCAACTGCCCGACTTCGACGAGGCCCGCACCATCATCATCCGGGTGCAGAAGGAGTGGAAGGACATCGGCCGCGTGCCCGAGAAGCAGGCCGACAAAATCTGGAAGCGTTTCCGCGCCGCCTGCGACGGCGTGTTTGAGCGCCCCAAGCAGGAAACTCGTCAGCGCGAAGAGCGCCAGTCGGCAGCCAGCGCCGAGCAGGTTACCCGTTTGGATAAAGTAGGCCAGCAGGTAGCGGCCCTCTCGCCCGCCGAGCCCGGCACCCTCGAGGGTTTCCGGGCCCTAGCCGCTGACTGGCAGCAGCTTGACGGTGAAGGCGGCGGCACGTCGGACCGCGGCGAAGAACAGTTTCTTACTCTTATGGGTAAGTACTTGGACAAAACCGCGGGCATTACGCCGGCCGACAAGGACGACCTGCTTTTCCAATTGGAGATAGCCCGCCTCAAGGCGCGCCCCCAGGCCCAGCAGGCGTTCACCCGCAAGGAAACCGGCCTGCGCCGCGAAATCCAGGAGCTCGAAAACGACGTGGCCACTCTGCAAACTAACCTCGACTTCTTTGCCCGCTCGAAGAACGCCGACCAGTTGCGGCAGGAGTACCAGGGCCGCATGGACGAAGCCCGCACCCGCATCGAAAAGCTGAAGAAGCAGCTCAAGCAGCTGCGCAGCTAATTTCTAAGTACCTGACTTTCTTTAAAAAAGGCCCGCGCTGGCTAGCGCGGGCCTTTTTTATTGTCCGCCAGCTTGCCCGCCGGCACTTTAAGCCTTACTTTTGCCCCACGATTAAGCCTCCATAGCTCAGTTGGTAGAGCTTCTGACTTGTAATCAGAGGGTCGTTGGTTCGAGTCCGACTGGGGGCTCACTCAAAGTCGAAGGGCGCCTTCCGCAACTGCGGAAGGCGCCCTTTTCGCGTTCTGTCGCATCGACCTAAGCGCGGCGGGCCTTCCCACCCCTTCCAGCAAAACCAGCGGGTGAAGTAAGGCTTGAGTATTTGAAAATATTTTTCTCAAACTACTAGGCAATTACTTTATTCCTCCTTTCTTTGCAAGACTACTCATTAGCAAACGTCCCCTAACCTGATTAGTACTAGCCTATGCGCCTTCACCTCTACCTAGCTACTGACCAGCTGGTTCCCTTTGATTACCTGCCAACCCTGAAGAGCGCATTTCACTTCTGGACCGGCCACAATGATACGCTGCACAACGGGCTATCGCGCTACTCCTACTCCTGGCTGCACGGCGGCCGGGCCGGGCGCGGTGGCATCCGCTTCGGCGAGGGGGCTAGCTGGTTTATTAGCGCCCCCGACCGCGAGGTGATTCATACCCTCATCAGCGGCGTGCTGCGCGCCCCCGACATCGGCCTGGGCCTACGCGTGCGGGATGTGCGGCTGCAAGAAACACCCGAATTCGCGGCCGGCGAGCAACCCTTCCGCGTGGCTAGCCCAGTTTTCATCAAGCACGAGGTAGAAAAAGGTCGGCCCGCCGACCATCTCCTGCCTGGCCACTCGCTAGCCAACGAGCTACTCACCGCCACCCTGCGCCACAAACTGCGCAAGGCCGGCCTCAACGATACCGCCGCTGCCGTGCGCTTCGACCCAGCCTACATCACCACGGCCAAACGCAAGCTATTCCAATACAAGCAGGTGCAGTGCCGCGGCAGCATCTGCCCGGTGCTGGTGAGCGGCTCGGCCGAGCAAATTCAGTTTGCCTGGGAGGTCGGTGTGGGGCACTCAACGGGGATAGGCTGCGGGGCACTGGTGTAGTGTGCGCATGAAAAAAGCCGCGTTGGGTGGCTTTTGGAAAGGACGGGTAAGAATTTATTGCTTTTTGGCGGCGGCTTCTTTTATGCGTTGCGACACTTCCTCCTTGCGCACAGACTGCCGGGTAGCGATGAGTCGGTCCCAAGTCTCTTTGCGGGTGAGGCCGGGAATAACCGGCGGCCCGGCCACAGTAAAGTTCTTGGACTTGGGATTCATCGGCAATGGCAACGTCGTGAACAGTGAGCGTTTCGTCGTCGCTATATGACGAAGCTACCAACGAGAACCGCAATGGACTACTAAGCTACTTTAGAGAACAAGTTTCTTATTCAACTTACATATGACTGTATTTCAAACAGTTACTTACACCGGCCCATTTGGCTACCTCAAGCCCTGGACGGCGGTGCGAGATGGGGAGACTTACTCGCAGCAGTTCCTTACCCCCTCAGTTATTGAAGGCATGCGACAGAAGCTGGGCGTATCGCAGATTCTGCGGCATAAGCTCACCTATACTGGCTTGAGCATGCAGCAGGAACAGACGCACCCGCGCGGCTGGATACACGAGAAAAAGAAACAGCAACTGACGCGCCCCCGCGCCATTCTGGTGCGCGGCGTGCTGTTAAGTCCCACGCTGCATTTGGCTTTTGCCACTGAGGCAGAGGCTAGTGTGGCCGCTCAGCAGCACCTATGCCTGTGCCGCAACGAAGACATTCTACTACCGAGCGAACCGCAGGTAGTGAGTGAGGCTGCTTTCGCCTTGCTACCGGGCTTTGAGCTGCGCTTTACGGAGGGGCCAACCAACGGGGCGTTTTTGGTGGGCTACAACCGCTTTGCAGAGGGCGCCCCAATGTACGGACAGCTCGAACTAACGGGCAACCCCACCGCCAAACCCGTGCTAGAACGATGAGCCCGCCCCGCCCTACCCTCGCTAAAAGCGCCCAGCACGGCAGTGTGCCGCTCACGCTGCTCGACCACACGCGGCAGGTGAAAGCCGCCGCCGAAGCCATTGCGACATACCTAGGCTACGATGTGCGGCTGGCCGGCCTGGGGGCTGCCCTGCATGACCTAGGTAAGGCCCATCCGCATTTTCAAGCCAAGATTTACGGCGAGGAATTGCCCTTACACGAGCAATTTCCACATCGGCACGAGTTATCGTCGCTAGGGTTTCTGCCGCTGTTCGACCGCACCGATTGGCCGGTGCTGGTTGACATGGTGGTGGCGCACCACAAATCTATCAAGCAGGATGCGCGCGAGCGGGGCATTCTGGATTTGCAGCGGTTGGGCGGGCCGTGGATAGCCAACCACCTCCTGGCTTGGGAAAGTTGGTCGGGCAAGGCGCTGGCCGTACTGGCGGCTCTACAAGTGCCGCTAGCCGCCGACCACGTTACCCGCCCCGAGGCCGAAGCAGCCCTGCGCTACGCTGTGGAGCACTGCCGAACTCAGTTGCGCAACCCCGACTGGTCAACTTGGCGCGGCGTGCTAATGGCGGCCGACCATTTTGCCTCGGCCTTGCAACAGGATACTGCTAAACAACTGGCGGGGCTGTTTGACAGGCCAAATCTGGCCTTTTTTCAAAATCGTGCCGGCGACGCGCTCTACCCACTGTCGCAGACGAGCGCCGACGATGAGCGGCCCCACACCCTGGTGGTAGCCCCCACGGGCGCGGGCAAAACCGACTACCTATTCCGGCGCTGCCGGGGGCGGGTGTTTTACACGCTGCCGTTTCAGGCGTCCATCAACGCGATGTTTGAACGGGTGCGAAAGGCCGACACGGGCGGACACGTGCGGTTACGCCACGCCATGTCGAAGCTGGTAGAAGGCCGCACGGGGCGCGACGTGGCTGAGAAGCTATTGCAGGATAAGGTAGGCGCCTCGGTCAAAGTTCTGACGCCGCACCAATTGGCGGCCGTGGCCTTCGGGCTGCCCGGCTACGAGGCCGTGCTGCTCGACGTGCGCGGCTGCGATGTCATTCTGGATGAGATTCATACCTACTCTGACAAGGCCCAAGCTATGGTGCTAGCCATCGTGGATGTGCTGGTGCAGGCCGGCTGCCGGCTGCATGTAGGCACCGCCACCATGCCCACGGCCCTCTACAACGAGGTGCGCCGCCGGCTAGGTGGCCCCGCAGCTGTGTATGAGGTGCGCCTGGCCGACGAAGTACTGGACCAGTTCAACCGCCACGAGGTATACAAAATAGCCCGTGACCCGAAACACCCCGAAGCCCTGACTGCTACGGTGGATGAGCTGCTGCACCAAGCCTTTGCGGCCGACGAAAAAGTATTGCTTATCTGCAACACCGTGGTGGGCGCGCAGGCCGAGTTTGAACGGTTGCAATGGGCGTTTCCGAGCGTGAAAGCCATGCTGCTGCACAGCCGCTTCCGGCGCCTGGACCGGGCTAGCCTGGAGGAGCAATTAACCAAGGAGTTCGACGGGCAGCCCGGCCCCTGCTTCGTCGTATCGACGCAGGTGGTAGAAGTGAGCTTGGATATCAGCTTCGACCGGATGATAACCGAGGCCGCGCCGCTCGACGCGCTGGTGCAGCGGTTTGGGCGGGTAAACCGGCGGCGCAGCGCGGAAACCATTGGCCGGCTTCAGCCCGTCCACGTCATCGAGCCGGCCTTGAAAACGCCGCCTTACAACCGCGAGGTAGTGCTGCGCAGCTACGCCCAACTACCTGATGCCGCGCTGCTGCCCGAGCGCGATTTACAGCGCGGCCTCGATGCGGTATATCCCGATTTATCGCTGGCTGACATCGACACGCACCTAATATGGGATAACGGCGAACTCATCGAAGGCGCCCTCACGAACCGCAGCCGCTCGGTGCTGGTGGAAGCCCTGGAAATTGAAACGGCGGCCTGCATTCTGGAAGCGGACTACCTGGAATACATCCGCGACGACACGCCATGGGAACGCCGCATTGAGCTGGAAATTCCAATTAGCTGGCGCACTATTCAGTTCAATAAAAACCGCTCGCACTACCTGCGCGTGGACTTCGGCGCGGCCCCATTTGTGATACCGCAGCCGCTGGCCGACTACCGCCGGCTGGGCCTGCAACTGCTGGAACCCGATTCCTTTCTCTAACCCCATCTGCTATGTACACCAGCTATATCGGCCGCCGCTTCCTGGCGCTGTGGAACGCGCGCACCGGCCGCGACCTGTCGGCCCGGCAGTTTTTTGATGAGGAATTGCACCCCGTATTCTTTGCCCACGACAAGTACCTGCAATGGGTACCCAACTCCCCCTTTGCCCAAAAAGTAGCCCAGAAAGACTTAGTGCCGGGCACTACCGCCACCATCGTGCAGCTCGAAAAGTTACACCGTAACGTGCGCGACCTGGCTCCCGATGCCAGCTTTGTGATTGGCTTTCCGGCAGCCGGCACCACAGGCACTACTTCAGGACAAGTATCGGGTGTGGGGCCACGAGTGGACCTAGTCGATATTTATTGCTCTTGGATTGGCGGGGCGCTGGGCGTGGGCGTGAGTGGCGGCCTGACGCTGCTTATTGACCAAGATGAGGTATTATGGACGCTCTATGAAGGCTGGTCTAAGTACCGCGCCCTGCTCAGCCAGCGCGACGGCCTGAAAGGTAATCAGATTGATACCTGGAACGGCCGCTGGCTCACGCACACCTTCGACCCGGATTTCAACCCGCGCCAACCGCTGGCTAGGTTCGATTTTGACGCCGCCCTAGATACCAAAGATGGCAGCAGCGCCCTGCGCACGCAGGCCTGGGTGAAGGTACTTTTTGCGCTGGCCAGTACTTATAAACAGCGCATTACGGCCTATGTATACAGCTTGGCCCAAACAAACCGCACCATCGGTTTCGTGCCGCTAGAGTTGGGCGCGGTCGAGGATATGCATCAGCTTTCCCAGCAGCTTTTTCAGCTGTCACCCGATATCCGCGACTGGCAGAAGGTAACGAGCCTTTATGAAACGCACCTAGGCTTTGCGCGCGCCTGTCAGTTGGGCAGCATCGGCCTGGCGGCCATTGAGCCAGCCAAGCTGCAGGACTATTTGCCCGGCAATGACAAGAAAATCAACCTCAAAACCGACGCCGACTGCCTTCAATTTGACATTTATCAACTCTGGATTCTCGCCATGCTCAACAACCAGGAACTCTACAACGCCGCCGACCAGCTAGCGGGTGCCTTGCAACAGTACAGCGGCACTGCTAAACAAGGTAAAATGAATTTAGACCGACAAGTCGAAAAAGTCTTCGTCAAGCATCGTCCAGCATTTATCGAGCGGCTGACCGAAATTCTGGAAGAAGCTAGAAGTGCTGCTTCCGACTACACCGCTCTTTTCGACGAAGCCGTGCGCCAGGTGATGCTGATGCCGGTCGACAACTTTCCGCTGTTCATCATTTTGGTGCGCTTCCGCTACATCGCCCGGCAGAGCGGCGATGTCGCCCCCACCGCCACGCCACAACCCTCTCTTTTCAACGCCTAAGTATGCAATCTTCTTACATCTACCTGCGGGGCCTGCGCCACGCCGAACACACCGTTTTCTCGGTCCAGGACGGTCAGAAATACTACCGCGACCCGCAATTCGGCACCAATCAGGCCTATTCCAGCGGGCAGCAGGTGAAGCGCAGCATCATGGATGCGCTGACTACTGGCCTGAACGTGGCTCCCGCGCCCATCACCTTCAACTGGCAAACTAAGAAGGGAAAGAACAACGAAACGCAGTTTGAGCAAAAGGAGCCGTGGTCGCCCTGCGACCCCACGCACGTGGACCAGCTGCTAGGTGGCTACATGCGGGCTGAAACCGACGAATTTACCATTAAACGCCGCTCACCGCTTTCAATTTCGGCCATGCGGCCCTTGCATCCGCTGCTGGGCGGCCTGGAGCAGCAGAAGGAAAACCTCACCTTTGACCGCACTTCGCACCCTGCCAACCACCCCGTGCGGGTGCGCGACGAAAAAGGCAACGAACTCAGCAAAGAAGAAGTAGATGCCTTGCTACTCAGCACCAAGCGCAACCTGCCCAACCGCATCTGGATACCTGACCACACCCGCGCCTCGGGCCTGTTTGTGTACGATGTGGCGGTGGATATGCGCACGCTGTTTTGCGTGTCGGTGAATACCCTGGAGCCGGAATTGCACCCTAGCAAAGTAGCCGACCTGAAAGCTCAGGGCTGGACGGAAACCCGTAACGTATTCGGCCCCTGCCTGCTAGCCCCGCGCGACAAGCGCGAGCAGTACATGCCGGCCCTCGCCCATGCTTTGGTCAACTGGCGCATCACCAGCAACCAGGCCCGTACCTTCAGCCTGATGGAAACGCTGGCCGTAGCCATCTCCGACAATGCCAACCACTTGGCCGGAGCCATTCGGGGTCAGCTACGCGAAGACACTGAGCGCCCCGCCGCCAAGCCCGTGCTCGATGAAACGGCTGGCGCCAAGCTCTACACGGCTCTTTCGGCCGGCGGCTACATCGCCGGGGCCTACGGTGCGGCCGACGCGCTCGCCCAGGCCGAGCAGGATATTCTGGCCCGCTTACAAGCATTTGACTACGAGAACCAATCTGTACCGGCCTAGCCACGCCACAACAACAGGCTACCTCCGAGTGAGGTAGCCCGTTTTGTTTAGGTGTTTTCCCAACTCGCCATGCGCATCACCGGTAAGCCCGTCAACTACTACCACATCTGCCACCGCAAGCTGTGGCTGTTTCACCACGGCATCAGCTTCCAGCAAACGCACGACAACGTGGCCGATGGCACGCTACTGCACCAAACGGCCTACCCGCAGCGCGCCCAGCGCTACCGCGAAATTCAGATTGAAGGCATTAAAATCGACTTTTACGACCCGCACGAACGGGTGGTGCACGAAATCAAGCGCAGCAATAAGCTGGAAGAAGCCAGCATGGCGCAGCTCCAGTTTTACTTCCTGACGCTGGAGCGGCACGGCGTAGTAGAACCCACCGGCCTGCTGGAATACCCCAAAATTCGTCGCGTCGAAAAAGTGGTCTTGACCGACGCCGACCGCCTGGCCATCACCGACTGGGAAATAGCCATCGAACAACTGGTGGCACAAGAAGCCTGCCCGTCCGTCATCAACAAGCCCTTCTGCAAAAATTGCAGCTACTACGATTTCTGCTACTCCGGCGAGTGAGCGCCAGCTCAGAACCACCTAGCTAGCCCGGCGCAGCCGGGCGTATCCATTAAATCCGACAAATCCGTTTGAATCTGCGGTGAAGAAGACGTTCTACCTGTTCAACCCCGGCCGCCTCAGCCGCCAGGATAATACTCTCAAATATACCGCTTACGACGAGGCCGGGGCCGAGGGCCAGACGCGCTTTCTGCCCATAGAAGACGTGGCCGACCTCTACGTGTTCGGCTCGCTTGATGCCAACTCGGCGCTCTACAACTTTCTGGGCAAGCACGGCGTGTCAGTGCATTTCTTTGACTACTACGAGCACTACACCGGCTCGTTTATGGCGAAGGAATACCTGCTGGCCGGCCGCCTGCAAGTAGCCCAGACGGGCCACTACACCAGCCTCAAAAAGCGCCTCGTGCTGGCCCGCAAGTTAGTGGAGGGGGCAGCTTTCAACCTGCTCAAAAACCTGCGCTACTACCAGAGCCGCGGCCGGGTGGTGGGCGAGGAAATCGCGCAGATTGAGCTCTACGTGGCGGCCCTACCCCACGCCATGAGCGTCGCCGAAATCATGGGCTACGAGGGCAACATCCGGCAGACGTACTACCGCTGCTTCGAGCAATTGGTGAGCGTACCGGGCTTCACCTTCGGCACCCGCAGCACTCAGCCGCCGCAGAATGAACTGAATGCGCTGATTTCCTTCGGCAACATGCTCTGCTACGCCGCCTGTTTATCGCAGATTTACCATACCCAGTTGAATCCGACCATCTCGTTTTTGCACGAGCCCGGCAGCCGACGCTTCTCGCTGGCCCTTGACATGGCCGAGATTTTCAAGCCCCTGCTTGTAGACCGCACTATCTTTCGCCTGCTAAATAAGAAGGAGATTCAGCCCCGCGACTTTGTGCGCGAACTCGACGGCTGCCTACTTAAGGAAACTGGCCGTAAAACGTTCGTGCGGGTGTTTGAGGAGCGCCTGAAAGAAACCATCCAGCACCGCCGCCTCAACCGCAGCGTCAGCTACCAGCACCTTATCAAGCTGGAGTGCTACAAGCTGACCAAGCACTTGCTGCATATGGAAGAGTACCAACCCTTTAAGGCCTGGTGGTAATGTATGTTATTCTAGTCTATGATATGAAGCAGCAGCGGGTAAACCGGATGCTGAAACTCTGCCGCCGCTACCTACACTGGATTCAGAACTCCGTCTTCGAAGGCGAAATCAGCGAAGTAAAGCTGACCGAGCTGCTAGCCAAGGCCCGCACTATTATGAATGCAGACGAGGACAGCCTCATCCTCTTCAAAAGCCGCACCCAGCAGTGGCTGGAAAAGCAGGTCGTGGGCCGCGAACGTAGCTCGCTGGACACTCTTTTGTAGCACGTACTGGTCGTCGGAGAGGCGCCGATTATCGCTGATAGCCCAGGAGCATACCCCCTTATCTTTACAAGATTCTGATTATCAAGGTCGTCTAACTCCAGGGCAAATCGTATTTTTGGCCATCGACGCTTTTAGGTTTTCATTATGAGCATAAGGACGTGCGTTTCATGCGCAATAGGGCCTATAATTGCAGTATAATTGACGGACTTCAATCGGACCTGGTGGAATTGAAATTATCAAGCGCAGCAGCAAGGAGCCGGCCAGCTCGGCCGACTTCAATCGGACCTGGTGGAATTGAAATGCGATTACGAAGTGGACTGTAACGGGCTGAAAGTGCACTTCAATCGGACCTGGTGGAATTGAAATCTTAGCCCTAGCCGCCCCCGTGTCAGCCGATGCGGGACTTCAATCGGACCTGGTGGAATTGAAATGGTGCTGGGGGCCGCAGCCAGTGCAGTGGATAGTTTACTTCAATCGGACCTGGTGGAATTGAAATTGATGCCATCATCGGCCTGTCAAATGACTCTGAGTGACTTCAATCGGACCTGGTGGAATTGAAATAGGCACATAATAAGCAGCTAGTGGATGCTTGCGCCAACTTCAATCGGACCTGGTGGAATTGAAATGTGGTCAGGGTTTCGCCAGCCGGCAACGCCGGCAAGACTTCAATCGGACCTGGTGGAATTGAAATACCTGGGCAAAACGGCTGGCGATGCCTACCGCCTGGACTTCAATCGGACCTGGTGGAATTGAAATAAGTAGCCTCGCACTACGCTGTTGGCAATTACGGCACACTTCAATCGGACCTGGTGGAATTGAAATCCAGATGAACGGCCCCCACGTCGGGGGTGAGGAGGAACTTCAATCGGACCTGGTGGAATTGAAATTGAACCTGATGGCCCTCATCGACGGCGGCAACCCCTACTTCAATCGGACCTGGTGGAATTGAAATCCGTAACGAGCCAGTAGCTCAATAGCCGGCGCAAAGACTTCAATCGGACCTGGTGGAATTGAAATTGGCCATCGAGTACGCGATGGCCCAAATCTATTTCCACTTCAATCGGACCTGGTGGAATTGAAATGCTTCAGTCGCGCCGCGCACGTAAGCCTCACGGAATAACTTCAATCGGACCTGGTGGAATTGAAATTGTTTATGTAGGTAGCGCGGCTGTGTTATACGACCGACTTCAATCGGACCTGGTGGAATTGAAATTAGAGCAGAAGCGCCAAGTGAAGAAGAAACATCATTACTTCAATCGGACCTGGTGGAATTGAAATCGGATATAAAGCGTTTGCTTGTCCCGGGCCCGACTCACTTCAATCGGACCTGGTGGAATTGAAATGTGCCAACTTCCACTCCCGTGCTCTCCACAATAATCACTTCAATCGGACCTGGTGGAATTGAAATGTTCAGAAACGTGATGGAGCCCGGGCCCCCGCCATTACTTCAATCGGACCTGGTGGAATTGAAATAGTCGAGGCGCTGCACGGTGGCCACGTCCACTACGAGACTTCAATCGGACCTGGTGGAATTGAAATATGTAGCATACGCGTAGCGTAGGCAGCAAATCAATGACTTCAATCGGACCTGGTGGAATTGAAATTTAGGGATGTGAAAGAAAACGCGGTAGGCGGCGCGGACTTCAATCGGACCTGGTGGAATTGAAATTGGCTAAGCGCTAGCACGGCAAACACTACGGCCAGCACTTCAATCGGACCTGGTGGAATTGAAATAAAGGTTCCACCTACTGCGGTTAGTAAAGGAGGAGGACTTCAATCGGACCTGGTGGAATTGAAATAGCTTATCGACTATGAGCGTGTTGGCCGCGTCCTGACTTCAATCGGACCTGGTGGAATTGAAATGTCACGAGAAGGGGCTGTTTTTCCTCACGCAGCTGACTTCAATCGGACCTGGTGGAATTGAAATCGCTTTACCTCTCGTAAGATGGATAAATTTCTTACTACTTCAATCGGACCTGGTGGAATTGAAATGAGAGGTCGGCCGGCAGCCAGTTTTTGAGCGTGGCCACTTCAATCGGACCTGGTGGAATTGAAATTTCCTTCCGTAGCACCTACGTCGTTGAGGGTGACGGACTTCAATCGGACCTGGTGGAATTGAAATTTGTTGGCGTGCTGCTCGTCATCGGCATCGTTATCAAACTTCAATCGGACCTGGTGGAATTGAAATACGGCAGCGAAAAGTTCGACGCAACCACCATTACCGACTTCAATCGGACCTGGTGGAATTGAAATTACCCTTCTAGCTTGAATCCGCCGGCCGGCACGTTACTTCAATCGGACCTGGTGGAATTGAAATAAAGGTCTACATTCTTCACCTCCTCAGCCAGCGCATACTTCAATCGGACCTGGTGGAATTGAAATAGGTGACGAAGGGGCAGAGCGACCTGGCCGTGGCCGGACTTCAATCGGACCTGGTGGAATTGAAATACTACTACGCCTTGCTGGGCAAGACGCCCACTATGCACTTCAATCGGACCTGGTGGAATTGAAATTAGAGAAAGCTGTTGCGCGGAATCAAGTGCCCCTCGACTTCAATCGGACCTGGTGGAATTGAAATGCGCAACATGGCAATTTCCACCCAGCAGGGCCAGGCACTTCAATCGGACCTGGTGGAATTGAAATTAGGCTTTGGCCAGCAGCGTGCTCCAGTCCTCGAAGACTTCAATCGGACCTGGTGGAATTGAAATGGGTAAGGCGGTATTGCTCAGGGAAGCGCATCAGAGACTTCAATCGGACCTGGTGGAATTGAAATATGAGAGCGCCAAGCGCGCTTATGACAACTACAAGGACTTCAATCGGACCTGGTGGAATTGAAATCAATGATAGAGGAGTTTACGACCGTTGCTTGGCGGGACTTCAATCGGACCTGGTGGAATTGAAATGCTGTATCGTCGGCTTTGGGAGCGTTGGCGGGCGGTACTTCAATCGGACCTGGTGGAATTGAAATAGGCGGGTGCCCAGTTCAGTGAAACCCAGTACGAGGACTTCAATCGGACCTGGTGGAATTGAAATTGGTGTGGCGCAAACGCAGCGAGGGCACCATGAGCACTTCAATCGGACCTGGTGGAATTGAAATGCGTGCAGCAGCTGGGCGCCACCTTCGAGTACGACCACTTCAATCGGACCTGGTGGAATTGAAATTGCTACGCGGAATCTCGCGCTCGGCCCCATCCTGGTACTTCAATCGGACCTGGTGGAATTGAAATCTTTCTGCGTCCACCCCTCCCCTAGCTCCTGCAGCAACTTCAATCGGACCTGGTGGAATTGAAATGATGTAATCGCGCCGCTTGCGCTGCCAGGCCTCCAGACTTCAATCGGACCTGGTGGAATTGAAATGTGTGGACCGGATGCGGCTCTCGTCGCGCCCATAGAACTTCAATCGGACCTGGTGGAATTGAAATTGGCCGGCCCCACCCTTTCCCGCTACCACGTGGCGCCACTTCAATCGGACCTGGTGGAATTGAAATTGAACCACCCGGCATCAATACCACGCTGATAGGGCACTTCAATCGGACCTGGTGGAATTGAAATTGGTGATGGAGGAAGCCACCCTCGACCTGGTGGCCATACTTCAATCGGACCTGGTGGAATTGAAATGATCGATGTAGTCCACCGGGTCGAGCGGCGTCACAGTACTTCAATCGGACCTGGTGGAATTGAAATCTACACCCAGGCCCAGGCCGCCGAGATGCTAGCCGAACTTCAATCGGACCTGGTGGAATTGAAATCGCCACGGTGCAGGCCTTCAATGAGCGGGGCATCCGGACTTCAATCGGACCTGGTGGAATTGAAATAATTCATACGCTAGTGGCCAATGCCTTCCTGTCGTTACTTCAATCGGACCTGGTGGAATTGAAATGCGTTTCTGTCATGTTTACCCTAACCGGAACCCCAAACTTCAATCGGACCTGGTGGAATTGAAATTGTTTACCAGCACCGGCGGCGTGGGCCTGTGCGTCACTTCAATCGGACCTGGTGGAATTGAAATGCTGTTCGTGGGGCCAGCTCGTCGAGAGGTCTACTTACTTCAATCGGACCTGGTGGAATTGAAATACCCAACCACTAGTGGCGAGTCGCTCGCCATTCAGGACTTCAATCGGACCTGGTGGAATTGAAATATGGGCACGGGCAGCAAGGGCTTAATGGCCTGCGCTGACTTCAATCGGACCTGGTGGAATTGAAATTACCACCGTATTGCCGGCCAGCAAATCCAGGTAGCCACTTCAATCGGACCTGGTGGAATTGAAATGCTTCGAAGCTATTGGCATCGAGCGGGGGGCTCATGACTTCAATCGGACCTGGTGGAATTGAAATTTGAGCGAGGCGGCGCTGCTGGTCGCCATTGAAGGTACTTCAATCGGACCTGGTGGAATTGAAATTCTATCGCTGCCAGCGCACCTGGGGAAGCACCGACCACTTCAATCGGACCTGGTGGAATTGAAATTGATGTGCGCGATGCGGCCCTTGCGGGCGTTGAAAAACTTCAATCGGACCTGGTGGAATTGAAATATAAGGGCCCGGGCAGCGTGAAGGCTGGCATTGACAACTTCAATCGGACCTGGTGGAATTGAAATGCGGGTATCGGTTGGACATTAATACCCAGACGGTTGACTTCAATCGGACCTGGTGGAATTGAAATGTGCGGCCGTCAATACAATGTCCATGACGTGAAAAAACTTCAATCGGACCTGGTGGAATTGAAATTGGTAGCCGCCGGGCCGGGCTGGGGCTTGTTGGCCTACTTCAATCGGACCTGGTGGAATTGAAATAAGTAGCCTCGCACTACGCCGCCGGCAATTACGGCAACTTCAATCGGACCTGGTGGAATTGAAATTGAGCCAGCGCAACTTGCAGGCCGCGGTAGCCGCAGACTTCAATCGGACCTGGTGGAATTGAAATGCTCTTCGCCTCACCAGTCATGAGCTGGAGATAGTCACTTCAATCGGACCTGGTGGAATTGAAATCTACCAGGCCGACCCCGAGGGCTTCGAGGCCAACCGCACTTCAATCGGACCTGGTGGAATTGAAATTCAAGTTGCTTTAGCAATTCGGAGTGGGCGCTGTAGACTTCAATCGGACCTGGTGGAATTGAAATTAAAGAAGTTGCCCTCGGTGCGGGCGGCATCGCTAGACTTCAATCGGACCTGGTGGAATTGAAATGTAAGGGCTTCCGCCTTTTTGTCGGCCTCCTCGAATACTTCAATCGGACCTGGTGGAATTGAAATCGTGAGGCCTTCCGCAGCCTGCGTTTCGATGAGTTACTTCAATCGGACCTGGTGGAATTGAAATAAGAGCCGTCACCGAAGCCGACATCGCCGCCGAGCTAACTTCAATCGGACCTGGTGGAATTGAAATTTCTGCGTGAGGTTGGTGAGGTAGTCGGCAGTGGGACTTCAATCGGACCTGGTGGAATTGAAATATGAAACCCTCAATTACAACTTTTTTACCCCCGCCCACTTCAATCGGACCTGGTGGAATTGAAATAAACGCGGGGGCACGCTGGGCGCCTGGACCGGCACGACTTCAATCGGACCTGGTGGAATTGAAATATAAGCGGCTGGCGGGCCACGTCGCCGGCTTCGAGGACTTCAATCGGACCTGGTGGAATTGAAATACGCACCCGAAACCCTGCTGCGGCAAGGCGACGCCACTTCAATCGGACCTGGTGGAATTGAAATACAGCTACACAAACAAGAACCTTACCGATGCGGTAACTTCAATCGGACCTGGTGGAATTGAAATTGCTTTCGAGAAAGAAGTAATCGTTGGGCTCCTCCACTTCAATCGGACCTGGTGGAATTGAAATTGGGCCTTGCGATACTTGGCCAGCATCTCCAGCTCGACTTCAATCGGACCTGGTGGAATTGAAATATATCGAAGTGGCTGCCGTTGCGCAGCACCACCTTGACTTCAATCGGACCTGGTGGAATTGAAATAGGAGTTAGATAAGTATTGCCAGCGAGGCCAGCGGGACTTCAATCGGACCTGGTGGAATTGAAATGTCGTGAAGGCTCGGTAAGGCACGGATGCGCCCGGACTTCAATCGGACCTGGTGGAATTGAAATTGGAAAAGAACGGCGCAAAGCTGCTGCTTATCGTTGACTTCAATCGGACCTGGTGGAATTGAAATCAGAGTACCGGCGGTACGCCCATGCGGCGGTACACGACTTCAATCGGACCTGGTGGAATTGAAATGACGCTGTGCTCACGGTGGTCGGCACGAAGTACGATACTTCAATCGGACCTGGTGGAATTGAAATATACGCAGCAGGAATCGCTTACCCTACAAACGGAGCACTTCAATCGGACCTGGTGGAATTGAAATCCCAGCCCGGCGGCATTTCAGTGGCAAAGCCTAGGCACTTCAATCGGACCTGGTGGAATTGAAATGCAACAAAGGCCCCGCCAGTAACGGCGGGGCCTTTGACTTCAATCGGACCTGGTGGAATTGAAATGTACTTTGAGCGCGACGGCGTGCCCGGCGGCGACAAACTTCAATCGGACCTGGTGGAATTGAAATCGCAAGGCCTCGACTATGCCAGCACCTGGCTAGCCACTTCAATCGGACCTGGTGGAATTGAAATTTTTGCCGCGCTCCATCAGGGCGTAGCCTACGCAGAACTTCAATCGGACCTGGTGGAATTGAAATTATGCAGGTCAAGTACGGCGTATTCTTTTCATTACAACTTCAATCGGACCTGGTGGAATTGAAATTTGTCGTTATGCGGCGCGGGGCATCATCGTAGACGAACTTCAATCGGACCTGGTGGAATTGAAATAAATCCTACGCGCGGAGCTGCGCCAGCTGCCCATGCACTTCAATCGGACCTGGTGGAATTGAAATCCAAAAGCCATGCCCCTCCCCCCGCGCAAAGCACCCACTTCAATCGGACCTGGTGGAATTGAAATATACTCGGCCGGGATGGCTTTCCAGGTGGTGAGCTGACTTCAATCGGACCTGGTGGAATTGAAATCAACGACGCCGGGGGCTTGCTCGACCTGCGCGTGCACTTCAATCGGACCTGGTGGAATTGAAATGTATTTAGTCGTGGCGCACCGGCCCCATCAATGGTCACTTCAATCGGACCTGGTGGAATTGAAATTACTATCGTTGCTACACTGATCCCACTGGCGACGTGACTTCAATCGGACCTGGTGGAATTGAAATACCCTGACCGGAGGCCCGGCCACGACTGGCGAGCCCACTTCAATCGGACCTGGTGGAATTGAAATACGTGGGTGGACTGCTGGCCAGTGCGCGTCGGCAGGACTTCAATCGGACCTGGTGGAATTGAAATCTAAGCTCACGGCTTCGGAGGCTGAGGTAACCCGCCACTTCAATCGGACCTGGTGGAATTGAAATTGCTTTCAATGGCGGCGCTCAGGTCGTTGCGCAGCAACTTCAATCGGACCTGGTGGAATTGAAATGCAATCAAATGGCAGAAAATGGAACCTACCGGCGAGACTTCAATCGGACCTGGTGGAATTGAAATAAACTGAGCACGCCGCCACCGGTATTGATAAGGCCACTTCAATCGGACCTGGTGGAATTGAAATACACTGGCGAGGTGAAGGACGTGGAGGTAGGCGATAACTTCAATCGGACCTGATGGAATTGAAATACTGTGTAGCGATAATCACTTAGCGGTATGCCTAACACTTCAATCGGACCTGGTGGAATTGAAATGCCAGTGTTGCACATCCAGAATAGTGCCCGGCGCCAACTTCAATCGGACCTGGTGGAATTGAAATGCCAGTACGCTCGATGCCTATCTGGCTCCCGAGTGACTTCAATCGGACCTGGTGGAATTGAAATAGCTGCTGGCGGGCGTGGTAGCGCGGCGGGGGTGGAACTTCAATCGGACCTGGTGGAATTGAAATGAGAATATTATCCCCGCGCTGGAGGCGGCGCTTCAAACTTCAATCGGACCTGGTGGAATTGAAATTCGAAAACGCGAACAGGTTGGGGTAGCGGTCGCCCCACTTCAATCGGACCTGGTGGAATTGAAATAACGACTTACGCGAGCTGCCACTCACGGACGAGGAAACTTCAATCGGACCTGGTGGAATTGAAATCCGCTGGCCACGCGCGTGCCGCACGCCAGCGGCGACACTTCAATCGGACCTGGTGGAATTAAATTGTTCACGGCCGTGTCGGCCGCCTGCGGGTCGTACTACTTCAATCGGACCTGGTGGAATTGAAATATTGCACCTTGTTGCCGGCCACGTAGGTGAGCAGCCACTTCAATCGGACCTGGTGGAATTGAAATAGGCGACGGCCCCGCTGGATGCCAGCTGGAAGCGGACTTCAATCGGACCTGGTGGAATTGAAATCTAGGCTCTCGGAACTATATTCTTTAGGGTTGTCCAACTTCAATCGGACCTGGTGGAATTGAAATCTGGCCGCGTAGGCGCTCTGCTGGCGATACGCCGCGACTTCAATCGGACCTGGTGGAATTGAAATTTACCGTGAGCGTGCCGAGTTCGCCCGGCCGCGTAGACTTCAATCGGACCTGGTGGAATTGAAATACGAGTACAGATTTAAAGCCTGTCATGATGAAAAAGACTTCAATCGGACCTGGTGGAATTGAAATTGAAGCGGCGCTGGTTATCACGCATAAACTTGACGAACTTCAATCGGACCTGGTGGAATTGAAATTGGTCCAGCGGCCGCCACTGTCTTGGTAGGAGTGCAACTTCAATCGGACCTGGTGGAATTGAAATATGTCAAACGCCCTAGCCATTCACAGCCCGGCCAGCACTTCAATCGGACCTGGTGGAATTGAAATTTGGTCCAGTCGGCGGCCTCGGTAATGGTGGTTGCACTTCAATCGGACCTGGTGGAATTGAAATCACTTAACGAGTGCTCTATTGATGAGCGCATTATGTACTTCAATCGGACCTGGTGGAATTGAAATCGATGGCCGCGCCCTCACGCCCGCCACCCAGCTGACTTCAATCGGACCTGGTGGAATTGAAATCTACCCTCGCAGCCTATCGCCCGGCAGCAATACCTGACTTCAATCGGACCTGGTGGAATTGAAATGGCGGTAGCTGTTGGCTTAACTGCACTACCTCGTAACTTCAATCGGACCTGGTGGAATTGAAATACTGACGAAACCCAGGCAGGAGTTGTGAAAGCTTATGGGTACGAGGTAATAAGGCCCCCCTTTGTTGCCGCCACCTTAATGCCATTTGCCATTAAGTAGTTACCTAGTCAAAAATGCAGTGGTAAGATTGACAAATAGACAAGGAACAGTTCTGAATCAAGAACGCATAGCCCACTCACAGTGCAAAAATCCCGTACTTGCACCCGTTTTCTACCTTTGACTTTCTACCACACATGCAATTAAATCTCAATACTAACTTACCCGATGCTAGTACCTGCGTACTGGCGTACGAAGAAGCCCATGGATGGCTACGCGCTACCTGGCGCGGGTACGTTGACCAAGTAGAGGCCATGCGCGGCGCCGAAGCTTATCTGCAGTATGCGGCCCAAAGCAATTGTCCTTTTTTACTCAACGATAACAGCCAATTGCGGGGCCCCTGGTTTGATAGTTTTGACTGGCTGGTTGACGTATGGGTCCCAAAGGCCGCACAGCTCGGCCTGCGCGCTGTCGCCCACGTTGTGCAAGCAGACCAAGCCTCGGACTCCCTTACCACGCGCCTGCCCTTTCCATTGCCATTTGAGTTGCAAATTTTTCAAAGCCCAGCCGATGCGCAGCACTGGCTGAGCCAGCAACCCGGTATTACCCCAACCTAAATCTGGCGGCAGCTCGCCCGGAAGAGCGCTGCCTCTTTCGCACCAAATTGTGCTAAGAGCTGGTGTGCCTCACCTGCCGTTGCAACGGGCTGCTCATTATAGTCAACCCCAAAGTCATGGTAGCCCCCATGCCGGGAAGAGGGCGGAAAGGTCGCGATATAGAGCAAAACCGGACGGGACTGGCCCGAAACAGGGTCTGGTCCTAGGGTATAAAGCGCGCCAACCTCGCCGTCGGTAAAGGCAAAGCGCTTGGCTACTTCGCCGGGAATGCGAGAGGTGAACACGCCATTGATAAAATCGGCGCGCGTAATAACAGAATCTCGCATAAAAGGGTAAAGGCTAACTTAGCAATCTATTGTACGGATAAAGAGCCAGCTAAGACGCTTTTCTACGCGGCCTATATACCAAAATCTGCCTGCTCCCCAACAAAATTTTTCGATAAAAAACCCGTGCGAATCGGTGGCTAGGGCTGCCTGTCCATTATTACCAGCAGTTAGTGGCCTGGTAGCACACCACCGCCCTCTTACAGTGATAATAAAACGCTGGCCTTCGCTTACGGCAGCACCGACCGGGGCCGGCTAGCCGGGGCTACTCCCCAGGTCGGACTGGGCGCGCGGCCCATCTCAAACACCAGGGTGCCGCCCTGCTGCAAGTCCTGGTGGGTGATGTAGGAATTGGGATAGACCTGGCCGTTGCGCGTGACGCGCTGGATGTACTTGTTGGCCAGGCTGTTATTTTTAGCAATGATGGTGAGCGTTTTACCGCCCGCCAGCTGAATGATGGCCTGGCTGACCGAGGGGCTCCCAAACACGTAGGCCCCGTTGGCCGGGTTGACGGGGTAGAAGCCCAGCGTAGAAAAGACGTGCCAGGCCGACATCTGACCCACGTCTTCGTTACCGATAATACCGTCGGGTTTGGTGGTGTAGAAATTTTCCGTGATGAAGCGTACCTGCTGGGCCGTTTTCCAGGGCTGGCCCACGTAGTTGTAGAGGTAGGCGATGTGGTGGCTAGGCTCGTTGCCGTGCGCGTACATGCCAATCAGCCCCGAAATATCGTTGGAGGCCTGGGCACCCATGTCGCCGTGCACCACAAAGAGCGAATCCAGCTTTTGGCCGAACCGCTGCTCACCGCCGAGCAAGCTAATGAGGCCCTCCACATCCTGCGGCACCAGCCAGGTGTACTGCCAGGGGTTGCCTTCGGTGAAGTCGCTTTTTTCGTGCACCGACGTAAACGGATTGAAGGGCGTGCGCCACGCGGTCGGCGCCACGCGGCCGCGCATAAAGCCAGCCTGCTTATCGAAGTAATTCGCGTAGTTTTTGGCGCGCTTGCTGAAGTACGCGTAGTCGTCGGCTTTGCCCAGCTTCCTGGCCATCTGGGCAATGCACCAGTCGGCAATGGCGTATTCCAGGCCCTTGGATACGCTTTCGGCTTCGCTGTTGGCCGGGATGTACCCTAGCGCCTTCACGGCTTGCAGGCCCGCTTCGTCGCGCATGGCAGTGGCGCGCACGGCTTCGTAGGCCAGGGCCGCATCGAAACCGGTGAAGCCTTTGAGGTACGCATCAGCCACCACGGGCACGGCGCTGTAGCCCACCATGCAGTTAGTTTCGTTGCCCATGAGGTGCCACACGGGCAGCTTGCCCTGCTGCTGATAGATGGCCAGCATGCTGCGAACCATGTCGTTGACGCGTGCGGGTTGCAGCAGCGTAAACAGCGGGTGCGCCGCCCGGTAGGTGTCCCAGAGCGAGAAGGTGGTGAGGTTGGTGAAGCCCGGGTTGGGGTGTACCTGCTGGTCGGTGCCCCGGTAGTCGCCGTTGTGGTCGTTGAAGACCGAGGGCGCAATCATGGTGTGGTAGAGGGCCGTGTAAAAGGTTTTCAGGCGGGCTTCGTCGGCCTGCACCCGCACTTTTTGCAGCTCCTGGTTCCAGGCGCCATCGGCCTGCGCCACTACCCGCTCGAAGTTCCAGTGCGGAATTTCGGCCCGGATGTTGGCGAGGGCCCCCGCGGTGCTCACGGGCGAAATACCCACTTTCAGCTTTATTTTTTCGCCGGCGCGGGTGGCGAAGGTCAGCACGCCCTTAAGCCGGCTGCCGGTGGCCGCGGGCTGGGTGTTGCCCAGCGTATCGAGCACTTGCAGGCTGGTAAACTGGCGAATGGGCTTCGAGCACACCGCCGCGAAATAGAGGCGCTGGTCCACGGCCCAGCCCTTCGAGTAGCGGTAGCCGACGAGGGTGCTGTCGTTGAGCTGCTCGATATGGGTGTCCGTCGCCAAATCCCAGCCAATGCCCTGCTGCAAATCAACTACCAGGTGCGCCGCGTCGGATTGGGGAAACGTATACTGGTGAAAGCCAACCCGCTCGGTGGCCGTTAGCTCGGCCTTGATATCGTAGCGCGCCAGGCGCACGGCGTAGTAGCCGGGCCGGGCCTGCTCCTGCTGGTGCGAGAAACGCGAGACAAAGCCGCGGTCGGGGTAGTGCAGCGTGCCTTTGCGCACGCGCACCGGGCCGGTGGTCGGCATCACGGCCACATCGCCCAGGTCGCCGATGCCGGTACCGCTCAGGTGGGTGTGCGAAAAGCCGACGATGGTAGAATCGGAGTAGTGATAGCCCGAGCACCAGTCCCAGCCCTGCGACAGGTTCACCGGCCCCAGCTGCACCGCGCCAAACGGCACGTTGGCCCCCAAAAAAACGTGCCCGTGAAACCCCGTGCCGATGTACGGGTCCACGTACCGGGTCAGGCTAGGCCCCCGGCGCGCGGCGGGCCCCGGCCGGGTGCTGGCGCAGGCCGCCAGCGCGGCCATCCCGCAGGCGAGGGCCGTGGCCCAAATCAGAAAGGTGGAAGGAAGCTGCTGCATACTAAAGACGCTGGGGCACCGGTGAAAGAGGCGGAAAAATAAGGCGGGCCGCTACTATTTCTGCCCCACGCGGCGCGCGGCAGGGCGCGCCCCTGGAGGCTAGCCAGCCAGTACTGGCTAGCCCCTGGCTCCGGTAATTACTAGGCCGCGGCGGCCTAGTAACCCCACCCGAGAATAGGGCACCCACTTTCCACGGCGGCTACTGGAAACGAGTAAACAACTAAAAAGCCCGCTGAGCGCAACTCAGCGGGCTTTTTATGCACACAATACCCAGCTTATACCCCCGCCGCCACCAGGGCTTCGGCCTTGGCGATGGCGGCACCCAGGCCGGCCGCGTTTTTGCCGCCGGCGGTGGCAAAAAACGGCTGCCCGCCGCCGCCGCCCTGGATTTCCTTGGCTAGCTCGCGCACCAGGGTAGTAGCGTTGAGCTTGCCGGCCTGGGCAATTTCATCGGCCAGCATCACGGCCAACTGGGGCTTGCCGTCGATTTCGGCCCCTAGCACCAGCACGAGGTTGGGCGTCGTTTGGCGCAGGTCGTAAGCCAGCTTCTTGAGGTCGTCGGCGCTGGTGGCCTGCACCTGGGCGGCGAGGAACTTCACGCCGCTCAGGTCTTTCACCTGGCTGGCCAGCTGCGTTTTCTGCTGGCTGATGGCCTGCTGAGCAAAGCCTTCGATTTGCTTGCGCAGGGTGGCGATTTCCTCGGTCTGCTTTTCCAGCGACGTGAGCAGGTGCTGCGGGTTGCCGAGGGCCTCGCGCACCTGGGCCAACAGGTCAAGCTGCTGGTCAACAAAGGCTTCGGCCGCGCCGGCCGTTACGGCCTCAAGGCGCCGCACGCCGGCGCCCACGGCGCTTTCGGCCGTGATTTTGAAGTAGCCGATGCTGCCCGTGTTGGCCACGTGCAGGCCCCCGCAGAGCTCTACCGAGTAGTCTTTGTCGAAGGTGATGACGCGCACGAACTCGCCGTACTTCTCACCAAACAAGGCCATGGCACCCAGGTTCTTAGCCTCGGCGATGGGCACGTTGCGGCGCTCGTCGAGCGGGATTTGCTGGCGAATGCGCTCGTTCACAATGTTTTCAATTTCGCGCAGCTGAGCATCGGTCACCTTGGTGAAGTGCGAGAAGTCGAAGCGCAGCAGCTTCTCATTCACCAGTGAGCCTTTCTGCTGCACGTGCTCGCCAAGTACCCGGCGCAGGGCGGCTTGCAGCAAGTGCGTGGCCGTGTGGTTGTTACGAATAAGGGTGCGCCGCGCCGCGTCGGGCCGCAGCGAAAACTCCTCAGTCAACTCCTGCGGCAGCTCCAGCGTGGTATGAATAAGCAGGTCATTTTCCTTCTTCGTGTCGATGACACGCACCTTGCTCAGCGGCGATTCGAGGTAGCCCGTATCGCCGGTCTGGCCGCCGCTTTCGGCGTAGAAAGGCGTCTGGTCAAACACCAATTGGTACTCGGTTTTGCCCTTCTTATCGACTTTGCGGTAGCGCAGCAGGCGGGCGGTGGCCTCGTCGTGGTCGTAGCCCACGAACACGTTGGGCGCGTTGGTATCGCGCACCGTCACCCAGTCGCTCTGCTCGGTTTCCTGGTCGCCGCGGCTGCGGCCTTTCTGCGCTTCCAGGGCTTTTTTGAAGCCGGCCTCGTCTACGGTCAGCCCTTTTTCGCGGGCGATGAGGGCGGTGAGGTCGAAGGGAAAGCCAAACGTGTCGCTGAGCTCAAACGCCGTTTTGCCGTCAATAACGCCGCCGCTCTGGCGGGCACTTTCTTCGAGCGCGTCGAGGCGGCGCAGGCCGGTTTCCAACGTTTTGAGAAAGCTAATCTCTTCTTCCTCAATCACCCGCGTCACAAAGGCCTGCTGGGCTTTCAGCTCGGGGAAGATGCCCGCCATCTGGTCGGCCAGCACCGGCACGAGCTTGTAGAGGAAGGGCTGCTTCTGATTCAGGCTCGAAA
>Ga0308157_10001997_pt1 | contig 36842 bp, 28 predicted proteins | sample PhyBR1_FD_201035 | JGI IMG/M metagenome (GOLD analysis project Ga0308157, IMG submission 201035) | Phyllosphere microbial communities from UC Gill Tract Community Farm, Albany, California, United States - DLSLB.R1 | ecosystem: Host-associated > Plants > Phyllosphere > Unclassified | place: USA... | reverse complement strand
AACTTGTAGTGCCGAGCCCTGCTCGGCAGAAGCTTTCCCGATAGCGCCCAACCCGGCATGGCTCAGCGCTACCAAAGGTTCCGCACGAGGAGCCCCGGGTGCGCTGCGCTTACCCGGGCTACGGCGCTGTCCGGCGAAGCCCGCAACCTGTAGTGCCGAGCCATGCTGCAGGGGCCTTGCCGAATCGCGCAGGTTATCGGGGGCGTCTTATCCAAGGCTCAGACCACTCCTGCAGGCTTGTCTGCACAGGCTTGGCCGAACCCGCCGCGGTAATACCTGCGGGCCACCCCTAAGTTCCTGATTTCTTCCGGTAAAAGCCCCTTAAGTGGCGGCGAAAAACCGCCCTTTGTGATAAGCTCCACAGGTTGATCCCAGATCCCGGCAGGCGCTCCGTCAAGGAGACGTCGTCGGACAGGGTCGCTACCTGACAACGGAACCCGAATGGCAGAAACCGCCAAGGAAATCATCCAGGTAAGACTGGAAGACGAGATGCGCAAGAGCTACCTCGATTACGCGATGAGCGTGATCGTCGGGCGCGCACTCCCCGATGCACGCGATGGCCTCAAGCCGGTCCATCGCCGTGTCCTGTTCGCGATGAATGAACTGGGCGCGCACAGCAACAAGCCGTACTACAAGTCGGCGCGTATCGTCGGTGACGTCATCGGTAAGTACCACCCGCACGGCGACGCGTCGGTTTACGACACGTTGGTGCGCATGGCACAGCCGTTCTCGCTGCGTTACATGATGGTCGACGGCCAAGGTAACTTCGGTTCCGTCGACGGTGACTCGGCAGCGGCCATGCGTTACACCGAGGCGCGCATGTCGCGCCTGACGCATGAGCTGATGGCGGACATCGACAAGGAAACCGTCGACTTCCAGCCCAACTACGACGAGAAGGAACTGGAGCCGACGGTCATGCCGACCCGGTTTCCGAACCTGCTGGTCAACGGTTCGGCCGGTATCGCGGTGGGCATGGCGACGAACATCCCGCCGCACAACCTCACCGAGTGCATCAACGCCTGCATCGCGCTGATCGACGAGCCGTCGCTGGACGTTGATGGGCTGATGGAATATATCCCGGGCCCGGATTTTCCCACCGCCGGCATCATCAACGGTACGGCCGGCATCATTGCCGGTTACCGCACCGGCCGTGGCCGCGTGCGCATCCGCTCGAAGGCTGATATCGAAGTGGCCGACAACGGCCGCGAGTCGATCATCGTCACCGAGATCCCGTACCAGGTGAACAAGGCGCGGTTGATCGAGAAGATCGCCGAGCTGGTCAAGGAAAAGAAGCTCGAAGGCATCAGCGAGCTGCGCGATGAGTCCGACAAGGACGGCATGCGCATCTACATCGAAATCAAGCCTGTACCAACAGACCCAGATGGAGTCGGTGTTCGGCATCAACATGGTGGCGCTGGTCGATGGCCGCCCGAAGTTGATGAACCTCAAGGAGATGCTGGAGGCGTTCATCCGCCACCGCCGTGAGGTTGTCACCCGCCGCACCATCTTTGAACTGCGCAAGGCGCGTGCGCGTGCGCACGTGTTGGAAGGCCTGACGGTTGCATTGGCCAACATCGATGAAATGATCGAGTTGATCAAGACCTCGGCCAACCCGGGTGAAGCCAAGGAACGCATGCTTGCCAAGGTCTGGGAGCCAGGCCTGGTAGGTGCGTTGCTGGGTGCTGCCGGCGCCGAAGCGTCGCGTCCGGAAGACCTGCCCAAGGCCATCGGCCTGGTCAACGGCAACTACCAGCTCAGCGAGGTCCAGGCCACGCAGATCCTGGAAATGCGCCTGCACCGCCTGACCGGGTTGGAACAGGACAAGCTGACCGAGGAATACAAGCAGCTGCTGGAAGTCATCGCTGGCTTGATCCGCATCCTGGAAAACCCGGATGTGCTGCTGCAGGTCATCCGAGAAGAACTGGAAAGCGTGCGTGCCGAGTTCGGCGACGATCGTCGTACCGAAATCCGCCACAGCGAAGAAGACCTGGACATCCTGGACCTGATCGCGCCGGAAGACGTAGTGGTCACGCTGTCGCGTGCCGGTTACGTCAAGCGCCAGCCGGTCAGCGCCTATCGCGCCCAGCGTCGCGGTGGTCGTGGCCGCAGCGCCGCGGCGACCAAGGACGAGGATTCGATTGAACAGTTGTGGTTGGTCAACACGCATGACACGTTGTTGACCTTCACCAGCTCGGGCAAGGTGTTCTGGCTGCCGGTGCACCAGTTGCCGGAAGCCGGTTCCAATGCCCGTGGTCGCCCGATCATCAATTGGATCGCGCTGGAGAACGGTGAGCGTGTGCAGGCGGTGTTGCCGGTGCGCGAGTACGACGAGAACCATTTCGTGTTCTTCGCCACCCGCAACGGCACGGTCAAGAAGACCCCGCTGAGCGAGTTCGCGTTCCGCCTGGCGCGCGGCAAGATCGCCATCAATCTGGATGAAGGGGATGCATTGGTTGGCGTTGGCCTGACCGATGGCGACCGTGACATCCTGTTGTTCGCCTCCAATGGCAAGACCGTGCGCTTTGGTGAGGACAAGGTCCGTTCGATGGGCCGTACCGCCACCGGCGTACGCGGTATCAAGATGGCCAAGGGCGAGGAAGTCGTCAGCCTGATCGTTGCCGAGAGTGCAGGTGGCGTCGAGGACGAGAGCGAGGACGAGGGCGCCGTCGAGGAAGTGGCAGTGGACGGCGAGATCGTCGATGCAGCTGACGATGCCGGCGTGCAGTACATCCTCACCGCAACCGAGAACGGCTACGGCAAGCGCACCCCGCTGGCCGATTATCCGCGCAAGGGACGTGGCACCCAGGGCGTGATCGGCATCCAGACCAGTGATCGCAACGGCAAGTTGGTCAGTGCGGTGCTGCTGGGTACTGGCGACGAAGTGCTGTTGATCTCCGACGGCGGTACCTTGGTGCGTACGCGCGGTTCGGAAATCTCGCGCGTTGGCCGCAACACGCAGGGCGTTACCCTGATCCGTCTGTCCAAGGGCGAGAAGCTGCAGGCGGTTGAACGCCTGGATGCGTCGCTGGAAGCAGAGGACGAGATGTCCGACGAGGACGTTGCAACCGGCGGTGACGAAGCACCAGCGACGACGCCTGAAGCCTGATCATCAGGCGTGTCGCAAGAAAAGCGCCGGCGTAAGCCGGCGTTTTTTTTTGCCGGAAGCGTGCGATCACGCCAGCTTCGCTGCGCGGCCCGACGCTGTAGCAGGGCATTGCCAGAATCCTTCGCTGGTAGCCGCTCTCCGGACGCGAACAGGACCGGGGCTTGTGCGGGTGCCAGTGGCGGAAATCCCTCCCGCCTGCGCAGCGGACTCAGGCGAGGGCGCGTTCCTTCATCGCCGACGCGTTCATGAACGAAAACCAGCCAATGACCTGCGACTAATGTCGCAGCGACAACACACCACTGACTGCCCGACTCTGTACCCGCAATATCCTTGGAGAGGGAGAGGCATCAGATGTACCAGGACCTTGGGCGCAACCAGGCCAACTACACCGCGCTGTCGCCGCTGAGCTTCCTGCGCAAGGCGGCAGAGGTGCATCCGGAGCGCTGCGCGGTCATCCACGGCGAACGCCAGCTGACATGGGCGCAGGTCTACCAGCGCTGCCGGCGGCTGGCATCGGCGCTGCAGGCGATGGGCATCCGCGCAGGGGACACGGTCGCTGCGTTGCTGCCCAATACCCCGGCGATGATAGAGCTGCACTACGGCCCGGCCATGCTCGGTGCCGTTCTGAATACGCTCAACACGCGGCTGGACGCGGAAACGCTGGCGTTCATGCTCGACCACGGGGAAGCCAAGGTGGTTTTCACCGATTGCGAGTTCGCCCCGGTGATGCGGCGGGCACTTGCGCTGTGCAAACAGCCCCCGCGGGTAGTGGACGTGGATGACGTCGAGATCGAGGATGGCGCCTTCCTCGGCGAAATCGAATACGAGGCGTTGTTGGAAACGGGCGATCCGGCGTTTGCCTTCCAGCTTCCCGACGATGAATGGAGCGCCATCGCGCTCAACTACACCTCGGGCACCACCGGCGATCCCAAGGGCGTGGTTTACCACCATCGCGGGGCTTACCTGAACGCCGTTGCCAACATCATCGACTGGGGCATGCCACAACACCCGGTCTATCTGTGGACACTGCCGATGTTCCATTGCAACGGCTGGTGCTTCCCGTGGACGATGGCCGCTGTCGCCGGTACCCAGGTATGTCTGCGCCGGTTTGATCGCAGGCGGGTGTTGGACATGATGCGCAGCCACGGTGTCACCCATTACTGCGGCGCGCCGGTGATCCACGCGGCTTTGGCTGCGGCGCCTGAAGAGAGCAAGCAGGGGCTGGCTGGGATCAAGGGCCAGGTTGCTGGTGCGGCGCCGCCGGCTGCCGTGCTCGAGGCCATGGAGCGCATGGGGGTGGAAATCACCCATGTCTACGGACTTACCGAAGTCTATGGACCGGCGTCGATCTGCCAGCCGCGTCCAGCCTGGGCAGGCCTGCCCATCGAAGAGCGTGCCGAGCTCAACAGCCGTCAAGGCGTAGCCTGTCTGTTGCAGGAGGACATGCAGGTGCTGCACCCACAAACGCTGCAGCCGGTGCCTTGGGACGGCGACACCGTGGGCGAGATCATGTTCCGCGGCAACATCACCATGAAGGGTTACCTGAAGAACCCGGCCGCGACCGAAGAAGCATTTTCTGGCGGCTGGTTCCACACCGGCGACCTGGCGGTGGTCTATCCCGATGGCAATGTGAAGATCCGCGACCGCTCGAAAGACGTGATCATTTCCGGCGGGGAAAACATTTCCTCGTTGGAAGTCGAGGATGTGCTGTGCCGCCACCCGGCAGTGCTGGCCGCCGCCGTGGTGGCCAGGCCGGATACGAAGTGGGGTGAAACGCCTTGTGCCTTCATCGAGCTCAAGGACGAAGTGCTGCTTGCTGCCGACGATGCGCTGCTGCACTGCCGGCAGAACCTGGCTGGCTTCAAGGTGCCGCGCAATTTCGTGTTCGGACCGTTGCCGCGTACGGCAACCGGCAAGGTGCAGAAGTTCGCCCTGCGTGAGCGGGCCAGGGAAATGGCCGACAGCTGACGCCAATGGCCCGCCTCGCAGCGGGCCGTTGTCTTTGTGGGAAGGCTCAGCGCGGCGTCCGCACCATCCGCTCAAGCAGGTGTTCGACAATCCGCTCGGGGTGCGCGGTACGCCCGACGTGGGTGACCGAGGTCTGCACCACCGAACTGCGCTTGGCGGTGAGGAAGTGGAAGCGGGCACGCGCTGGCAACTGCGCGATGGGCCCGGCATCGGCATCGCCTCGGCAGATCGCCACGATCGCATCCAGCCACGGTTGCAGTGCCTGCTGGTCCAACTGCGGTGCGAAGGCTTGCAGTCGCGCGGGGTCGATTTCGATCGCGGCTTCCAGGTGACGTGCACCGGGACAGGACACGATCACCCCGACGTTGATGAACTCCTCACGTTCCACCCGCGGTACGACGCGGATGACCGCGTAGTCATACGTGTGAAGCGTGGGCACGGATGGCCTCCTGTACGAACGCGGCGCGCAGTTGCAGACGACGCTTGAGGTAGTCCGCGTAGGCCTGGCGATAGGCGTGGCTGTCGGCAAAGGCGGGTTCGGCCTGCAGCCAGCTGTCCGGGATCTGCGCAACGATGGCATCGATGACGGCATCGGTGAGCAGCGGTGCGAGCGCCGCGTCGGCTTCGGCGATAGCGCTGGCAAAGGGCAGTAACACATGGTCGCGGATCAGCACGAACGGCTTGCCGCAGGCCTCGCCCGCGTTCTCCCAGTCGTGGTGGAAGTACAGCGCGGCACCATGATCGATCAGGTACAACTGCCGGTGCCAGACCATCAGGTTGGGGTTGCGGGCGGTGCGGTCCACATTGCTGGTGAATGCATCGAACCACACGATGCGCGAAGCCAGCTCGGCATCCGGTTGCATCGCGGCGGGGTCGTAGTTGATGGCGCCGGGCAGATAGTCGCTGCCCAGGTTGGTGCCTTCACTGGCGCGTATCAGATCCTGGATTTCCGGGTCTGGCTCGGTACGGGCGAACTCGCGATCCAGCTCGACCAGCACGATGTCGGGCATCGGCAGTCCCAGAACCTGGGCAAGCCGGCCCACCACCAGTTCGGCAATCAGTGCCTTCGGCCCCTGGCCGGCGCCACGGAACTTGATGACGTACATGCCGTCGTCATCCGCTTCGATGACGGCGGGCAGTGAGCCGCCTTCACGCAGCGGGGTGATGTAGCGGGTGGCGTGGACCGTCCTCAAGCGTACTGAACCGAATGGACAAGGGCGGCCAGCCTACCGCAAAGCCGGTGCGTGCGTGCAGCCTCGGTGGCTGAGGCGACTTTGATCGATACAAGTCCAACTGTGCCTGCAGGCACATGTCTCGCGAGGTGGGGGCGCGCACAATCGGCGCAGCAGCGGTTTGTGGGGCGGCTGTCACAGGCATGCCCAGGGAACGCCTGCTGTTCACATTGCCGTGCCGCTGCTGCGTGCTATTGCTGCAACTGGGCACACACCTCGCGCAGCAACTGGCGTGCGTTTGCAGACGGCTGGATCCAGGGCGGAATACGTTCGATGGTTGATGAAGTTCTTTCAAGATACGCAGTGGCTTTCCGCGATTCGGCTACCGCCGTCGCGGTGGTCGACAGCGTCAGCAGGAACATCCTGTTTTCCAACGATGCCTTCCTGCGCTTCTTCAAGGATCAGCAGGTGGTTGCCGGCAGGAACGTGTTCAGTGAAGAACCGGCGTTGGCGACGGCGTTGGCAGGTGCGGCCACAAGCGGTGCAATGGTGGTGCACGAAGATGGCGCGAGCAATGCGCGTTTCGAGTTCTCTCCCTTGCTGATGGCGGACGGGACGTCGCATTCGATGGTGCAATGCCTGGTGTCGCCACTGTCTGGCCACTCGTTTGAATCGTTGGCAGAAGGCATGGCGACGTCGGCGGCAGCGGCGGTCAACGAAGGCTACCGGCGCATTCTGGATTCGTTCCCGCACAACGTCTGGCTGTGTACGGTGAAGGGCGAGTTGTTCTGGACAAACCGCACCTCGAATATCTTCACCTACGGCAAGCCTGAGTTCCAGGACGCGGACAACACGCGCTATATCGCCAAGGTACATCCGGAAGACCTGACCGGTGCGGGGGTTGCCCTGTCCAAGGCGATGCGTGAGGGGCGCATGGAACAGCCACATCGCTACCGCCTTCGCGACCACACCGGCATCTATCACTGGTTCCAGTTTTCGATGGCGCCGGTGCTCGATGGCGATGGCACGCCGTTGTATTGGGTGGGTACCAGCGTCAATATCCAAGCAGTGTACGAGGCGGAGTTGGCCGCTGCTGCGCGCATGGAACAACTGCGCCAGCGCAGCGAGGCGCATGAGGATCGTGTGCTGGAATCCCAGCGGGTATTGGCCCAGCAACACAAGATGGAGCTGGTCTCGCATCTGGCCGGTGGTGTCGCCCACGATCTCAACAACCTGCTGCACGTAATGGGCATCAATATCGAGTTGATGCAGGCGCATCCGCAATGCGATGGCCTGCTTCCGCACCTGCGCATCCTTGATGGCTGCCTCAAGAAGGCTGGGCGTCTGTCGACGCAGTTGGCGGGCTTCAGTGGGCGCCTGCCGCAGAACGCGATGGCATTGGAGCCCCAGGCGCTGGTGGACGATATCCAGGAGCTGCTGGCCAAGGCGGTGGGCGCAGAGGTCAGTTTCAAAGTGCAGATCGAGCCGGGCCTGCGGCCCTTGTTCGCGGATAAATCCTATCTGGAGAACGCGCTGATCAACCTGGCCATCAACGCCCGCGATGCCATGGACGGACGCGGCACGATGCTGTTGCGTGTGGCGCCACGCTCAAGGGTTGACCAGGACGGCCATCCTGCCGACTACGTGATGTTCGAGGTGGAGGATTCGGGCACGGGCATCGCACTGGACCTGCAGGAGCGTGTGTTCGATCCATTCTTCAGCACCAAGGCCAGCGACAAGGGCAGCGGATTGGGGCTGACCATGGTCAAGACTTTCGTCGAGAACTCCAACGGACAGGTCACCATCGATTCCACGCCGGGCGTAGGCACGCGGGTCGCGCTGTACCTGCCCGTCTCCCGGGTGCCCGTGGACCACGTGCTGGAGCCCAGCCCGGGCATCGTGCCGGGAGCGGGGCGGATATTGCTGGTCGAAGACGATGATTCCGTGCGCGAGGCGATGAACACCATACTCAATCAGCTCGGCTACGACACGATTCCCTCGTTCAGCTCTGACCATGCGGTGACCTTGCTGCAGAGTGGCATGAAGCCGGATCTGATTATTTCCGATATCCGCATGCCGGGACGGCTGACCGTGCAGGATCTGATCAACGTCGTCGAGGCGGGCAGTGGTACACCGATTATTTTTGCGACCGGGTATAGCGCTGACGTGGTGATCAAGGAAGGCCTGGTGAACGACAAGTACCAGGTCCTGTTCAAGCCGTTCTCCGCTGCAGAAATATCAGCACGCATCCAGACCGCGCTGGGACAGCACCTGCAGGCCGCCAACGATGGCGTTGCCGAACCCGAGCAGGCGCCCCAGACGGGTTGAGTCAGTCATCGCTGGGCCGGCCGTTGTTCCTGAATTTTTCACGGGTGCGGTCCCACCAGCTTTTGAGCATTCCCTTGCCTTGTTCAGTGGCCTCACCCAGGCTGCCTGTCTGCTGGTCGACAAAGCCGATCAGGCTGCGCAGGCCCTGTGGACCATGCACACGTGCCTCACGCCAGATGATCATCGCGAATACGCGCGCGGTCCACAGCGAGGAGTCAACGTTGCCGGTTTCTGCCTCGATTTCGGTGATCATCTGTTGCAGGTAGCCGCGCACATCGGCGGGCACCTGCGGGTTGTTTGACAGGCCCTTCAGTGCCACCAATCCCTGGCGCAGGTCGCCTTGCTGGATCGCCAGCCCGGCGTTGCCCAGCTCGACCAGCCAAGGCTGCTGCAGGATCAAGGCAATGGCTTCGATATGCACCTGGGCGCGAGCCGCGTCCTTGTCGGATAGTGCGGCGTAGCCCAGTACCGCATGGATTACCAGGGCCTGCGTCACCGCCTGTTCGTCATTGGCGGCGTTGCGCGGGGCATTGCCGAAGGTTGCCAGCTCGCTTTGTTCGCGTGCCAGCTGCGGCCACTCCAAGCGCTGGAACGCAACCGAGCGAAGAGCTGCGCTTGGCTGCACCAGCGCCTTGCAGGCCGGCAGGGCATCCACGATGTCGGCTTCGGCAATGGCCAGGGTGCCGCGGTTGGCAGTCAGTGCGCTGTAGCCGAGCAAGGCATGGGCCAGGCACTCGGTGTCCGGGGTGAAGGGGGGCACCGGGCCGGCATCGGCCCATTGACTGCCGGCAGCGTAGGCCGCATAGGCCGCCGGCAAGCCCTTCTCCGAGACTTGCCGATAGCGCTTGTAGGTGAAGCCATCGCGCAGCTCGGCCAGTTGTTGTTGTTCGGTCTTTTCGGCGCATGCGCCCAGCAGCAGGCACAGCGCGATGCAGCCAAGCAAACGATGGCGGGCAGGATGTGATGAACGCATTCCGTTGCTGCTCCTGGGTGACGTACCCGCCGAGTGTGCCATGCGCGGGAGTGAAGCGGCCGGTGCTTTCGCAAACAGGCGGGGTTGGGGTAGGGTCAGCGCCGGGACGTGGCGTCCGGGAGTTGTTGCATGTCATGTTGCAAGCTGTTCAACCGCAGCAGCCGGATGTTGCTGGCAGGTGGTCTGCTGTCATTGCTGGCGGCGTGCAGCAGCGTGCCGGCGCCGCCGCCGGGGCCGCCGCCGGATACGGTGCGGGCCGATATCGAGCGGCGTATTCCTGCTTCCACGGCGGACCGCAGCGGTTGGGCTGCCGATATCCAGACGGCGTTCGCCGCGCAGCGCTTGAACCCCAACCCGGAGAACATCTGCGCCGTGCTGGCGGTGATCGAGCAGGAGTCCGGCTACCGGGCCAATCCGGAAGTGCCGGACCTGCCGCGCGTGGCGCGCCGGGAAATCGATCGCCGCGCGGCGAGCATGCACGTGCCCAAGCTGTTGGTGGATGCTGGCTTGAAGATCGATGCCAGCGACGGCCGCAGCTATGCCGAGCACCTTGCGCGGGTGCGCACCGAGCGTGATCTGAGCCAGTTGTACGAAGAGATCATCGGCCGGGTGCCGTTGGGACAACGGCTGTTTGCCGGCAAGAACCCGGTGCAGACCGGTGGCGCGATGCAGGTGGGCATTCCTTTCGCGCAGGCACATGCCCAGGGTTATCCCTATCCATTGAGTGACAGCATCCGCGACGAAGTTTTCACGCGGCGCGGTGGCCTGTACTTCGGCATCCTGCATCTGCTGGGTTACCAAACCCCGTATACGCAGAAGGTGCATCGTTTTGCCGACTACAACGCCGGTTGGTATGCCAGTCGCAATGCTGCCTTCCAGAACGCGGTGTCTGTCGCCAGCACGGTTGCACTGGCCCTGGATGGTGACGTCCTTGCGCCGGGTGCGCCGATGGACAAGCCCGGCCAGACCGAGCGTGCAGTGCGCCAGTTGGGGCCGCAGCTGGGTATGGACGACGCTGCACTGCGCCGTGCCTTGCAACAGGCAGACCAGCTCGAGTTCAGCAGCAGCGAATTGCATGAGCGGGTCTTCGCCCTTGCTGCAGCACGGGCGGGGAAAAGTCTGCCCAGGGCGGTGATCCCGGGGATTCGTCTGGACAGCCCCAAGATCACCCGCGAGCTGACCACCGAATGGTTCGCCAATCGTGTCGATGGCCGTTACCGGCAGTGCCTGCAGCGCTAGTTCACCTGCGGACCGGAATGGCGTGCCGGTTGTCCGGTAGCGGCGGTGTTGCGGCTACATGCAGGCCTCAGGCGGCGGGCGCCTGACGCGCCAGGGCGCGCGAGCCGGTGATGATCATGCGGATCATCTGTGCCATCTGTTCGATCAGCTCCGGGTCCTTCTCGGCCGGCAGGTCCATCGCGGTGCCGCCCATCGCAAACACCAGCCGGGTGATGGCCTTGGCGGCCAGTGCGGGCTCGTGCAGGCGTGCTCCATCCAGTGCGGCCAGCCGCACCAGGTCACCCTTCAGTTCTTCTTCGAAGTAGCCCAGTTCCCGGTCGACCGCCTGCTTGAACGCGTCCGAGCCGGCGGTGCCTTCACGCAGCAGTACGTGCATCAATCGGTCGTCGGCCCGCAACTGTTCCATGAACGTTTCAACCGACAGGCGGATCACGCCGCGGTTGCTGTCAGCGGCGCGTAACCGTGCCTGGCCAATGATGGTGCGCAGCGAACGCCCGGCCAGATCGATCAGGGCCACCGTCAGTTCATCCATGTCACGGAACTGGCGATAGAACGAGTTGGGGGCGATACCGGCTTCGCGGGCGACCTCGCGCAGGCTCAGGGTAGACACACTGCGATGTGGTCCTACCAAGGCCAGCGCCGCGGCCAGCAGGTCGTCACGCGAGATGCTGGCCTTGCGCGCCGGGTGCAGGTCGTCGTGTGCGGGCAGGGGCTGTTCGGGTGCGGTCATGGGCTCGGGCCGGTCAGGTCCGTGAATCATAGCCTGTGTAGCGAATATACAAGTGTATACACGCCTGTATGTGCGCCCGTATAGTTGCACCCATGAGTGCTGTCTATCGAAATGCCGCGCCGCCGGTGATCCCCTGGTTCAAGGAAGGGTTCTTTGATTTCTGGTCCACCCGGGTAAATTCGCTGTGGACGTTGCGCCGGCCATTGGTGCGGTTGGTTGACCGCACCTCGGCCAGCGCTGACGCGGTGACCCTGCAGTTGCAGCCGAACCGTCACGTTGGCGGGCTGCTGCCAGGCCAGCATGTGAACCTCGGTGTCGAGCTGGATGGTCGCGTGACCACCCGCAGCTACAGCCCCACGGTGCTCGACAACGGCCATCTGGCGATCACCGTGAAGGCGATCCCGGGCGGCAAGGTCAGCCAGCACCTGGCGCGTACTGCGGCCATCGGTGACGTGTTCAGCGTCGGTCCCGGCTTCGGTGACATGACCGTGGCCCTCAGTCCGCAGCGCTTGGTGCTGTTGGCGGGCGGTAGCGGCATCACCCCGATGCGCTCCTTGCTGCGGCAATTGGACAAGCAGCCGCTGCAGGCGCCCGTTGACCTGGTGTACTGGGTGAGGCGGCAGGAAGAGCTGTGCTTCGTTGACGAACTGCAGGCCATGGCGGCACGCCAGCCTGGCTTCAAGCTGCACACGGCGCTGACCCGGGATGCGGCTACGCCGGCCCCGCGCGTGGACAGCTTTGATTTTTCCGGTTTCGACCAGCTTGCCGGCGCGCGCGTGCTCGCGTGTGGCCCGGCGGGGTTTGTCGATGCCGCCAAGGCCCGGCTGGGCGCTCACGTGGCCAGCTTCGAGGGCGAGGCTTTCAGCATGCCGGTGCTGCCTGAGCTGGAGCAGGGCAGCGTGCAGGTAGAGCTGCTGCGCAGTGGCCGTAGCCTGAGCATTGCGCGTGGCACATCGCTGCTGACTGCGCTGGAAGCCGCAGGCATCCAGCCTGCCAGCGGCTGTCGCATGGGCCTGTGCAATACCTGCGTCTGCACCAAGGTGTCGGGCATCACCCGGCACACGCTTACCGGCGACCATGCCAGCGAACCGTCCATCCCGCTCAAACTGTGCGTCAACAGCGCCAGTACCGATTTGACCCTGGAGCTTTGATCAATGTCTTCCGTGCATAACCGCGTGCTTTCGCCGCAGGAACTGCAGGCTTTTGGCGATGAGCTGGATGCAGTGCGTGGCAAACACCAGGCCTTGTTGGGTGAAAGCGATGCGCGCTACATCCGCCGTATCGTCGCTGCGGTGCGTTGGACCGGTGTCGCCGGGCGTGCGTTGTTGTTCCTTGGGGCCTTCGTGCACAGCCTGCTGGTACCGGCCTGGATTGCCGGCGTGCTGCTGTTGGGTTTTTCCAAGATCCTGGAGAACATGGAGCTGGCACACAACGTCATCCACGGTCAGTATGACTGGATGGGCGACCCGCACCTGCAGGGCAAGACCTACGAATGGGATATCGCCGGTACCTCGGAGAACTGGCGCAAGACCCACAATTTCCGCCATCACACCTATACCAATGTACGTGGCCTGGACGATGACATCGGCTACGGCTTGTTGCGCATCTTCCCTGAGCAGCGTTGGCACCCGTTCTTCCTGGCCCAGCCGTTGGTGGCGGTGGTGTTTGCGCTGCTGTTTGAATGGGGCATAGCAATACAGGATCTGCGCGTGGGCCGCGTGCTGGCCGGCAAGGTCACCCTGCGCCAGTTGTGGCGGCAGGCCAAGCCGGTCCGTCGCAAGGCGCTGCAGCAGATCGGCAAGGACTACGTGTTCTTCCCGCTGTTGGCCGGTCCATTCTTCCTGCCGGTGCTGCTGGGCAACCTGGCTGCCAATGTGATCCGCAACGTTTGGACCTATGTGGTGATCTTCTGCGGCCATTTCACTGCCGATGCGGAGACCTTCCCCAAGGACTGTGTACGCAATGAAACCCGTGGCCACTGGTATATGCGGCAGCTGCGCGGTTCGTCCAATCTCACCGGTGGCAAGTGGATGGATGTGATGACGGGCAACCTCAGCCATCAGATCGAACATCATTTCTATCCGGACATTCCCGCCAATCGCTATGCCGCAATGGCGGTGGAAGTGAAGGAGATCTGCCGCCGTTACGGCCAGCATTACAACACCGGTTCGATGCCCCGGCAGTTCGGGCAGGTGATGTGGCGCATCCTGCGGCATGCTTTCCCGAGCCGGCCGGCGCCGCAGCGACCGCTGGTTTCGGAGCTGGCAGCAGAGGTGCAATAAGCGTTGTTGCCCGCATCCGCTGGATGAGGAATGTCGCGAGCGCCGCCCACCCGGGCGGCGTTTGCGTATGCGCTTTCATGTGCGGGCCCAGACGACGGAGAGCGGGCTGGGTTGCACGGTGCTTTCATCGTGAACGCTTATGCTGGCCCACGAAAACAATCGATGAGGCAGGCAGATGTGGGGACGGGAGTGGATGCGGGGGATTTGCCTTGGTCTGACGTGTCTTGCATGTAGTACGCCGGTACCTGCGTTTGCAACGGGCAAGAAAGCCAGCTTTGTCTATATCGACAAGTCGGACCGGGAGATGTTCGTATTCGCCGGTCGCGAGCAGTTGCTGCGCTACCGCATCGCGTTGGGCCGCGTACCGTTGGGGCACAAGCAGCAGGAAGGCGACAAGCGAACCCCGGAAGGACGTTACCTGCTCGACTGGAAGAACCCGAACAGTCGCTACCACCGCTCCATCCGCGTGTCCTACCCCAACGCGGCAGACCGCCAGGCCGCCCGCCGTCGCGGCGTATCGCCAGGTGGCGACATCATGATCCATGGCCAGCCCAACAGATCGCCACTGCCTGCGTCGCAGCTGCAGACGTTTGACTGGACCGACGGCTGCATCGCCTTGACCGACGCGCAGATGGACGCGCTTTGGGACGTGATCGACACGCCCGTGCCCATTCTCATCGTGCCGTGAGCTTGGCTGCGCGGGACGGCTTGGCTGTGCAATGATTGCGTGGTTGCTGGTTGATCAGTGGGCGATGTCTTTCCCTGTCGGGGTTATCGCCTTGTTGCTGCGGATTATTCCTCCCAGTCAGGAGACGCCCAATGCTCAGCAAGAACACGATTTGCCTGTGGTACGACGGCACGGCGCTGGATGCGGCCAATTTCTACGCGGCCACCTTCCCCGATAGCCACGTGCATGCGGTTCACCGCGCGCCCGGCGATTATCCTGCGGGCAAACAGGGCGATGTACTGACGGTTGAATTCACCGTGATGGGCATTCCCTGCATGGGACTCAACGGCGGGCCTGCCTTCAAGCACAGCGAGGCGTTCTCGTTCCAGGTGGCTACCGACGATCAGGACGAAACCGATCGGCTGTGGAACGCCATCGTCGACAATGGTGGCCAGGAAAGCGCCTGCGGCTGGTGCCGCGACAAATGGGGGCTGTGCTGGCAGATCACCCCCCGCGCACTGAGCGCGGCCATCACCGATCCTGATCCCGCAGCCGCCAAGCGTGCGTTCGAGAAGATGATGGAGATGACCAAGATCGATATCGCCGCCATCGAACAGGCCCGTCGCGGCTGAGCAGCCTGCCAAGGTGGCGCGGATCAGTCGGCGTCGTCTTCTATCTTGAGTGCCGCATCGGCCGCCAGCAGGGCCTGCGCAGCGGCGCCCAAGCGCGGGGACTGGGCGTTGCTGACGCCGACGGCTTCCAGCATCTGCTCGCCACTGAGAAAGCGGCGCTTGCGGCGGTCGTACATGCCGGTGATCAGCAAGGCGCGGGTAGCGGTGGTCTGCTCGGGACCGACCAGTACGCGCTGTTCCATCAGGATGCGGCCGCCCACCCAGCCGATCAGGCGGGTCTCCAGGATGAAGCGCTGGAATGGCTTGAGTTCGCGCCGGAACTGGATGGTGCCGGCACCGGCAATCGGCGCCCATTTGTTGCGCATGGCCACGCGCGCCAGCCCGGTGCGCAGGATCAAGTCCAAACGGCCGAGATCGAAGATCGTCCAATAGCGCCCGTTGGTCATATGCATGTTCAGGTCCAGGTCGTTGGGTAGCACCCGGAACTGCAGTCGCGAGACGTCGCCGGGGACCTTCAGGCGCGGGCGAAAGAACGAGCAGAGCAACAGGTGCAGTAGACGGAACCAGAGATTCATCGGATGGCCAAGCCTTTTATAACGACTGTCATAACGCAGCTACGCTAAGCTATGACAACCGTCATAGCAAGGACCTGCCCATGGGCACGCGCCCGTCCGATACACCGCAGCGTGTGATCAATACCGCTGCCGAGATGCTGGCGACCTATGGACTGAACGCGACCAGCATCCGCGAGGTCACCAAGCGCGCCGACGCGCCCTTCGGTTCCACCTATCACCACTTCCCCGGCGGCAAGCAGCAAGTGTTGGGGCAGGCCACTGCGCTGGCCGGTCAACGCATCGAGCAGATCCTCGAAGAAGTGCTGAAGGAAGGCGCGGTTCAGGGCGTGCTCGCATTCCTGGCGATATGGCGCGAGCGGCTGTTGCAGTCCCAGTTCCATGTCGGTTGTCCGGTGCTGGCGGCGGCGATCGAGGAGCCGATAGACGGCGGCGCAGACGATGCGCGCCAGGCGGCAGGCCGCGCATTTGCGGGGTGGGAACGGCGGTTGTCGCAGGCGTTCATCGCTGAGGGCCGGGGTGCAGATGACGCGCAGGCGCTGGCGACGATGCTGATCGCCAGTGTGGAGGGGGCCGTGGCGATGAGCAGGGCAACGCGGGATATCGCAGCGTTTGATCGTGTTGTGCAGCAGTTGCAGGGGATGTTGCACCCGGTAGCGTGATGCTGCTATTTCCGCTGCGGCGTGGTCTGGTTCTGGTCCAGCCAGCGAACCACGCGGGCCCAATGCATGTCGATGGCGCGTTCCCGCAGGTCGAAGTTGTATTTGTTGGTTCCTGGCAAGGCGGTGCCTGCTTCAAGAAGCAGCATGGCAATCGCCTCGTCTTCCGCATTTCCAACCGGCGGGTAGCCGGATGCTCCGGTGGCTGAGGGTGATAGTCCCAGGTCGAGCAGGTCGCGTACGAACGCGATGTCGTTGGAACCTGCTGCCAGATGCAGCAGGGTTTCTCCATCGGCATCGCGGGCCTTGAGGTCAACGCCGTGTGCGGACAACCAGGCAGCTATCTGGCGGGATTCCCCACGTGCGCGGTTGTAGCGGCCTTCAAGCAGGAAGCTGACGGGCTGGCGGAAAGACGGGGTCACGTCGCTGCCCACGGGAACGGAATACTCCAGTGAAGGACGCAGCACGCCGCCAGCATCCCAGACCATCTGGACAGCTGCCAATGATCCGCCTTTCATGGCCGCAATGAACGCATCGTCGAGCTTTTTCTGGCTGAGTTCGCCATCGCTGAGCAGCGCGCCACGCTGGATCAGCCTTTCAGCGGTTTGAACTTTCGCATTGTGCAAAGCGGCTTCAAGTTGCGATGGATTCTCCCAGCGTCGTTGTTCAAGCGGAGCGTTGAACGGGTAGGGCGCGCCCAACTCCATCAGGCGCAGGATTGGCGCTTCTTCAGTAACCTCGCGGTTCCTGATAGCGCGATCCAGCAGCATCGCGCCTTCCTTCGACGTGAATGGAAAATCGTTTGCAACCAATACGTCGATCGCGGGCATTGCAAGATTGATCCAGCCCGAGACGTTGGCTGCGGCGTCGAGCTGATTCTCGAATTCAGCTACCGCAGGCGGCATGCCGACATACGTGCCCACATAGTCGATGATCCGGTGCCTTTGCCGGCCCATCGTCAAGGTGATGGTGTAAGTTGGATTATCCGTGATTGGCGCCGTGTATTCGGAACGCATCGACCAAAGGTCGCTGTTCCTGGCGTTTGCGACCAGCGCCGCGGCAACCGCAGGTTCGATGTGGAAGCGATAGGTGCCTTCAACGTCCACGAATTCAACGCCTGTGTAAGTCACCTCGCCGTTGCCCGTGATATCCAGGGAATAGGAAGGGCAGGTTCCATAGCAGCCGCTACGTCGCAGCTGCATGTGCGCGTGCTGCAAGGGTACGAGGGGCATTTCGCGGTGACGCTGCGGTAGTTCGACTTCGCGGATGGCTTCTTCAACCACGGCAAGCGCGGGTTCGCCGTCGCGTGTGAAAGGCCGGTATCTCCACTTTGCTGCCGCAGCGACCAAAGCGGCACGCTGGCCCGTCATGGTCACGTTGCCGCGGAACTCATCCGCGGCGCGATAACAGCTTGGGCGCCCATCGGTGTCCACCAGCAAGGACAACGTGAAGCCCCAGCTGTCCTGTCGCGTGCCGAACGGGAGATTGATCGTGGGAAGGGAAAACTTCCTGTGCTGCAGAATTTCCGGCGCTGAGGGTGCAAGGCCAAGCAGCTGCTGTCGGGTGCAGATGGGCAATGAGGGTACGGCTGTTTCGACGTTGCTACCGCTGGGCGCGGATACCTGCGGGGTGCAGGACACGCAGGCGATCAGTGCTGAGCATGCTGGCAGTTTCCATCGCGCTACACGCTGGGCAGCGGGTTCTGACATTGGTCTTCTTCCATGCAATGCCGCATTGGACGAGTAGCTGGCCGAAGGTCATGGGGGCCGCCGTCGGGTTGGATGTTGGGCACAGGTGCTTGCGTGCCGATTGTGGCACGGGGACTTCGGCAGTGCGCCTGCTGGATACTGTCGCGTGTTCACAAGGTACGGCCGGCGGCGGTTGGCTGAATGCAGGCATCGTGGGACAGGCGGCGTCATCATGCGCGTGGCGCGCCGATGCGGAACCCGGATAGCGTCACGACGACTCCGACAGGCGACGCCCGTTGGCAACCTGGAGGGTCTGGCCAATAGCGTCAGACAGAGTGCGCTGTGAACAAACAGGAGAGGCGACGGCCATGATGGACAGATGGGTTGAACGCAATCGCGATGGACTGATTCTGTTGGCGCGGGTAGTGATGATGGTGCTGTTCCTGGCGTCGGGCTGGGGCAAACTGCAGGACTTTCAGGGTGTTGTCGGCTATCTGGCTTCGCTGCACGTGCCGGTGCCGCAACTGGGTGCTACGGTAGCGGTTGTGATGGAGCTGGGGGTCGGCCTGGTCTTGGTCCTGGGCGTCGCGGTGCGGCCATTGGCACTGCTTTATGTGCTGTTCGTGCTGGCGTCCAGCGTACTGGGGCATGCGTTCTGGGGCATGGAAGGTGCCGACCGTGCTGCCAATCTGCTGCAGTTCCTGAAGAACATGTCGATCGCAGCAGGGCTGTTGCTGTTGTGTGTGACCGGCAGTGGTCGCTATGCCCTGCTGCGCAGCAGACACTGACGGCTTGCGCGCCGTCATGTGGTGTCATCGCAAAGGCCGGGCGGCACGCATTGCGTGCTGCCCGGCCCTGATACTCCGATGGTGGTGGCGCTGCCTGGGGACTGATGCGCTGATTCAGTCGCGGATGGGCAGCATCGGCTGGGTTGCACCCGGGATCTGCAGATGCAATTCGTTTGCCAGGGTAGGGGCGATGCTGCGGATGTCGATCTTGCCCAGGTTCTTGCCGGCGCTGATGCCAGGGCCGATGACGAAGAACGCCGAGCTCATTTCCGGGTGGTGATTGAGATAGCCATGGGTGCCGGTGGTTTTTCCGTTGGATGTCAGCACATCGCCCTTCAAGCCTTGGCCCATGGCAAAACCCGAGCGGCAATCGACGACGAACGCGGCCTGCGGCAAGCCACCCGCAGCCAGTGCTTCAGCGCCGCTGAGTACGCTATCGATGCCATTGGCCGGGTCCGCTGCAAGCGTGGCAAGGATCTGCTGCACCTTGGCCCGGGTCTCCGTGTCGTTGGGGTTCTTCAGGACCACGGAGGAACTGCCGCCCGAGTTCCATGCGTAGGCCTTCCAGCTGGTTACCTTCGGCACGCTGTTCGTGCTTAGTTCGATCAGGCCCGCGGCGCTGAGCGCGGCATTGAGATTGAGCTGGGTGGTGACCGGCAGGAAGCCATGGTCCGACACGATGGCGATGGTTGCCTGCGGGTGGGCCTTGCGGGTGGCATCGATGATGCGGCCGACCATGGCGTCCACTTTCTCCAGGACCGGGATCGAGTCCTGGTTGAGCGGGCCATGTTCGTGCTGGGCACCGTCAAGCGCGACCAGGTGCACGGTCAGCAGTTGCGGCTTGCCGCGTTCGATCATGGCAATCGCCACGTTGGTGCTCTTTTCATCCAGCGCAAGACCGTCGCCGCTGGCGTGGTAGTGCTCGCCGGTGGCCTGGTTCACCGATTGCAGGAATCCATGCGGGCTGGATACCGCTTCCATCAGGTAGTGGTCATACGGGCGCTTGTTGCGCCAGTACTCGGGTACGTTGTAATCGATCGATGCCTGACCGACCGATACCGGCCACAGGACCGAAGCGGTGGTCATGCCCTGCGCCTTGGCCAGGTCCCACAACGTCGGGGCGGTGATCTGCGCGCCATACCAGTTCCATGCACCTTGTTCCTGGCCGGTAGGGTCGAACACCGTATTGGTGTAGATGCCATGCTGCTGGGGCAGGGCGCCGGTCACCAACGAGGTGTGGTTGGGGTAGGTGACGGTGGGGTTCACGTTGAGCACCTGGGTGGCGTAGGCACCTTGTTCCACCAGCCTGCCAAGTATCGGCAGGCGCACGCCGCGGCGATCAGCGTCCAGCACGTAGCTTGGGTGCAGGCCGTCGATGGAAATCATCAGAACGGCGGCGTCCTGCCTGCCGGGAACGGCGCACAAGCCGTTTGCGGCCACGCCGCCGAGCAGCAGTGCCATGCCGCAGGCACGCCTGTGTAGCGAAATTTTGAGGTTCATGCGGATTCTCTGTTTGGTGGCGATAGGTGTTGCCGAAGCAACGCCGGCCAAGGCCGGCGTCCTTGGTCAGAACGCGTAGGTCCAGGTCAGGTTGTAGGCGCGCCCCACCAGGTCATAGACCGAGCTGGCGGCGTAGATGCCCGGCTCGCCGAAGCCCATGTATGGCGGCTTCACGTCGAACAGGTTGTTGACGCCCACGTTGATCGTGTGGCCATTGCCAAAGCTGTAGCGGGCCGACAAGTCGTGATAGGTGCGCGACGGCACGGTGTTATCGTCGTACTGTTCATCGGAAGTCACGTTGACGTTGCCCAGGCCATGGCCCCAGTAACGGCTTTTCAGGGCGACGCCGAAATCGCCGATGTCATAAGTCGTGGTCAGGCTGGCACGGACGCGGGGGTTGGTATACGAGCCATCGCTGCGCACATCACCGGCGGCAATGCCCGGGGTGGTTTCGGTGACGTGTTCGATCAGATAGGTACCAGCGAACTGGAAGCCGAGGCGGCCAGGGCCGAGGTCCAGCGCGTAACGCGCGGACACATCGATACCCTTCGCATACAGCCGCGAAACGTTCTGCTGTTGCGCATTGACCCATAGCGCGGCACCGGCCGGCATGATCACGCCATGTTCTGCGGTCGGTTGATCGGGCGTCTGGTTGCGGCCGATGGCGGCGCAGTACGGATTGTCGATGCTGGGCAGATCGACGCACAGGTTCATGATCGTGGTGTAGCTGAGCTGGGTGATCACATCGGCGATTTCGATGTTCCAGTAGTCCACGGTCAGGTCGAAGTTCTTCAGGAACGATGGCTGCCAGACAAAGCCCAGGGTCACGCTGTCCGAGGTTTCCGGCTTCAGCGCGGTATTGCCACCGGTGGTGATCCACGGGCCGATCTTGGGATCGACGATGGGTGCCGGTACGCCGAGTGCCTTGCAGTTATCGGCCCGGGTCTGCGATGCGTAATACGCACCCACCATGCAGGGATCGGAGATCGAGCCTGCGGTCTTGCTGGTATAGGTGGGCTCGTAGAGTTCGCCGAAGTTCGGCGTGCGCACGCTACGGGAACGCACACCGCGCAATGCCAGGCCTTCGATGGGCTCCCAGATCAGGCCGCTCTTCCACGCATTGGTGCCGCCGACGGTGCTGTAGTCCGAATAACGGTAGGCGAGCTCCAGGTCCAGGCGCTTGGCGGCTGGAGCGTCGGCGAAGATGGGTACCAGCAGCTCGCCGAATACCTCTTTCACGTCGGTGGACACATCCAGCTCCGAGCGCGCGCCGGGGCCACCGCCGTAAACCAGCTCGCCGGAGATCGCCATCGGGTCATCGGTGTTCTTGAGGGTGTCCTTGCGGTACTCCACGCCCAGCGCGAAGCGCATGTCGCCGGCGGGCAGCTGCCATGCCGAGCCGTTGATCTCTGCACCCGCGAGTTGCTGGGTGGTCGTGCGGTACTCGTCGCGGTCGCTCATCACGTAGTCAAGCAATGCCTGGCTCGGGGCATCGGTGCTGAAAATGTTGAGCGGCAGGCAACCATTGGCACGCGCGACCGGGTCGCGGCAAACCGCCTGGCCATCGACTTCGATGACGTCGCGGGCGGCCAGCCAATGTGATTTCCACGGCACATTGCCGTCGACGGCGTGGTCCTTGACCTTGCCGTATTGGGCGAATGCATTCCAGCTGATGTAATCGCTGATGTCGCCGGCAACCTCCGCGCCGAAGGTGAAGCTCTTGCGGTGATGATCTTCGGTACGCACTGGGAAGTTGCCGTAGGTACGGTCAATGCTGAGTGATGTCAGCCCTTTGTCCAGCATCACCTGGCGGATCGAGGTGGGCAGGTAAGGATTGTCCAGATAGGCTTTGGCCCCGCCTGCACCATTGAAGAAGGTGGTGCGTGTATCGTCGCGCCACGGGTAGTAGTCGCCCGAATAATCGGTCTTGGCGTAGCTGAAGTACGCCGCGCCGCGCAGCGTGTCGGTGAAGTCAAAATCCACCCGGCCCATGGCCGACAGGGATTCGTCGCCGCCGCGGAACTGGTAGTGGTCGGTGAGGTTGCGGCCGTCGCCGCCATCGCCGGTGGCGAACTGCGCGATGCCATTACCGTAGTAGGTATCGTGCTTCATTTCGCGAACGCTGCCATCTGCCTGCAGCATGTAACGCTTCTTCTCGTCGCCCAGCCAGAAGTTGGGTTCGTAGGCGTAATAGTGCTGGCGGTAGTGGTACAGCGTGACGTTGTCCGGGATACCGTCATTGGTGCCGGTATTGGCGGGATTGGCGAGGTTGAAGGGTTGCTCGGTCCAGTCATAGCGGTCGTACATGTACAAGGGGTCGACTTTCGAATAGGTACCGCCCAGCGACACGCGTCCACGGCCATCGGCGAACTTGAAGCCGGTGGCGATCGAGGCACTCATCTGCCCCGCGTCGCCCTGTTCCGACTGACCGCCGGTAACCGATACGGTGGTTTGCTCGATGTCCTTCTTGGTGATGATGTTGACCGCGCCGGTTACTGCATCGGCGCCATATACGGCGGCAGCGCCACCGGTGACGATGTCGACGCGTTCGATCATGCCCAAGGGGATGGAGCCGATGTCCACGGCCGAGGAGCGCGCTGAACTGGAGACCCGGCGCTTGCCATCGATCAGGGTCAAAGAGCGATTGGTGCCAAGGTTGCGCAGGTTGATGAAGGACGCACCCGCATCCAAACCGGTCACGCTGCTGGCCAGGCTGTTGCCGACGCCAATGGCCGGGTTCTGCGACAGTACGTCGTACAGGTTGGTCTGGCCGAATCGCATCACTTCCTGCATGTCGATGACGCTGACCGGCATGGGGTTGACCAGGTCCGGGCGGGCCACACGGGAGCCGGTGACCACGACAGAATCAAGTGTTGCCGCATCGCGGGAGCCTGCATCAGCGGTGGCGCTGGCCGAAGTGGTGTCGGCCGATGGACTGACATCGGTGCCGCTGGCACCGGGATCCGGGTTTGCTGCAGAGGAGCTTTCCGCGAAGGCGGGCGCGACAAGACCAACTGCCATCGCCAAGGCGATGGCATGCGACAAAGGATGCTTCATGGGATGCGCCGAATAGGGGTGGGAATCGAACGCCACGTAACCTAGTCAGCAAGAATGTCAATTTTGTTGCCAATTGAAATGTTCAGACAAATGGCACGCAAATTCGCGCAAACTTGAGGCCCACGTCGCAGATTCCGTCATTTCGGATCGGCGTGGCGTGGGCTTTGCGCGCGGAAAGCAGGAATTTCCGCCTGTCGCATTTCTGCAACCCCGGTAGCTCGGTGGCTACCGGGGCGGGTGGGGTTGCTCAGCCCAGGATGCCAGGCAGGTCCAGTCCCTGTTCGCGAGCGCAGTCCCGCGCGATGTCATAGCCGGCATCGGCGTGGCGCATCACGCCGGTACCGGGGTCGTTCCAAAGCACGCGGGCAATGCGCTGGTCCGCGGCCTCGCTGCCATCACAGACGATGACGACGCCCGAGTGCTGCGAGTAGCCCATGCCCACGCCGCCACCGTGGTGCAGGCTGACCCAGGTGGCGCCACCGGCAACGTTGAGCATGGCGTTGAGCAGCGGCCAATCGGAGACGGCGTCTGATCCGTCCTGCATGGCCTCGGTCTCGCGGTTGGGCGAGGCCACGCTGCCGCTGTCCAGGTGATCGCGACCGATCACTACCGGCGCACTCAACTCGCCATTGCGCACCATTTCGTTGAAGGCCAAGCCGAGCTTATGGCGCAAGCCAAGGCCGACCCAGCAGATACGCGCAGGCAGGCCCTGGAAGCTGATGCGTTCGCGGGCCATGTCCAGCCAGCGATGCAGGTGCGGGTCATCGGCGATGATTTCCTTGACCTTGGCATCGGTCTTGTAGATGTCCTCGGGGTCGCCGCTCAGCGCCACCCAGCGGAAGGGACCGACGCCGCGACAGAACAAGGGGCGCACGTAGGCGGGGACGAAACCGGGGAAATCGAAGGCGTTTTTCAAGCCTTCATCGAAGGCCATCTGGCGGATGTTGTTGCCGTAGTCGACGGTCGGAACACCGGCGGCGTGGAAGGCGAGCATGGCCTCGACGTGCACGCGCATGGCGGCCTTTGCAGCATCGCGTACCTTTTCAGGGTTGGTCTGTTGCTCGGCCAGCCACTGCTCGACGCTCCAGCCGATCGGCAGGTAGCCGTGCACCGGATCATGCGCGCTGGTCTGGTCGGTGACGCAATCCGGTCGCACACCGCGGCGCACGAGTTCCGGCAGGATCTCGGCGGCGTTGCCCAACAAGGCAATCGACTTGGCTTCGCCGGTGGCGGTGTACTTGGCGATGCGGGCGAGTGCGTCGTCGATGTCGCTGGCCTGTTCGTCCACGTAGCGGGTGCGCAGGCGGAAGTCGATGCTGCTCTGGCGGCATTCGATGGTCAGGCTGCTGGCGCCTGCGAGTGATGCGGCCAGCGGCTGTGCCCCGCCCATGCCGCCGAGGCCGGCAGTGAGGATCCATCGGCCCTTCAGGCTGCCGCCGTAATGTTGGCGCCCCATCTCGACGAACGTTTCGTAGGTGCCCTGCACGATGCCCTGGCTGCCGATGTAGATCCAGCTGCCGGCGGTCATCTGCCCGTACATCATCAAGCCCTTCTTATCGAGCTCGTTGAAGTGCTCCCAGTTGGCCCAGTGCGGCACCAGGTTGGAGTTGGCGATCAGCACGCGGGGTGCATCGGGGTGCGTCGGGAATACGCCTACCGGCTTGCCGGATTGGACCAGCAGGGTCTGGTTGTCCTCAAGCCGCTTGAGGGTTTCAAGAATCTTGTCGTAACTCTCCCAGTCGCGTGCCGCGCGGCCGATGCCACCGTAGACCACCAGCGAGGTGGGGTCCTCGGCTACTTCAGCATCCAGATTGTTCTGCAGCATGCGGAACGGCGCTTCGGTCTGCCAGGATTTGCAGTTGAGCGTGTTGCCGCGGGGGGCGCGTGGGTTGCGGGTGGGGTCGTGACGGGTCATGCGTTTCTCCGGGTAGCAAACTCCAGACAAGCGCCGAGCACTTGCTGCAGGGTGGTGCGGACGGGGGTGGCGTGGTCGGGGTCGTAAGGCGTGGGCCAGCTGTGTTCGTCGACGTCTTCGGGGGCGGGTTCATGCATGTAGCCCCGACAGCCGAGTTCCATCTGCAGCGTGTGCACGCCGTTGGCGGTGTTGCTGTAGTGGCGGGTGATCCAGCCACCCTTGAAACGACCGTTGCGGACGTGGCCCAGTCCGCTCAACGCGCACAGGTTTTCAACCACGTCGGTGAGGGCATTGTCGCAGGAGGTGTCGGGTGCGCCACTGGGACCAGCACTGCCGATGTTGAACTGGGGCAGCTCGCCTTCGAAAAGATGCGGGATCAGAGAGCGGATCGAGTGTGCGTCGTAGACCACGATGGTTTCGTGGATGCTGCGCAGGCGCTCGATCTCGCCGGTGAGGGCGGTGTGGTAAGGATCAAACCAGGTTTCGCGGCGATGGGCGATTTCTGCTTCGTCTGGCTCATGCCCTGCGCGGTACAGGGGTTGATTGTCGAACGTGGTCAGCGGGCACAGGCCGGTGGTGTTCTGCCCCGGGTAGAGCGACGCACCGGAAGGGTCGCGGTTGACGTCGATCAACGAGCGCGAGATCGCAGTGCGCACGGTTGTGGCGCCGATGTTCTTGGCGAACGCGTAGAGTTCATGGACCCACCAATCGGCATCACGGCGGGCGAGCCAAGGCGAGACGAAATGGCCGACGCGTGAAGCGGGGAGCTCGGTGCCGGTGTGGGGAAAGCTGACGATCAGCGGCGCCTGGCCACGGTGGATCTGCAGCCAATCAGGTGATGTGGTCATGGCGGGGGCCTGGGGCTGGATGGGGTGGAGGGTTTGCGGCTTGTGGTGGGGCCTGCCCGGTCCGACAGGCTGGGGCAGTGTTCGCTGTCGCCTCTCCCGCAAGCGGGAGAAGGGACAGGTTCGCGGCTTGCAGCCAATTCCGCATGGGTCTGGATCAGCCCTGATCCACTACATCAACGCCCGGCAGCTGCATTGCCAGGCCGGCCGTCAAGGCACCAGCGCGCACCAATGCGGTGGCGGCGACCATGTCCGGGTGGAAGTAGCGGTCATCCTGCAGGGTCGGCACCTGCGCGCGCAGCGTGGCGCGCACCTGCTCCAATGCCGTGCTCGAAAGCAAGGGCGCATGGAAGTCACACCCCTGCGCCGCGGCCAGCAGTTCGATGCCGACAACGTTGGCCGCGTTCTCGGCCATCGCCAGCAAGCGACGCGCGCCATGCGCGGCCATGGAGACGTGGTCTTCCTGATTGGCCGAGGTGGGGATGGAATCCACGCTCGCCGGATAGGCGCGTTGCTTGTTCTCGGATACCAGTGCCGCAGCGGTCACCTGCGGAATCATGAAGCCAGAGTTCAAGCCCGGCTTGGGTGTAAGGAACGCGGGCAGCCCCGACAATGCCGGGTCCACCAGCATTGCGGTGCGACGCTCGCTGATGGAACCAATTTCGCAGACCGCCATGGCCAGCATGTCGGCGGCAAATGCCACCGGTTCGGCATGGAAGTTGCCACCGCTCAGCGCTTCACCAGTATCGGTGAACACCAAGGGATTGTCGGACACGCCGTTGGCTTCGATCCCAAGCGTGGTGGCGGCCTGGCGGATGACGTCCAAGGCCGCGCCCATCACCTGCGGCTGGCAGCGCAGGCAATACGGATCCTGCACGCGGACATCATTGTCGCGGTGCGATTCGCGGATGGCTGAGCCCTGCATCAGTTCGCGCAGAACGGCTGCGGTGGCTATCTGCCCCCGCTGGCCGCGGATACTGTGGATGCGCGGGTCGAATGGGGTATCCGAGCCCTTGGCTGCTTCCACCGACAAGGCACCGGTAACCAGCGCAGCGTGGAATACGGTTTCAATCTCAAAAAGACCAGCCAGCGCGTACGCGGTCGAGTACTGGGTGCCATTGAGCAGCGCCAGTCCTTCCTTGGCGCCCAGTACCAGCGGCTGCAGTCCGGCTTGCTGCAGGGCCGTGGCGGCAGGCATGCGCAGGCCGCCAACAAAGGCCTCGCCTACGCCGATCATCACGCTGGCCAGGTGCGAAAGCGGTGCCAGGTCGCCGGATGCACCGACCGAACCCTGGCAGGGCACGACGGGCACGATTCCCTTCTGCAACATCGCTTCAAGCAAGCCCAGTGTCTCAGGGCGGATGCCCGATGCGCCCTGCGCCAGGCTGGTCAGCTTCAACGCCATCATCAGCCGCACCACATTGGCAGGCATCGGCTCACCGACGCCCGCTGCATGCGACAGCACGATATTGCGCTGGAGGGTTTCCAGGTCTTCGCGCTCGATGCGCACGCTGGCCAGCTTGCCGAAGCCGGTGTTGATGCCGTACACCGGTTCGCCCTTGGCAACGATCGCCTCAACCACCTGCGCGCTACGCAGGACCGCAGCCTGCGCCGAGGGGCCCAGGCGTACATCTGCGCCGCGGTAGATCTCACGCCATTGTGCCAACGGTACGTGGCCGGGGAGGAGGGTCAGGGTGCTGCTCATGTGTGCTCCAGTGATGCGTTGTTTCAGGCAGGTTGGCCGCGCCAGACGCGGGTATGCAGGGGGTTGAATCCGATGCGGTAAACAAGGTCGGCTGGTGCTTCTACGTCCCAGATCGCCAGGTCGCAGTCCTTGCCGATGCTGAGGGTGCCCAACCGTTCGCCGCGGCCCAGTGCGCGCGCCGCTTCGCGGGTGAAGCCGGCGATGCACTCGGCCACGGTCAAGCGGAACAGGGTGGCACCCATGTTCATCGTCAACAGCGGGCTGGTCAGCGGCGAGGTGCCGGGGTTGCAGTCGGTAGCCAAGGCAATCGGCACGCGCGCATCACGCAGCTGCTGGATCGGCGGTAGCTGGGTTTCGCGGGTGAAGTAGTAAGCGCCCGGCAGCAGTACGGCGACCGTGCCGGCGCGCTGCATCGCGGCCACGCCCGCGCTGTCGAGGAACTCGATGTGGTCGGCCGACAGCGCGCCATGCTCGGCAGCCAATTGCGCGCCATGCTGGTTGGACAACTGTTCGGCGTGGATCTTTATCGCCAGCCCATGCCTGCGCGCGGCCTCGAATACCTGCTGCGCCTGGGCTGGGCTGAAAGCGATGTTCTCGCAGAAGATGTCCACCGCTTCTGCCAGGCCCTCGGCAGCGATGGCGGGGATCATCGCCGCACACACTTCGTTGATGTAGGCCTGCGCTTCATGGCCGGGCGGCACGGCGTGCGCGCCAAGGAACGTGGGCACCACTTCAACCTTGCGCAGCGTGGCCAGCTGCCGGGCAACCCGCAGCTGCTTGCGTTCGTCGGCCAAGCTGAGGCCGTAGCCGGACTTGATCTCGATGGTGGTGATGCCTTCGGCCAGCATCGCGTCCAGGCGCGGCAGGCTGGCTTTGGTCAATGCCTCGTCGTCGGCGCCGCGGGTGGCTTTCACCGTGGAGACGATGCCGCCACCGGCGCGGGCGATCTCGGCGTAGCTCACGCCCTGCAGGCGTTGTTCGAACTCGCCGGCACGGTTGCCGGCGTAGACCAGGTGCGTGTGGCAGTCGATCAAGCCCGGACTGATCCAGCGTCCAGCGCAGTCGATGCGGTTGATGGCATCAAGGGAGGGCGCGCCGGCCGCGCTGCCGACGTGCACGATGCGGCCTTCGTGGGCGGCGATAACGCCGTCACGGATGATGCCCAGACCGCCGGAAGGGTCCTCCAGGGTGATCAGGTTGGCGTTGTGCCAGAGCGTGTCGCAGCGCATTGCCCCTCTCCGTGCTTATTTGTATATACAATAACGAGGAGAATCGGAGAGTGTCCAGTGACTGCCAGCCAGCCGACCCCAATCCTCAGCGTCCACGCTGCCCATGCCTTGCTGCCGCAGGGCTGGGCCAGCGATGTGCGCATCGATATCCAGGCGGGGCGGATCACCGCGGTGGCCGCTGAACAGCCTTGGGACGGCCAGGTGCAGCGTCTGGGCTGCGTGGTGGCCGGGCTCGGAAATCTGCACAGCCACGCGTTCCAGCGGGCGATGGCCGGTCTGACCGAGGTTGGGGGCCGCTCCGGCGACAGTTTCTGGAGCTGGCGCGAGCTGATGTACCGGTTCCTGGATCGGCTGGACCCGGACACCTTCCAGGCCATCGCTGCCCAGGCCTATATGGAAATGCTGGAAAGCGGGTTTACCCGGGTCGGTGAGTTCCACTACCTGCACCATGCCGAAGATGGCAGCCGCTACGCCAATCCCGCCGAAATGGCGGTGCGCGTAGCCGCGGCTGCTGACGAGACCGGGTTGGGCCTGACCTTGCTGCCGGTGTTCTACGCGCACAGTGATTTTGGCGGGGCCGCGCCTGTGCCGGCGCAGCGACGCTTCCTGCATGACGTGGAAGGTTTCGCCGGGCTGCTGGATGGCTGCCGGCAGGCGCTGCGGGCCAGCCCGGACGCGGTGCTCGGTGTGGCACCGCACAGCTTGCGCGCGACCACCCCACAGGAACTGCAGGCCTTGGTGGAGATGGCGCCGGGGCCGATCCACATCCATATCGCCGAGCAGACCCGCGAAGTGGATGCCTGCGTGGCCTGGAGCGGGCAACGGCCCGTCCAATGGCTGTATGCCAACGCAGATGTGGATGCGCGGTGGTGCCTGGTGCATGCGACGCATGTCGATCCGCGGGAAGTGCAGCTGATGGCTGACAGCGGTGCGGTAGTCGGGCTTTGCCCGATCACCGAGGCCAATCTGGGCGACGGGGTGTTCCCGATGCGCGACTTCGTGCAGGCCGGCGGGCGCTTTGGCGTGGGCTCGGATTCCAACGTTCTCATCGACGCGGCCGAGGAACTGCGCCTGCTCGAATACGGCCAGCGGCTGCAGCTGCGCGGCCGCAACGTGCTCTCGCCGGGGCCCGAATCCAGCGGACGCTGGTTGTACGAACAGGCCACCAACGGCGCAGCACAGGCATTGGGTGTGCAGGCCGGGCTTGGCGTCGGCGCGCCTGCGGATCTGCTGGAGCTGGACGAGCAACACCCGGCAATGCAGCATCGCACTGGCGACGCCTTGCTTGACAGTTGGCTGTTTGCCGCACGTAATGGCGCCCTCCGCGGCGTTTGGCGCAATGGCCGGCAGCTGGTTCGCGATGGCCGCCACGTCAACCGCGAGGCAATCGCCGCACGCTACCAGGCTGCGCTGGGCCGGATACTGGCCTGACGCGCCGCAGCCCTTTCAGGAACCCCGAGTGAAGAGCAAGAAAGCTCCCACCCTCAATCACCGCATCCGTAGCGAGATCGAAAGCCGCATCCTCAGTGGCGAATGGGAGCCCGGCTTCCGCATTCCGTTTGAGCACGAGTTGATGGAGCAATACCACTGCTCGCGGATGACGGTGAACAAGGTGCTGACCACGCTGGCCGAGAGCGGGATGATCGAGCGCCGTCGTCGCGCCGGTTCGTTCGTGGCACGGCAGCCGCCACACCTGGAACAGGTGGCGCTGGAAATTCCGGATATCGAGGTCGCAGTCAGCGAACGCGGCCATGCCTATGCGTTCGCGCTGCTGGAACGTGCCCATCGCAAGCCCAAGCCCGGGGTTGCCGAAGAAGCTGATCTGGTAGGGGAGGGCAAGCTGCTTGCGATGCGTTGCCTGCACATGGCCGACGGCAAGCCGCTGGCGCTGGAGCGCCGCTTGATCAATCCCGAGGCGGTGCCGGAAACACTGGAGGTGGATTTTTCCACCCATGCCCCAGGTAGCTGGTTGTTGCAGAACGTGTCGTGGACGCGCGGGCAGCACCGGATCAGCGCCGTTGCCGCCAGCGCGGAAGATGCCGAGCTGCTGCAGGTACCGGCTGGCACGGCTTGCCTGGTGATCGATCGCCAAACCTGGCGCGGCGAACTCCCTATTACCTGGGTTCGGCAGATGTTCCTGGGCGATGCTTACGACCTGATCGCGCGTTTCACCCCTGGTGCCCGCTGACCCCTCGGCAGCAGCCTGATACGCCGCGAAGCTGGCGCATTGTCCTTTCGTGGCGCTGGAGATTGCTGGCTTCCCGGCTTGCGTCGCCCGCAAAAAAAAAACGCCCCTTTCGGGGCGTTTTTTGGTCAGGCTGCCTTCTTTGAAGCAAGTTGGCGAAGTACATACTGCAACAAGCCACCATTGCGGAAGTACTCCACTTCCTTCGGCGTCAGCAGCAGCACCTTGGCGGTGAAGCTCTTCTTGCTGCCGTCTGCCTTGGTGGCGGTGACGGTAGCGCTCTTGGCCTTGCCGTCATCAAGACCGGTAACGTCGAAGACTTCCGAGCCGTCCAGGCCCAGGGTCTGGGCGTTCTCGCCGTCATGGAACTGCAGCGGCAGTACGCCCATGCCGACCAGGTTGGAGCGGTGGATACGCTCGAAGCTCTCGGCGATCACCGCCTTGACGCCCAGCAGGTTGGTGCCCTTGGCCGCCCAGTCGCGAGAGGAGCCGGTGCCGTATTCCTTGCCGGCCAGCACCACCAGCGGCACGCCGTCGGCCTTGTACTTCATCGCTGCGTCGTAGATGGCCAGCTTCTCACCGGTGTTGCTGCCCGGGGCGTAATACAGCGTATTGCCGCCTTCTTCGCCGCCGAACATCAGGTTCTTGATGCGGATGTTGGCGAAGGTGCCGCGCACCATCACATCATCGTTGCCGCGACGGCTGCCGTAGCTGTTGAAGTCGGCCGGCTGCACGCCGCGCGACTGCAGGAAGCGGCCTGCCGGCGAATCCTTCTTGATGTTGCCGGCCGGGGAAATATGGTCGGTGGTGATCGAGTCACCAAACAGGCCCATTACCCGTGCGCCGTGGATGTCGCTGATGCTGCCGACCTGCATGGTCATGCCGTCGAAGTAGGGCGGGTTCTTGATGTAGGTCGAGTCGCCATTCCAGGCATAGGCCTGGCCTTCCGGCGATTCGATCTGCGCCCAGCGGGTGTCGCCCTTGAACACGTCGGCGTAGTTCTGCTTGAACATCTCCGGGCCGACGGTGGCGGCGATGGTGTCGCCGATTTCCTTGTTGCTCGGCCAGATGTCGCGCAGGTAGACGTCCTTGCCGTCGCTGCCCTTGCCCAGCGGCTGCGTGGTCAGGTCGATATTGACCGTGCCGGCAATGGCGTAGGCCACCACCAGCGGCGGCGAGGCCAGGTAGTTGGCCTTTACTTCCGGATGCACGCGGCCTTCAAAGTTGCGGTTGCCGGACAGCACCGACGCAACCACCAGTTCGTTCTCGGCAATACCGGCGGATACGGCTTCCGGCAGCGGGCCGGAGTTGCCGATGCAGGTGGTGCAGCCATAGCCCACCACGAAGAAGCCCAGCTTCTCCAGGTCGGTCAGCACGCCGGCCTTTTCCAGATAGTCGGTCACCACGCGCGAACCCGGGCCGAGCGAGGTTTTCACCCACGGCTTGGCCTTCAGGCCAATGCGTGCCGCGTTGCGCGCCAGCAGGCCGGCACCCAGCATCACCGCCGGGTTGGAGGTGTTGGTGCACGAGGTGATGGCGGCGATCACCACCGAGCCATCAGACAACTCGGTGTCCTCATCATTGATGCGGATCTTGGAGATGGGCTTGGCCGCCAGGCGTTTGGCCTGCGGCTGGTCGCCGCCTTCCTCATCGAACTCCTGCACCGCGCAGCCCACCTTGGGCTTGCGGTTGGCGGTGAGGGTGGTCAGGGCTTCGGCGAAGTTGCTGTGCACGTCTTCCAGCAGCACGCGGTCCTGCGGGCGTTTGGGGCCGGCCATGGACGGCTTGACGTCACCCATGTCCAGTTCCAGCGTGGCGCTGTACTGCGCATGTGCGCTGTTGGCGTCGTGCCACAGGCCCTGGGCCTTGGCATAGGCTTCGACCAGGGCGATCTGCGCATCGCTGCGGCCGGACAGGCGCAGGTAGGTCAGCGACTCGGCATCGATCGGGAAGATGCCGCAGGTGGCGCCGTATTCCGGGGCCATGTTGGCGATGGTGGCGCGGTCGGCTAGCGGCAGATGCTGCAGACCGTCGCCGTAGAACTCGACGAACTTGCCGACCACACCGAGCTTGCGCAGCATCTGGGTGACGGTCAGCACCAGGTCGGTGGCGGTGGTGCCCTCGGGCAACTTGCCGGTCAGCTTGAAGCCGACCACCTGCGGGATCAGCATCGACGAGGGCTGGCCCAGCATCGCGGCCTCGGCCTCGATACCACCCACGCCCCAGCCCAGCACGCCGATGCCGTTGATCATGGTGGTGTGCGAGTCGGTACCGAACACGGTGTCCGGGAAGGCCCAGTTGGTGCCGTCGATCTGCCGCTCCATCACCACGCGGGCGAGGTTTTCCAGGTTCACCTGGTGGACGATGCCGGTGTTCGGCGGCACTACCTTGAAGTTCTCAAAGGCCTTCTGGCCCCAGCGCAGGAAGCTGTAACGCTCGCGGTTGCGCTCGAACTCGATCTTGCCGTTGAGGTCCAATGCATCCGGGCGGCCGAACACGTCCACCTGCACGGAGTGGTCGATCACCAGCTCGGAGGGGATCAGCGGGTTGATCTGCGCGGCATTGCCGCCCAGCTTGGTCACTGCATCGCGCATTGCGGCCAAGTCGACCACGCAGGGCACGCCGGTGAAATCCTGCAGTACCACGCGCGCCGGCATGAAGGCGATTTCGGTATCGGGTTCTGCCTTGGGGTTCCAGCGGGCGACCGCTTCGATGTGATCCGGACCAACGGTCTGGCCGCCGTCCTCGTGCCGGAGCAGGTTCTCCAGCAGGATCTTCATCGAGTAGGGAAGGTGGGAGATGTCGAACTTCTGGCCGAGCTTGGGAAGGCTGCAGTACGTGTACTGCTGGCCGCCAACCTCCAGTTGGCTACGGGTGGAGAATGTATCGCTCATACAGCTGACTCCTCTTAGTGCAGATGGCTTGCGGCGGCGCCAGGGGCGCCGCGCGGGCTTTCCAGAGCCATGGGCCCTGTCAGTGAATGCCATCCGAGTATGGACGAAGCACCCACCTTCCGGCGCATGGTTGCTGGCCACAGTTTAGGCAACGGCATGTTGCGCCCATGTACATATGCCGGTGTTGAGTGAGCGCAGGGGTATGGGCACAAACCGTGGCGCCGGACCGTGCCCGGCACAGGCTTTACCTGTAGTGCCGAGCCATGCTCGGCACTACAGGGCAGGGTTTGCCGGTACGGCCGCTGCCGAGCATGGCTTGGCACTACAGGCGTGGGTGGCCCAAGGGCCTGGATCGGATCGGTCAGCACAGGTAGCTGTTTGGGGTATGCCGGCGGAAGTATGTATAATTCGTACATACTTCATTGGAGGTCCCATGGAAGCCACCGTAGCTGAACGCGGGCAGATCACCCTGCCCAAGGCCGTACGTGATGCCCTGGGCCTGACCAAGGGCACCCAGCTCAAGGTCGAGCTGGACGGCAGCCGCATCATCCTTCGCAAGAGCGTGGACGATGCCATTTCGCGCGCCCGTGGCAAGTTCGCGCTGGACGGTTTCGACTCGGCCGAGCAGGCCGTGCGTACCGTCCGTGACGAGGCCGACGAGGCATGATCGCCGTCGACTCCCCGGTCCTGATCGAGCTGCTCAGCGACGGCCCCCGTGCCGACGCGGTGGAGGCCTGCCTGCGCCAGGCCCTGGTCGGCGGCCGGGTGGTCATCTGCGGTACCACCCTGGCCGAGATCTGCGCCTCGCTGCGCGGCGGCGCGCAGGTGCAGGAAGCGCTGGAAGAAATGGGCGTCCATTTCAATCCGCTGGAAGCCAAATCCGCGTTGCGTGCTGGCGAGATGCACCGCCGCCACCGGCAACGCAGCGGCGATACCCGCCGCATCGACGATTTCATGGTGGGCGCCCACGCACTGCTGCAGTGCGACGGCCTGATCACCTGGAACGACACGTTTTATCGCGATTACTTCAAGGGCTTGAAGCTGATCGTGCCGCAAGCCTGAGCCCATCCATTCTTTAACCGTTACACCCGGGAGTTGTCATGTTGGAAGCCTATCGCCACCACGTAGCCGAGCGCGCCGCGCTTGGCATCCCGCCGTTGCCGCTGACTGCACAGCAGACGGCCGACGTCATCGAGCTGCTGAAGAACCCGCCGGCTGGCGAGGCCGAGTTCCTGCTCGACCTGATCACCAACCGCGTGCCGGCCGGCGTCGATGACGCTGCCAAGGTCAAGGCCTCGTACCTGGCCGCCATTGCCTTCGGCAGCGAGAAGAACGCGCTGATCAGCCGTGCGCGCGCCACCGAACTGCTGGGCACCATGCTGGGCGGCTACAACGTCGCACCGCTGATCCAGCTGCTGGACGACGCCGAAGTGGGCGCCATCGCCGCTAACGGCCTGAAGCACACCCTGCTGGTGTTCGATGCCTTCCACGACGTGCAGGAAAAGGCCAAGGCCGGCAACGTCAATGCACAGGGCGTGCTGCAGAGCTGGGCCGATGCCGAGTGGTTCACCAGCAAGCCGGAAGTGCCGCAGAGCCTGACCATCACCGTGTTCAAGGTGCCGGGCGAAACCAATACCGACGACCTGTCGCCGGCACCGGACGCCACCACCCGTCCCGACATTCCGATGCACGCCCTGGCGATGCTGAAGAACAAGCGCCCGGACGCACCGTTCGTGCCGGAAGAAGACGGCAAGCGTGGCCCGATCCAGGAAATCCTGTCGCTGAAGGAAAAGGGCAACCTGGTTGCCTACGTCGGCGACGTGGTCGGCACCGGTTCCAGCCGCAAGTCCGCCACCAACTCGGTGCTGTGGTTCACCGGTGAAGACATCCCCTTCATTCCGAACAAGCGCTTCGGCGGCGTGTGCCTGGGTTCGAAGATCGCCCCGATCTTCTACAACACCATGGAAGACGCCGGCGCACTGCCGATCGAGCTTGACGTGTCGAAGATGGAGCACGGCGATGTCGTCGAGCTGCGTCCGTACGACGGCAAGGCTCTGAAGAACGGTGAAGTGATCGCCGAGTTCCAGGTCAAGAGCGAAGTGCTGTTCGACGAAGTGCGCGCCGGTGGCCGCATTCCGCTGATCATTGGCCGTGGCCTGACCGCCAAGGCGCGCGAAGCGCTGGGCCTGCCGGTGACCGATCTGTTCCGTCTGCCGGTGCAGCCGGCCGATACCGGCAAGGGCTACTCGCTGGCGCAGAAGATGGTTGGCCGCGCCTGTGGCCTGCCGGAAGGCAAGGGCATGCGCCCGGGCACCTACTGCGAACCGAAGATGACCTCGGTGGGCTCGCAGGACACCACCGGTCCGATGACCCGTGACGAGCTGAAGGACCTGGCCTGCCTGGGCTTCTCGGCCGACCTGGTGATGCAGTCGTTCTGCCACACCGCTGCCTACCCGAAGCCGGTGGACGTCAAGACCCACCACACCCTGCCGGAGTTCATCTCCACCCGTGGCGGCGTCTCGCTGCGTCCGGGCGACGGCGTGATCCACAGCTGGCTCAACCGCATGCTGCTGCCGGACACCGTCGGCACCGGTGGTGACTCGCACACCCGTTTCCCGGTTGGCATCTCGTTCCCGGCCGGTTCGGGCCTGGTCGCCTTCGCAGCTGCCACCGGCGTCATGCCGCTGGACATGCCGGAGTCGGTGCTG
>Ga0308157_10001996_pt1 | contig 36844 bp, 25 predicted proteins | sample PhyBR1_FD_201035 | JGI IMG/M metagenome (GOLD analysis project Ga0308157, IMG submission 201035) | Phyllosphere microbial communities from UC Gill Tract Community Farm, Albany, California, United States - DLSLB.R1 | ecosystem: Host-associated > Plants > Phyllosphere > Unclassified | place: USA... | reverse complement strand
AACCATACTCGAAAACAGGCAATAAGCACTATGCAAAGACCGGCCAAACTGCATAAAGGCTACTAAAGTTACAAAATGTCATCTCAAATCCTTTGTTTTTCTAAAACTGAACTCTCGAAATGACGATGCCACGAGGAGAACTGGATTGGGCTTTAAGTTGTGATTCTTTTGCCCAGAATAGTCAGGCTTTTTTCGAGGCCATCTAAGACGGCGATGTTAGGCAGTTGTCCCCATTGCTCAAAACCAAATTGCTGAAAGAGACGCAGACTGGGGGTATTGTGCGAAAATATAAAGCCAACGAGTGTTTTGATTCCATATTTGGGAGCCTGGTTGAGGCAATACTCCAGGATTCTTTTTCCCAGGCCTTTGCCCCTGCTTTCGGGATTGATATAAATACTGATTTCTACTGTAGCCTGATAAGCTGGTCTGCCATAAAAAGATTGAAAGCTTACCCAGCCGAGGGTACAGTTTTGCACATCTTCTACCACCCACAATGGCCGGTTGCTATCGTGCTCATCAAACCACTGTTCGCGACTGGCAACTGATACCGGTTCAGTATCTGCAGTTGCCATTCTGGTAGGTACGGTAGAGTTATAAATCTCAACTATTTTGGGCAGGTCGCTTTTTTCTGCGGTCCTGAATTTTATGGCCTCCATATCAGCTTTGGTTTAGTTTGGTGTTAATTTAAGTGAGTTTGGCTGGTTTAGCCGCCTGCCCGAATATATTTTTAAAAGCCTTTAGTTTGAGTTCAGAGATCCCCATACCCGCAAAGATAAAGAGTCCGCCGATTAAAAGCTGCCAGGTAATTACTTCGCCAATGAGGTAAGCAGCTGCAAGCGCACCGAATATCGGTTCTAAAAGGTAGATCACAGCCACCCGCTCGGCACTGATGTATTGCTGTGCCATGTTGGATACGGAATACATGTAAGCAGTTGAAAAAAGCGAACAAAAGATTACCCCCAACCAAAAGGTATTGTCGGCAGGCAACAGGCTTTCTTCAGTGCTCCAAATCAGCCCTGCAAAGGTAAGCAATGCACAGGTGGCAAACATAGGCACAATGGTGGCAATAATATCGGTTTTGGCCGATTCTTCTTCTACCCTGATGAGGTAATAAGCAAAGCCGATGGCACCGCCAATAGTGAATAAATCGCCACCATTAATGGCAAAACCGTTCTTAACCGAAATAATAAACAAGCCAATCAGCGATAAGCCCGCAGCAATCCAGATTTTAAGGTGTGGCACTTTCCTATACATTGCTATTTTTAACATGGGTACAATGACCACGCAAGTTCCGGCTAAAAAAGCCGACTGAGAGGCCGAAGTAAGTTTAATCCCTAAGGTTTGCAAGCCAATGCCCAACATCAGCGGAATAGCCAGCACCGCGCCGGTTAGCATACTTTTATAACTGAGGTGCTTTAATTTTTTACGAAAAACAATCGCCAATACCAATGTTGCGCCTACAAAGCGGTAAAACAAAAAAAGTTGTGGCGAGTGGTTGCTAATCGACAATTTAGTTACCGAAAAGGATATGCCCCAGAAGGCGGTACCAATAATGAGTAGTACCAGAAAAATATTCTTTTTGCCCATAACTACAATTGTTTTTTCATCATTAAGTCGGTTTGCTCGTCATCGCCCATACGAAAAACATGTGAGTTAAATACTTCGAAGCCAGCTTTGGTGTAAAAACGAATAGCCCGTTGGTTATTTTCCCAAACGCCCAACCATATATTTTTACACTGAAGCGCGTTGGCTACTTCGAAAGCTTTATTTAACAAAGCCTGCCCTACCTTTTGGCCATGATAAGCCGCCTGTACATAAATACGTTCAATTTCGAGTGCCTCTGTTAGTTCATGCTCTGTCTGCGCATCACCGGTATTCAATTTTAAATAGCCAACCACATTCCCTTCAGAAAGGGCGAAGTAAAACTGCGAATTGGGATCTTCTAATTCAGCCAGCAATTTATCGTACGAAAAGCTCGAATCGAGGTAAGTTTGCATATTAGCCTCGCTGGTGGTATCGGTAAAGGTTTCTAAAAATATTTTGCGACTAATTTCCTGTAAGGTTAAAATAGCTGACGGGCCGATCTGTTGTATGGTTAAGTGATGCATTTTTATTTGTTTGCTGGCTTTTAATAACACAAAGATAAGCTAACCAATAATTCAATAAAATGCTAATTTTTCATTTATTAATGCATAAATTGCATTAATGGATTTACAACAAATTAAATACTTTTTAACCCTGGCCGATGAACTTCATTTCTGGAAAACGGCTGCAAAGATGAACATTACGCAATCGGCACTGAGCCGGCAGATCCAGGCTTTGGAGCAAGAGCTGGATATTCAGTTGTTTATCCGCAATAAGCGCAATGTAAAGCTTACAGCAGCTGGTAAGTTTTTGAAGGAGAAATGGATGAAGCAATTCAACGAGATCAGCCACATCCACAAATTTGCAAGCCAGATCCAGCTGGGCGAGTATGGTACGATCAGGATTGCACACCCCGATTCTATTTCGGGGTCGCTGATACCACAAATTACCTCGCGCATAAATGAGGAATTCCCAAAACTGCAAATTGAACTGGTGCAGGTGATGTACGAAAACCAGCACGAATTTTTAGCCAATTATAAGCTCGACCTGGTAATTACCCGCGATAAGAATACTATTGATGGGATTAGTTCTAAAAAGATTTATACTGATCATCTGGCCCTGGTGGTACCCGAAGATCATCCTCTTCAGAGTATAAATGAGCTGAGTCGCGAAATGCTGGCCGCCGAGAAATTTATTTTGCCGGTTAAGGATGAGGGCAGCAGCTACAACCGCATCATTAAAAATGTTTTTAAATCGTTTGGTATCCAGCCCAATGTCTACCTGCACTCTGAGTTTGGCTCTACCATTATCGCGTTAGTACGGCGGAAACTTGGTGTGGCCATTTTGCCCGATTCGTATATCCATCATGCGGTACCAGGCATCAGGTACATCCAGCTGCCCCATCCAACCGACCTTTACCTGAACTGGCGGAGCGATGATGAAAACCCGATTATAGCGAATATTATTAAGTTGCTGTTGGAGATTGAGTTGGTTTAAAATCATTTAAGCTGGTTTAACCGCAAAAGAGTACGCAGAGCGGAAGGCGCAAAGGACGCAAAGCTATTTTTTACCACAGAGGGTTTAGAGAAAAAACACAGAGGACGCAAAGCACAGGGTTTAAAGATTAATCACAAAGATAATAAGGCACAAATATTTTCCGTGTTATTCCGTGCATCCATAGCAGTTTTAACCGCAAAGTGCGCGGAGATAAAAATGCAAAGGACACGAAGTTACTGTTTTTTCACCACAGAGCGCATAGAGAAAAACACTGAGAACGCGAAGAAAAATGCAATCAATCCTCCGTGTTTTCCTTGTATCCGTGGCTGGTTATTCCACAATCATCATCCCCCTGCCCCCTTCAATAAGGGGGACGAGATTGCAGGCAAATAAGCATATTATGCAGGGCGATGCTCACATAGCCAACGCTGCATATGAGGAAAGGATTCGGTTTGATTCTTTTCGGCTTGTATTTTATCGAAAGTCATGCCGCACCATTGCAAAAGCGGGATCCCCATGGGGATTTCTTGCTTAAAACTTTCAATTATGGATTTCCCACCTGATTTGTATCCATCATCATGAAACACTACTATTGGATCGATGTCGAGGTGAATACAGGCTGCATATGACCAGGCAATGGCCATCATCTCGCCGCCCTGATGGAGATCGGAAGGTGCTAAATCATCGCTCATTTCCTGTCTGATTGCTGGTGGCATACAAGCCAGATGACCGGCTTCATGTAATATATCGCCGGGGTAAAGTAACTTATCAATATCGATAATTAAGGTTCCGTTACTGAGTTTCAAACCGGGAAGAAAGGTTTGACCTTTTATTTCGGCAAGCTTATAAAGCAAACCGATCCTATCTAAAAAAGACAGGATCGGTGAGATTTCTGATAAAAAGGATTTCATGCTTAAGTATTTGATGGCTAAGCTCGCCCTAATGTTATTGATTTGAGTATTAATTTATCCCGCTGTCTAATATTATGTTAGGCTGGGCTTTAATCATCCCCCTGCCCCCTTCAAAGGGGGACAGATCGCGGATAAACATTTCAGGTAATGCTTATAATTTATTACCTGAAATTGTATTTCAAGCCAATTTCGAATTCGCCATTGGCATAATTCTGCAAAGCTGAAGTGTTTGTGGTATACATTACCAAAATAGCCAGCTGGTTTTGATAGGTTGTGCCTGCACCTACCGAAACGCTGTTACTGCTGTGGTAAATGGTGCTTAGCAATAGTTTGTTGGTCCAGAATTGGGTATTCAAGCCTAAATCAACAATATCACGATAGTTATCAATGCCGCGGTAAGTAAACTTCGGTTCGATTACACTTAATACCTTGTTTGGGTTAATGAATTTGTAGCTTACCGCAGCAAAATAGCTAGCCCTGTCTACTACTGTCCTCGAAAGATCGCGGTTAAAGAAACGTTTCATGTTGGGTAGTGCCGCCTGGATATTTAAATTCTGATTGCGGAAAGCAATTCCGAAATCACCATCGAAGTATAACTTGCGCTGGTTAAAGTTGGTTAAAGACATATCGCCCTGATCGCCCCTGATTTTACTGAAGTCGATCCACTCGTTCATAATCCCTGCTGATAAACCAAAATCCAAATAGCTCGATTCGTTGTTAAGTGGTAAGTGATAGGCATAAGTACCTTTTAAACTGGTACGCTGAATAACACCTGCATTTTCATTGTAAAACGATAAGCCGGCGCCTACCTTGTTACTTTGGGTACCATAAGTTGCCGTTACTGCCTGCATGGTGGGTGCCCCTTCAATTGAGGTCCACTGCGCTTTGTAACCTGCGTTAAGTTCCCATCCCTTTTCAACACCTGCCATGGCCGGATTGCTTAGGTAAAGGTTTTGGTAGTACATGCTTCCCATTGGGTTAAGCTGCGCAAAAGTTGTCAAGCTGAAGCCAAGCATCAGGCAAGTGATCAAAATTCTTTTTGTTTTCATCTTTATACGTTTAGCAAAGCCATGATCAGTTTTGTATGGTTGAACACTCAACTGATCATGACTGGTTAATCTCTCTTATTGTTGACCTACTATGGTGATATATCCTTTTCTCACACCAACTCCAGGACCGAAATCGATGATGAAATAGTAAGCACCCTCTGGCAGTACAGCTCCTCTGAAAGTACCGCCCCAACTGTTATCGTAGCCTTTCATTTCGAATACGCTTTTTCCTGAACGGTCGAACACTTTAACCGTATTGTTTGGATACATATCGATATTCTCTACTTTCCAGGTATCGTTTTTACCATCACCGTTAGGTGTAATTACGTTCATAATATTCAACACCTGGTAATCGGCCCTTACCTCGAGGGTAAAGGTTTTGGTGCTGCTACGACCGTACTGGTTAAAACCGGTAACTGTGTAAGTGGTTGTTTGAGATGGCCTAACCGTTAGTAAAGCATTGTTTTGTCCGCTAAGGATACCGTTGGCATTTGACCATTGATAAGTTAAAGCTCCGCTTGCTGTAAGTACTGCAACCTCACCTTTACTAATGCTGTTACCTTTGTTGCTGGTAATGGTAATTACCGGTGGCGGGTTCTCGATTACGGTAAACGACTGTACCACATTGGTTGCAGCCTGGTAATCAGCATTCCCGGCCTGACTGGCAGTAATATTGATTACACCTGCTTTCAAAATCTCAACCTGGTTATTATTAATGATTCTGGCTACTGCAGGATTACTGCTGGTATACGTTACCGGTAAACCTGAGCTTGCTGTTGCGGTTAAAGTAAAGGTACCATCGGTATCTAACTTATTTGGCAATGCGGCAAACGTAATGGTTTGCGCAGTTGGGTTAATGGTTAAGGTACCCGCAACATAAGTAATGCTGTAGTTTGCCGCTGCTGCACCACTAGCTGTAATTGGGTAATTACCAGCTGATGATGTTGTTGTAGCGGTTGTACTTAACACTACCGGACTGGTTAATATTGCTGCAGTTTCTGTACCTACAAAGCCACTGTAAGTTGCAGTAAGTGCAGGGTTAGCGGCACCGAAGTTTTTGTTTTTATTGTCGGCAGTAATTACCAATGCTTTTCTGGTAATTTCAAGATTAGCCGGTACGTAGGTAATGCTATAATTGGTACCAGCACTAAGTGTATTTTGTGCAATTGCATAAGTACCTACTACCTCACCTGTTGCTCTGCTCAATGTACCAGTCATATTATCGCCTGTGGCTAATGCACCTGCTGATAATGTATAGGTTAATGCAGGATCTGCTGCGCCATAAACTTTTGTCTTAGCATCGGCAGTAACCGTAATTGCTTTTACACTGATGTTTGCCGTGGTAGTTGCTACACTGGCCAAAGTATAATTGGCAGCTTTAGCACCTGATAACAGTAAGCCTGCTCCGGTTACTACTTTGGCAGCACCCACATTTTTATCGGCAAAGGTTGCAGTTCCACCGGTTAAGGTTACATCGGCTACATCTCCGGCCAATACACCTGTTAAAGTTCTGGTTAAAAGACCAGCGGCAGTAGTGCCATCGTAAACTTTGTTACTTGCAGTAATGCTGCCATTAACTGTTTTTGCGGTAATGGCTGCAGTTGTAGTAGCTACGCTTGTTAAGCTATAGTTAGCTGCTTTTGTACCTGTAAGCGCCATACCCGTTGAAGTTACCGTTTTACCGGTAGCTACGTTGGCATCAGCAAAACTTGCTGTACCGCCTGTTAAAGTAACATCGGCTACATCGGCAGTTAAAACGCCAGTTAAGCTTCTGGTTAGTACATTGGCTGTAGTATTGCCATCGTAAACTTTATTATCAGCGGTGAATGATCCGGTGATATTTCTCACTCCGATGTTAGCTGTTGTAGTAGCTACTCCGGTTAGGCTATAGTTAGCAGCTTTTGAACCGGCTAAAACCATACCTGCCGATGTTACTGTTTTACCTGTACCGATGTTGGCATCTGCAAAACTTGCAGTACCACCAGTTAGGGTAACATCTGCAACATCGGCTGTAATTACTCCGGTTAATGTTCTGGTTAAAATAGTTGCTGTGGTGTTGCCATCGTAAGCTTTATTATCGGCTGTAAATGCACCTGCAATATTTTTAGCCGTAATGTTAGCTGTGGTAGTAGCCACACCTGTTAAATTGTAGTTGGCAGCTTTGGCTCCGGTTAAAGTTAAGCCAGTAGCCGATACTGTTTTAGCGGCACCTACGTTTGCATTGGCAAAGTTTGCTGTTCCGCCGGTTAAAGTAACATCGGCAACATCGCCTGCAAGAACTCCTGTTAAGGTTCTGGTGAGGATATTTGCAGTAGTATTACCATCGTAAACCTTGCTATCGGCAGTAAAGTTACCTGCAATATCTTTCGCGGTAATATCAGCCGTTGTAGTGGCAACCGAAGCTAAGGTATAGTTAGCTGCTTTAGTACCTGTTATGGTCATACCTACACCGGTAACAGTTTTACCTGTACCTTTATTGGCATCGGCAAAGCTTGCGGTACCACCTGTTAAGGTTACATCAGCAGCATCAGCCGCCAATACTCCGGTTAAAGTTCTGGTTAATACCGTGGCTGTAGTATTACCATCGTATACTTTATTGGCGGCTGTAAAGTTACCGGTAATGGTTAAACCAGTAATGTTAGCAGTGGTAGTACCTACACCTGTTAAGTTATAGTTAGCGGCTTTTGTGCCAGAGAGGCTCATGCCTGCCGCATTTACTATTTTACCCGTACCGATATTGGCAGTGGCAAAACTTGCTGTTCCACCTGTTAGGGTAACATCTGCTACATCTCCAGCAAGTACTCCTGTTAAGGTTCTGGTTAGTACCGTGGCTGTTGTATTGCCATCGTACACTTTGTTATCGGCAGTAAAGTTACCTGCGATATCTTTTGCTGTAATATCGGCTGTAGTGGTACCAACTGAGGCTAAAGTATAGTTGGAAGCCTTAGCACCTGTTAAAGTTAAGCCTGTTGCAGTAACGGTTTTACCTGTGCCTTTGTTGGCATCGGCAAAGGTTGCTGTACCGCCACTTAAAGTTACATCAGCAACATCAGCTGCTAATACACCTGTTAAGGTACGGGTTAAAATGTTTGCAATGTTATTGCCATTGTACACCTTATTATCGGCAGTGATATTACCTGTGATGGCCAGCCCTGTAATATTAGCTGTAGTAGTAGCTACGCCTGTTAAGCTATAGTTAGCCGCTCTTGTGCCTGTAATAGTCATGCCGGCTGAAGTAACCATTTTACCTGTGCCTGCACTTGCAGATGCAAAACTTGCAGTACCACCTGTTAGGTTAACATCAGCAACATCGGCTGCTAATACACCAGTTAAAGTTCTGGTTAATACGGTTGCATTAGTATTACCATCGTACACTTTATTATCGGCAGTGAAGTTACCGGTGATATCTTTTGGTGTAATATCTGCTGTGGTAGTAGCTACACCTGTTAAGTTGTAGTTAGCGGCCTTGGTTCCGGTTAGGATTAAGCCTGCTCCTGTTACTGTTTTGCCTGTGGCTACTAATGCATCGGCAAAAGTTGCAGTACCACCAGTTAGGGTTACATCAGCAATATCGGCAGGCAATACACCAGCTAAAGTTCTGGTTAAAATGGTAGCAGTGTTGGTGCCATCGTATACTTTATTGGCTGATGTAAAGCTACCTGTTAAATTCAGTGTGGTAATGTTGGCAGTAGTTGTTGCAACAGATGCCAGGCTATAGTTTGCTGCCTTGGCACCACCTAAGGTCATACCTGCAGCAGTAACAGTTTTGCCACTGGCTACATTTGCATTATCGAAAGCTGCGGTACCTCCGGTTAGGGTTACTACAAGTTCATCACCTGTTATTACGCCTGTAAGCGTTCTGGTTAATACAGTTGCTGTATTGTTACCGTCGTAAACTTTATTATCGGCGGTGAAGTTACCAGTAATGCTTTTAGCACTTACCGTTAAAGTTTGTGTAGCATCGGTTGCTGCGTTGTATCCGGTGCTGGCTGCTTGTTTAGCTGTAATTACAGCTGTTCCTGCGCCAACAACGTGTATTTTACCTGCTACGATGGTAGCTACGGCTAAATTATCACTGCTGTAAGTAATGGTGTTAGTTCCTGAAGTTGCACTGGTTGCTCCCGGATCAAAATCTGCTGCACCATAAGTAGTTGATGCCGTACCTGCAAAAGTGATGGTTTGATTTGCATTTGGTCTGTTAACGGTTACGGTATAGGTTTTCGTTGTAGTTCCGTTTTGAGCGGTAACTTTAACATCGAAGGTATTGTTACCAAAGTTTAAAGCCAGATCAGCCGTTTCAACACCACTGGTTAAAGCTACAAGGCCTGCTCCGTTTGCATTGATTTGTAAAGTTGATCCTGCTGCAAGTGCAGTAGCAGTTAACTTAACTGTACTGGTTGTGGTTAAAACACTTGCAGTATAACTGGTTGTTCCTGCTGCAAAAACCGGTGTTAAGCCTGCTGTTGTAGTTAGTGCACTTAAATCAGCATTAACGTAGTATGGATCATATAAACCGAAATCTACATCTGTTCTGTTTTGTCCTGAAGCAAGTGCGAAAGTTGCGCCGGCAGTGCCTGTTCCATCAAGATCAAAAGTGGTGGTATAACGTGCAGGATAACCTGACACAACTACGGTATAAGCACTTGAAGGGTTTAAGTTGCTGAAAGTATAATTTCCGGATGCGTTTGTGGTAGTCGTTAAATTTACCGCATTGGCAAAGATATCGGTTCCTGTTAAGGTAACAGTTGCACCGACTACACCGGGCTCACCTAAATCCTGAACACCATTTTGGTTATAGTCTAACCAAACAAAATCGCCAACCGAAGCAGCTACCTGTTTGTTTACGGTTAGTGTATAAGTTTTGGTAACCGTGGTTTCTTCGGCAGTAACTTTAACGTTAATTGTATTTGCACCATCGGCGAGGGTATAAGCTCCTGAAGCTGCCCCATTGGTAAGCGCAGTGAAAGATCCTGCTCCCAAACTCGATTCTAAAGTGGCATGGCTTTCTGCCCTGGTTGCCGTAACCGTTGCAGTTGCTGTAGTGTATGGTACATTTATGCTGTAGCTAGTAGTACCAGCCGCAAAGGTTGGTGTAAAAGTACCTGCACTGGTGGTTAAAGTAGCTAAATCAGCATTTCTGGATTTTGCTCCCGAAACAGTTACCGGATTTGTAACATCTGCAATAATTACCGCTGCTGCTGCACCCGCATTCCAATCTTCGGCTGCTGCCAGATTGTATACGGTAGCATCGGCTGCAGACAGGCCATCTTTATTCATTAATAAAGCCAAAGCAGCTTTATCTGTTGCACTAACAGTAATGCTGAAAGCCGTACCGCTGGTAAGCTCTGCATTAGGCGAATCGGTTAAGGTATATGTTCCTGCCCCCTGACCTTTGAAAGTTAGCCTATTGGCTACCACATCATTTGTGGCTCCGTTTAATTTTAAAAAGCCAGTTCCTGAAACGGTAAGTACACCTGTAGTGGCATCGTATGTTGTGGCAGTAATAACCGGCACGGCAACATTACTTGCAGTAACACCATTTCCTGTTAAATCGGCTACTACAACTGCTGCATCTGCTCCAGCTGCCCAATCTTCGGCAGCTACCAGATTATAAATAGCGCCACCGGTTGATGAGGTACCATCTTTATTCACAACCTGATTAACGGCTGCTTTATCTTCGGTACTTAAGGTTAATGTAAATGTTGTTGCCGAAGTAATATCTACATCAGCAGTATTGGTTAAAGTGTAAGTACTACCTCCTTCGGCAGTAATGCCTATTTTATTGGCGGTAATATCGTTTGCAGCTCCAGATAATGAAAGGAAATTGGTTCCCGTTACTACCAAAGCTCCGGTTGACGCATTGTAAGTTGCGCTGGTAATAGCAGGAACAGCTACATTAGAAACTGTAATAACATTTCCGGTTAAATCGGCAACCACAACAGCAGCATCTGCTCCCGCGGCCCAATCTTCGGCGCCAGCCAGGTTATACGTTGTTCCACCAGTTGATGAAGTACCGTTTTTATTGGCCAAAAGGTTAACCCCTGTCTTATCAGCCGCACTTAATGTTAAAGTAAATGCTGTAGCAGAAGTAATTTCAACATTAGGCGTAGTGGTTAAAGTATAAATAGATCCGCCTTCGCCGGTTAACGTGAATTTGTTGGCTACAATATCATTGGTTACACCTGATTTAGCTAAAAAGCCAGTACCGGTTACCACTAAAGCTCCTGTTGAAGCATTATAGGTTGCCGATGTAAGCGCTGGTACTGCAACATTGCTTACTGTAATACCATTGCCGGTTAAATCTGCCACATTAATCGCAGCATCTGCACCGGCTGCCCAATCTTCAGCAGCTACCAAATTATAAGTAGTAGCGCTTGTAGAAGCTGTCCCATTTTTATTGAGAAGCTGATTCACTACTCCTTGATCGGTAACGCTCAAGGCTAAAGTAAATGTAGTTGAAGAACTGATTTCCGGATTTGGGGTATCGGTTAAGGTGAAAGTAATTCCTCCTTCGCCCGTTAATGCAATTTTGTTAGCCAAAATATCATTTGCCGAACCTGCTTTTGCTAAAAAGCCGGTACCCGTTACCACTAAAGCTCCTGTCGAAGCATCGTAAGTAGCTGAAGCAATTGCAGGAACAGCCACATTACTCGCCGTAATTCCGTTTCCGGTTAAATCGGCTACTACAACTGCAGCATCTGCACCAGCTGCCCAGTCTTCGGCCGCCGCCAGGTTATAAGTTGTTCCGCTGGTTGAGGCTGTTCCGTTTTTATTGATAATCTGGTTAATACCTGTCTGATCTGCTGCACTTAATGTTAATGTGAACGCAGTTGCTGAAGTAATATCTACATCAGCAGTATTGGTTAAAGTATAAGTAGCAGTCCCTTCACCTGTTAAAGTAAATTTATTCGCTACAATATCATTTGTTGCTCCGGATAAAGCTAAAAAGCCAGTACCGGTTACCGCTAAAGCTCCGGTTGAAACGTTGTAGGTTGCACTGGTAATAGCAGGTACAGCTACGTTGGAAACTGTAATACCATTTCCGGTTAAATCGGCAACCACAACGGCAGCATCTGCTCCCGCGGCCCAATCTTCAGCTCCAGCCAGATTGTAAGTTGTACCTCCTGTTGATGAGGTACCGTTTTTATTGGCCAAAAGGTTAACACCTGTCTTATCAGCTGCACTTAATGTTAAAGTAAATGCTGTAGCAGAAGTAATTTCAACATTGGGCGTAGTAGTTAAAGTATAAATAGATCCCCCTTCGCCCGTTAATGTAAATTTGTTGGCTACAATATCATTGGTTACACCATTTAATTTTAAGAAGCCTGTTCCGGTTACCACTAAAGCTCCTGTTGAAGCATTATAGGTTGCCGATGTAAGCGCTGGTACAGCAACATTGCTTACTGTAATACCATTTCCGGTAGCATCAGCAACTACAACTGCTGCATCTGCTCCCGCCGCCCAATCTTCGCCTGCTGCCAGGTTGTAAGTTGTTCCGCCGCTCGAAGCCGTTCCGTTTTTATTCACAACCAGACTAACACCTGCCTGATCGGCTGCACTTAACATTAAAGTAAATGCTGTTGAAGAGGTAATTTCAACATTTGGCGTAGTGGTTAATGTATATATTGAACCGCCTTCACCAGTTAAGGTAAATTTGTTTGCAACTATATCGTTGGTTGCGCCCGATAACGATGAAAAATTGGTTCCGGTTACCACTAAAGCTCCTGTTGAAACATCGTAGGTAGCCGAAGCAATTGCAGGTACCGCAACGTTACTGGCTGTGATTCCATTTGTGGTTAAGTCGGCCACTACAACTGCTGCATCTGCGCCGGTGGCCCAATCTTCGGCTGCTGCCAGGTTATAGGTTGTTCCGCCGGTTGAAACCGTACCGTTTTTATTGATAATCTGGTTAACACCTGTCTGATCGGCTGTACTCAAAGTTAAAGTAAATGCGGTACCCGATGTGATTTCGACATTGGCTGTATTGGTTAAGGTATAAGTGGCAGGTCCTTCACCTGTAAAGGTAAATTTGTTGGCCACGATATCGTTGGTTGCACCATTAAATTTTAAAAATCCTGTTCCGGTTACCACTAAAGCTCCGGTTGAAGCACTATAAGTAGCGCTTGTAATAGCAGGTACTGCTACGTTGGATACCGTAATTGGACTGGTTGCATCTACAATAACTGATGCAGGATTTTCTCCCGCAGCCCAATCTTCGGCTGCTGCCAGATTATAGCTAGTTCCACTAGTGGATGAGGTTCCGTTTTTATTCAACATCATACCCACGGCGTTTTTATCCGCAGCATTTAAGGTAATGGTAAAAGCGGTAGATGAGGTAATTTCAACATCAGGAGAAGTAAGCGTATAGGTTGTTCCACCCTCGCCGGTGATTGTAAATTTATTGGTTACAATATCGTTGGTTGCACCTGCGAATGTCGGGAAAGAAGTCCCTGTTACTGTTAAGGCCCCTGTTGAAGCGTTATAAGTAGCCGAAGTAATGGCAGGTGGTATCGGTGTAGCGTTTACATCAGCTGTTTTAGCACTTTCGTTAAAATAATTATCTTCTGCAGAAATGCGGTAGTAATACTGCGTGCCGTTAACAAGACCAGTATGTGTATAGATTGTGGTTCCTACCGGCACACCAGCCAGGAAAGTGGTTGGTGCTGGTGTAGTGCCGCCATAAATTTTATAACCTAATAAGTCGGCATCCGCATTTGCATTCCAGGTTATTGTGTTTTGCGAACTTCCTGCGCTTGCAGCAAGTCCGGTCGGTACTGTTGGCAAGATAACATCTGTTGGTGCTATTTTAATGAACTCACCCCCCGCATTATCATCGCCATCGGCGATATAACCTGTGGTTCCGACAAAAGTTACTCCGTAAGGCAAAAATGAACCTTGCCCTTTTAACCCAGTATAAAAATCTGTAGGACTACCTGTGGCTCCCGTATATTTTTTTAGTGTATAAATTTTCGTTCCAACGTTTTCAACCGCATACAGGTTACCGAAATCATCCAGTACCAACGTTGTTGCAAAAGTACCTGTAGCAATACTGGTGGTTGTGGCATAAGTTGGCGCATTTAGCTTTAAAATACCACCAGTATAAGTATTAGTACCATCAGTACTTGTTGGTTTAGTTACATAAATATCTCCGCTGGGCGCTATTGCAAGTGCATTTGGATAGCTAATATTTGGGCCAACAACTATACCATGGTATAACATGGTTTTTGCCGAACCTACATTTGCTGGTAATGTATATTTACAAACAGCATAATCATTCGCACCTGCGTTGTACTCCAGGGCGTATAGGTTTCCTGCAGCATCGAAAGTCAAACCTGTAAAATATCTTCCCGTTTGGACAGTGGTTGCCGCGTAGCTGGATGCTGCATTTAACCTGATGATTGCACCGGCATTGGATGTAAAATCAGTACTGATGTAAACATCATTATTGGGTGCAATTGCCAAACCCCAGGGTAAATCTGCAACCTCAATGGTTAATCCTGTGTAAATAATTGTGGGTGTTCCTGTTCCATTGATGTATTTGGCCACATGGAAAGTTCCATCGCCAGCTCCCTTAGTTACATAAACGTTTCCGGCTGCATCTTTTGCAACCGCACTGTATAGTGAACCAGTGTCTAATGCTGTTTTAGTATATTGTGCCATTGCAGGCATGAGTGCCAGAAAGAGCACAATAATAGAAACCGTAACGAGTACTTTTGTAATAAATTTCTTCATAGTGAGGTTAATTTAAACTGATAAATATGGATTTTGCCAACCGCTTTCTGTTTCATGAAAAACGGTCGATATATCATAACCCAGAGCTGTATCCTGAGCAATGATGGTATGGTTATGGGCATTTTGGCCCGTATTTATTTTACAAATATCTATGATTGGAAAAGGGCCTGTAATAGGTTTTTGGAGCATGATATGACCTCTTGGCCCTGTAATGCCTCTTGACTCAAGATGGTTAACTGCTTCTACTATCTGCCGTTTTCTTAGCAAAGGAAGCATGGTCGAGATGGCTATGCCGCTCTCGTAGCCCATCATTGCGAAAATGTTTGCATCCTGTTTAGAAAAGTCTTCAAATTTGTTTACGAAGCTCGTGTTTTTCTTTTCTTCGGATTTTCTAGTCCAGGAAAATGCGCTATAGAATTTAATACCAAGGCGACTAACTTCTTCCAGTCTGTCCGGATAGGCCATATTCTCAACAGTTATCAATGGTATCGTATCGTAAAACTTACTGTTTTTCCATTGTGTTAAAAACTTGTTGCCCAAATCTCCGGTAAAAATAGCGTGAACAAAATCAGGCATATCTTTATCTATGGCTTCAAAAAAAGGTTCAAGGTTTAACGTTTCTGAATTAGCATAGGCCTCTGGAAGTACAAAACTACCTAGTTTGGCGCTTCCAGCAGCTACGGCACCGTTAAAAAAAGATGTACCTAAATTGAAACCTGATTCGTAAAGCGGCATCACCATTTGTCCTGAGGCCCCAAAAGTATTTACCGCCCACTTACCCAATATGTACTCAGTTTGCCAAATGGCTAATGAAATGGTACTAATAAACGGACCAAAGCCATTAGGAGGAGGAACTAGTTCTCCCATATCGAAGAAGAGTCCGAACTTATGGTGGTTTTCCAGTATTGGCCTGATGTCTTCAATTGATTTGAGACTCAACATTCCCATTACAACATCTACCCCATCGAAAAACACCAGTTTTTGCGCAGCTTCTACAAGAGCTTTCCTACCTCCCAGACCTACATAGGCGGGTATAAAAGAAAATTCTGATGCACGAATGCCAAATTCTGATGCCGCACACGAGAATCCAGTCATAAAATGCTGTGCATAATATGGATAGACTCCCGAATAGGGCATCAGAAAACCAATTTTGGTAGGATTGTTCATTTTAGTTTCTTGAAGGAAAAATACCTTCTAAACAAATTTCAAAATTAACGGCCAGATAAGGCTGCATAATTGACACAGGGATATTACTTCCGGTAGCACCAACTGAAAGTAATCCCAGATTGGTATTTGGAGCTGTTGCGGTAAAAGTGTTTAATGATACTGCACTTGGACCCGAGCCATTTTTCGGACTGGCAGACAAGTAGTTATTTGTTGGAACGCCTGTTGTACCAGCACCTGTATTGGCCATTAAAGGATGCGTATGCGCAGGTAAATTACTGGTTAAAATACTTACAGATTCAGTTCCAGCTGCTTGCCCTAGAACATAGGGAGAAAGTCCAGGACCAGAGCCTTGATGAATAGGAGTTCTGCCACGTAAATCAGGCAAAGCAAAGGTCGTTTGTCCATTACCTCCGTAGGTAGTTCCTAACAAAGAAAACAGAGCCGTGTTTTGCGCTATTGACATAATGTCTCCGTTGCACATCGCCCAACCTCTTACAGCAAAATTGAGGCCGAACATTTTAATTACTGAAAGGTATTCTTCCATGACTATTTTTTTTTAAAAAGTGAGATTTTGATTAATTTATTTGATTAAGTATTGTATTTACTTTGCTTATGTTTGATCAGACTTAGGCTTTCTGATACATGCATAGATTGATCAGTACCTGGTACGCGTTGTTTCAGATCGAGCAAAGCTTTCTTTTTGAAATTGTTAAACCCTAAAATTACCTGTGATACAGATTGTGCACCACTATAATTTTGTCCCAGCAAAACCTCTTCATTTCCTGCGTTTCTGATTACTTTGAGCAGGCTTCGTCCTGTTTTAGTGTTGCCACCAATAACCAAATCCACGTTCGTACTCGATGCAGCTAGATTGTGATTGTTCTCTTCTACGGCTAAATCAAAACCCAAATGAGATAAACAAACCACTAAATCGCATGCTTCATCTTCTTTTAAATATTTGGCAATTTTGTTTAGCGCTGCACCCGGATCAGAAACCTTTAATCCTGCCATTTTAACCGTTTCGCCAACGCCAGTAACGCCTACCCTGTATTTGCCGTAAGTAATTACCTGATAGCTTTTAACTGCCTTTCGTAATTTTGGATGTTCAAATTGATAGTTACAGCTTAACAGATCGAAAGCCATGTACGGAAGTAACCCGGCTAAAGTATCAATTCCCTGTTTTAAGTCAGCAGCACTAAGATTAACCGCATGGTAACCTACTTTATTCATCCACTGGATGGTTTCTGTATGGTTATTTCGATTAAAATTTAAAAATCCTCCAGCATCCAATAATAAAGTAGAAACAAGTTCGTTATTAATAGTAGTTTGCAAAGATTTTAAGCCGCCAAAGCCTCGTGAGGTTGAATTAACGGCTCCGTTAATATCGTTACTGTACATGATATTAACCTGTTTTTGGTTTACAGATTTGGTATAGATAGTACGGCTTGCTTTAGCTAGTGCATCAACTGGACCTGCCAATAAGATACTACTGCTTAACAAGACGTTCCTCTTCAGAAAAGAGCGTCTATTGGTATTCATAAAAGGTTTATTATGGGATGTTTGTTGCTATAAAGATCAGACAAAATTGCCTATAGTACAAATACTACAAGGTTTTATTTTCTTAAACAGGTCATTTCAGTAGACAAAATGCGTAAATAAGTATACAAAATGGGCTTATTTGTAGATTTAAAGACGAAAATATAGTTATTAACATATATCAACAATTTCTAACAAATACAAAAAAAGTCATCAAAAATCAAAGCAACCAAAACAATTGAGTACAACAAATACTACAAAAAACACACTATTTGCTTTCTTATTTTTTAAATTTCATTTTTGTAACCAGCTCCCGAGCCACGGGTGTATCCATGCGCTCCAGTTCTTCGATCATTTTTAAGGTTGTAGCCGGATCTAAGGCCTGCCCCCGTTTTTCTGCTTCAAAATCATAACCATAAGCTTCAAATAAACGATCAGTCCATTCGTTCCTTAAAGCATCAATCACCAAATGCACCCTAACATTTTCGCCTGCATTGATAATACTGTGTGTTTGATCGAAATCGATATACCAGCACGATCCTTCTGCCAGTTTCAGTTGCTCCCCACCTACCATAAACTTCAGTTCATTATTAGTTTGAATAGGTATATGAATTCTAAGCACCCCTCCTTCATAATTACAGCCACGATCGCGATGGGGTTTAATTTCTGCCCCGGGGTGTAGCGCGAGTAAACGAATGGTTTCTTTAGGGCATTCCCACGCTTCGATGATTGATTTAAGGTAGGGTAATTGATTGAGCAAAGGCGTATCCTGGTACGCATCTACGCCATAGTTGGCTAAAATATCGTGTTCTTTTCCGCTCGCCGAGCGCAAGGCTATACTTTGCCAGTTCCCTTCGTAATCTTGTTTGTTAAAATGATCCACCCAATTTTGCTGTAATGCAATGGCCATTTCGGCTTTAAGCAGCTCAATATTATATTTCTGGTTAAACTGAATGTATTTTAGCAAGGTTGGGATGTTTGCTGTAATATTAGCTATTGTTTTTTATTGCACAAATATTTTAGCTGTTTTTTCGTCCATTAATTTTAAAGCCATTTCTGAAATTGCAATTTAAATCTTAGTATTGGTTCAATTTAACTTGCCTCAGCGCTATATGCACAATTCTTCCATTTCTTCCTTTATTGAAATTTACCGGTTGCACCATCATCCTATCAATCCCCAAAAACAAACAGATGAGTCGTTTACACAAACAGAACAGCTTTTCCTCAATACATTTCAACTGGGTTTGTTTGAAGTTTATGATTTTTTATACAGCAAATGCCTGGGTTCTGAACATTTTAAGCAATGGATTATTGAGCTTAAAGGTCAAGATTTTTTTAATACCGCGACGCTTCAATTCCAGAAGCTGGAAAACGACAAAAACAAACCCAAAGAAACTGGTTTTGTAGATATATTGACAACCGAACAACATGCTTTCTGGAAAACCAACGGTTACCTTAAGATAGAGCAAACAATTAACGAACCGGATTGCGATGCGGTAACTGAACTGATTTGCCAAACCCTGAATATCGATTTAACCGATTCAGAAACCTGGTACCCGCAGCACGCGTTATTGCAGGGATTAATGTTACAAAAATATCAGGACGAGGCCATTGCCAACATTCGCAATCACCCACAAATCAGAGCTGTTTTTAGTAGTTTGTATCAACACAATAACATCCTGGCCAATTGCGAAAAAGTAAGTTATAATCCACCCGTTACTCCGCATTTTTCTTTTAAGGGGAGTCCGCTGCATTGGGATATTGATTTCGAAACCGGCCCCAGATATTACATTCAGGGTTTATTGTATTTAAATGATGTTCCGGCCGATAGAGGTGCTTTTACTTTAATTCCGGGCTTTCATCATCAGATTGAGGATTATTTAACCCGGTTCGACCATCCTGAAAGTGCGATTGCTGATTTGCGCAATAAAGGGCTGGAAATTGCGGTTGAGGGTAAAAAGGGAGATTTAATTGTTTGGTTAGAGTCACTGCCTCATGCCGCCAGCCCGAACCATTCTGATTTACCGAGGTTTGTTCAGTATGTGAGTTTTAATGAGCTTCGCTAGCTTTTTAACCGGAGGGCGCAAAGAAGAATCGCAGAGGACGCAAAGTCATTTTAATTAACCACAAATGCACAAGGACACTAAGATCTTCCGTGTTATTCGTGCTTCCGTGGCTGATTTAACCGCAAAGTGCATCACGAAAAAGCACGAAGAGGCACAGAGCATGATGCAGATTGTTTCCCGTAGATTAAGCTGATAACCGCAGAATAGGTTTTATATATATTGTCTTCCGACCTCTGACTCCGGACCTCCGACTTATTTTACAACAGAGAAAGCAGAGAAAAACCACAAAGAGACACAAAGCATGATGCAGGTTGTTTCCCGCGGATTACGCTGATAACCGCAGAATAGGTTTTATGCATACTGTCTTCCAACCTCTGACTCCGGACCTCCGACTTATTTTACCACAGAGAAAGCAGAGAAAAGCACGAAGAGGCACAGAGCATGATGCTGATTGTTTCCTGCAAATTAAGCTGATAACCGCAGAATAGGTTTTATATATATTGTCTTCCGACCTCTGACTCCGGACCTCCAACTTATTTTACCACAGAGAAAACAGAGAAAAAGCACGAAGAGACACAGAGCATGATGCTGATTGTTTCCTGCAAATTAAGCTGATAACCGCAGAATAGGTTTTATATATATTGTCTTCCGACCTCTGACTCCGGACCTCCGACTTATTTTACCACAGAGCGTATAGAAAAAAGCGCTGAGGACGCGAAGTATATTTAACCACAAAGGCACGAAGGCACTAAAATCTTCCGTGTTATCTGTGCATCCGTGGCTAATTATTCCACAATCATCACCCCCCTACCCCCCTTCAACAAGGGGGACTAGATTACGGATAAATGAAGATCATTCGATTCAAAGGAACAAAAATCTTCCGTGTTATCCGTGCATCAGTGGCCGATTTTACCGCAAGGAGCACAAAAATCTTCCGTACAAATCTGTGAATCTGTGGCTGGTTTGCATTCGTCACCCCCCTTACCCCCTTCAACAAGGGGGACTAGATTATGGCTAAACAGGTCTGCACATGTGCTTTCCATTATTTTTTTTTAATTTTAAAGCTGCTCATTGCCGCAAATAGCTATATTCAAAACAACTACAAATGGAAACAATCAACCAGGAACAAGAACACCAATCGGCCGCCCCTCTGGCTTTTGCACAAACCTATTTTCATGGCACCAAAGCCGATTTAAAACCCGGAGATTTGATTTCAACGGGATATCAATCGAACTTTATAGATAAAAAACTGAAACACATTTACCTTTCGGCTACGCTGAATGCTGCAATTTGGGGTGCTGAGCTGGCCACAGGCAAAGGCCCGGAACGCATTTACCTTGTTGAAGCAACAGGACCGCTTGAGGATGACCCGAATGTAACCGATAAAAAATTTCCGGGTAACCCTACCATGTCTTACCGGTCAGTACACCCTTTCAAAGTCATTGGCGAAGTTACTGTATGGGAAAGTCATTCGTTAGAGCAGGTTAATGCCATGAAAGCGGGTATTGAAAAACTCAAACAACAAGGCATTATGGCAATTGAGGAATAACAGGTTTTATTCTTTTTTACCACCTAAGACATTTTAGTTTTTAGCGCTGTTCATCGTGCATCCGGGGCAGATTTAACCGCAAAGGGCGCTGAGAAAAACACAGAGGGCGCGAAGCACAAGGTTTAAAGAATTAAACACAAAGGCACAATGACACTAAGATCATCCGTGTTTTCCGTGCATCCGTGGCATTTTTTTTTGCCACAGAGAAAGCAGAGAAAAAGCACGAAGAGGTACAGAGCATGATGCTGGTTGTTTCCTGCAGATTAAGCTGATAACCACAGAATAGGTTTTATGCATATTGCCTTCCGACCTCTGACTCCGGACCTCCGACTTATTTTACCACAGAGAAAGCAGAGAAAAACACAGAGGGCGCGAAGCTATTTTAACCATAGAGGCAAAAAGCTCCCGTGTTATTCCGTGCATCCGTGGCTAATTATTCCACAATCATCTGCCCCTTCAACAAGGGGGACTAGATTACGGCTAAATGAAGATCATTCAATTCGAAGGAACAAAAATATTGCGTGTTATTCCGTGCATCTGTGGTTGATTGGTAAACAAAAAGCCTATCCATCCGGACAGGCTTTCGATCATTAACTAAACTTATCAATTCCAAACTGATAAAATCTTTACCTCGTTGCCAGTTCCTGTTCGAGGCTGGTAGTTGGCATCTGGTATTTCTTTGCTCTGGCAATGGCCATCTGCATAAATTTCTTATAATTCTGCTCGTTTTTAATGGTCTTATTTAGGTTTGCGGCAGTTTTAATTAACTCCAGGCTGCTCTCTTCGTTAATAATGACATCGGTCCATTTACCAAATAACTGACCTGTTTCGCCGGTTAATTGCTTTCTTGATAATAATCTGCTGTATAATGCAGAGAAGTGATATTGATACAATACCGGATGCTGAATAGCAAATTTCAAATAGCCAACAGTATCTTTCTGCATGCCTAAATAATAGCGATCGCCCAATGTTTGCAGGTTAATTTTCCAGATATCGGCCGGGAACTTACCTTCATAACTTTTTAAAAACTGGGTAAAAGCCAGCCCACTCTTATCCGTTTTTAAGTGTTGCTCCATTTTTTGAAGTAAAGCCTTATCAACCAGTCCCTGCATTACCGCTTCGCCATAAAGTGCCTGATAGGCTTTATAATCATTCAATATCGCTTCGTTCAGCTTAGCTGTGCCCACCCTCGAAATTAAAAAAGGCATCAGCGCATTGGTTGCCTTCATATCCTTTATACTATCTGCATAAGTTGCAATAATCTGTTCAGTTATGCCTTTACGGGTTTTGGCAAATTCGAGGTAAAATGCAGGATAATCGCTTTCTTTAAATGTAGCGGCATAACCTTTTAAGCTTTTATTTTGCAAGTGTTTTTGCCTTGCATCGGCTAACAGTCCAATTAAATCGCCTGGGTCTTTATAACCCGAAGTATTACTAACCAACTCTCCTTTGGCATTGAGCACCAAAAAAGTAGGAAAACCGTTTAAAACATGCTGTACTTTTAGGGTATCGCCTAGCTTATCCTTAAAAATATCAACTTTAAGCATAATAAAGTCTTTCGCCATTGCGGCTTTCACCGCAGCATTCGGAAACACATCTTCATCCATTTGGGCGCAAGGAATACAACCCGTGAAATAGCAATCGATAAAAATTAATTTGTTTTGGGCTTTAGCTTGTTTTAATGCACTTTGATAACTTTGCGCCATGGCGCCCAAAGTGCAAGCAAGCAAACAGGCTAAGAGGTAATATTTTATATTTTTCATATTTTATTTGGTTAGTGTAATCTCCTTTTTTGTATTCCCTGCGGTATAACTAAAAGTGAGCGGGCTATTGGCCGGCAGCTTTTTAAGTTGCTCCAGTTTCTTTGCATTTTTAAGTAAATCGGCGGTATTGGCCCCATTAATTTGCGTAATTAAAGTACCTTTTTCGAGCTGGGTTTCGTTTGGTGACAAAGCCCTGGTCAAGCTAATTACCTCTAACTGGCCATTTAAATTAAAGCCTAAAAGGTAGCTACCCAGGGTAAAACTCTGCGGATAGGTGTAGGTATGATTGGGCATAAAATAGATTTCGTTTTTCTTTCTGTTGATGGTAAAATTATACCTCGAAATAATCCCCATGCCAATAGAACCATCAAATCCCGGATTCCAGCTTTCGTTTTGGCCTCCGCCTGCCATTAAAGTAACAGGCAGCTCTTTAATTACCGGCATATTGGTAAAAGAAAAACTGCTGGCCTTACCGTTAAAAGTTGGCGAAGCGATACCCATACTCACCGTACTGGCTGCATATTCTGAGCTAAAACCACCTACCAATAAGCGGTTTTGCTTTACAAACGGCCTGAAACAGATTAAATTATAAGATGCCCCGGTATCAAAAACGAAATTTCCGGTGCTCGATTTACCTGCAACAATTTCTACATTGCCCGGAATAATAAATACGCCGGATGGAATGGTAACCGGTACTACAGTTCCTCCTTTTTCATATTCGTAGCCTTCAAAATTATAAAGGGAAAGTTCTTTTTTATTAAAATCGATACGGGTGATGTAATTCCGGGTCATAGTATTACCAATAATTCCATCTAAATCTTTACCGGTTTGCGGAAATACGGCAATAGGTTGGTGTTTCAACACAAATCCATTTTCCATGGTTACATCATTATCGCCAGATATATCGATTTTCATTGAGCCACCAACTACTGAGGCGTTGTTGCTCCTTGTAATTTTAAGTCCAATACTATCGGCAAGTGTTTTCTCCAGTGCCATGCCATCTGCGCCAGTATCAAACAGGAGTTTAAAAACCCTGTTGTGGTTATTTAGCTTAACTTTTAAAACAATTGAGCCGTGCACCATTTCAAACGGAATGGTGGTAACAGGTGTATTTTGCTGTGCGTTTACCATCAGGGTAAAACAACTCATCAGCCATACCAAAAAGGTGGGTTTAAATTTCATTGGGGTTTACTTAGTGTCCGTATATTTTTGCCAGTGCCTGATCGATATCATCTGTTGCGCTTGCGGTAATTCGCAAAAGCACTTTCCCGTTCTTATCAACCAGTATCTTGGTGGGGAAAGCCATTACGTTGTAGTCTTTTACCAGGTCTTGCTTTTCTATTCCATCCATATTGAGAATATGTACCCAGTTAATTCCGTCTTCGGCTATAGCTTTTGTCCAGGCTGTTTGGGCTTCGGTTAGGTTTTTACCCCGCTCTTGTGCAATGCCTATGATTTCGAATCCATCTTTTTTGTACTGCTCGTAAAGTGCTTTCAAATGCGGGTGACTGGCCCTGCACGGACCGCACCAGCTGCCCCAAAAATCGAGCAGAACGGTTTTACCTTTATAATCAGCCAGACGGATCAGCTTTCCATCTTTATCTTTTCTTTCGAAATTGATGGTTGGCGAACCGGTTAAAGAGCTGCTCACTTTTTTCAAATAGCTTTTTATCCCCGATGCCATCGGGTGGTCTTTATATTTAGGGGCAAGAGCATTAAAAGCCTGCGTATAACCATCGGCGGTATAAACATTCTGCATTCTGCTCAATAAGAACAGAGATGCAAATGTTCCGGGATGTTGTGTTACAAAGTTTTTTTGCTGTGCCATAATCTTCTTAAAATTCATTTCAGTTTCTTCGCGAAGTTTTTCTGATGTACTCTCCAGTTTCTCACCATGGTACTGGGCATTGAACAAGTTGTTATAGATGAGGTAATTTCTGCGTTCTTCAGTGCGTACACTTTGTTTATAGCTATTGAAACTGTTATTTTCCTCGTCGCCTTTTACATCGGCAAACTGCACCAGTATGGCATCGCCATTGATGCTGATATCCTGGTTGAAAACGAACAAATCGAGGGCTGGAGCCGGGTTGCCAACCGTTGTACCATTAACAGTTGCAGAAAGGTCTCTTTTAATGCCTACATCTACACGGGCTGTTGCCGGAGCCTTTTGTTTAGGTACGGTGAGCGTAAAAACATCGTTAACAGCGGTTGATTTATAAAATTTATTCTCACCGGCATCATCTTTAAAGCTGATGCGGATGCTGTTATCATTAAGCCCTTTCAGGCTCCCGCTAATGCGGATACTATCCTGTTGTGCATAAAGCCCCTGCGAAAGGAAAAGCATGGCAATGCCCGTACACCAGTTTTTTAGTGTTTTCATAGTTTAAAGGTTTAGATTTTGATTTAAAGGGTAGAACAGGTTAGTCCTACCCTTAGGAACGATTTATTTTGCAGCTTCTGCTAACAAAAGGGCTTTCAATTTAGGATCGGAAGGACGTGCTGAATCGACACTTACAATTTTTCCTTTTTTATCAAAAACCAGGAATCTCGGAATGGTATTAACTTTATAATATTTAGAAAATTCGTTATTCTGACCTGCAAACAACTGCATACCGCCTAAATTTTCATCTTTAATCATTTTCAACCATTTCTCTTTGTCTTTATCGGCATCGGTAGAAATACTTACCACCTGAATGGGCTGGCCTTCGATATCTTTTTCTAGTTGTTTAAGGTGAGGAAACTCAGCCCTGCACGGACCACACCAGGTAGCCCAAACATCAACCAATACCACTTTACCTTTTAAACTTGCAAAAGAAACATCTTTTCCGGTTTTATCAGGATAAGTAAACTGTAAAGCATCGGTACCAGCTTTGTAAGAAAGCAACGGTGTAATTAAAGCGTTGTTCTTTTCTTTTTGTGCCTTAGTTACAATGTATTTTTCGAAATGATCGGCTACGGCTTTATACTCATCATGGTTTTTATACCTGGCCAAATTTTCTAAAACCAACTCCCCTTTTAAAGTATCATTTGGCACATAAGCAGTCGAGATTTCTAAACCTTCAATACCAGGTTTATAAGCCTTTTTATCCTGGCGCATATTTACACCAATTAAACCCGATAGTACGCGCATACCATAAGGATAGCTGTAAACTTTTTGGGCACTTTTACCCATTTCGCTGGCTTTAAGCGTACTGTAAAAATCGCTGTATTCTTCTAAGCTTGGGTGTGCAGAACGTGGTGTATTTAAAAAATTGGTCGCGTAGTTGGCCAGATCGAAAGCCATTATATCTTTTATTTCCTTATCGAACTTTGCATTACCTGTAGCTTTTCCGTTTAAGAAGGTTTTAGCTTTGGCCACAATTGATTCCTGCTGAGGAAAATAATCCATGAAGGTACTGTTCTTACCCATAAAGTTGATGGCTTTCTGATACAAAGGATTGGTTAGTTCATTCCATTGTTTCATCACCATATTCTCTTTAGAGTTCAGTTTTCCATTTAGTATATAGGTGGTATCTGCAAGGGTAACATCCAGCTGATCGCCGCCCTTAAAATAAAAGGCATAATTTTCATTTGGCGATAATTCATTACCTGTTCCAATTACATATACCCCTTCATAATCGGGATAAAAAGTAAAACCAAATTTTTTACCTGCACTTACCGCAGCGTTGGCTATTTCTACTGTGCGGCCATTGGCTACTTTAAAAAGCTTAACATTTGGGCGGTTTGGGCGCGTTAACTCGCCTTTAACCTGAACGGGTTGCTGTGCTAAACTTGCTAATGCCATTGCTACCAGGGCAAACGTAGTACTTAAAGTTTTTTTAATCATTTTTTTCGGTGTTTGTTTATTTGTGGTTAAGTAAATTGGCTTAGCCGGGCACCCTGGTTATGGGCACCCGCTAAATTGATTACCATTGAATTGTATTTGTTGATTCGGAAACAGATGGCGAGATGTACAAGATATCTTTGGCGGTACCAGTGCCCTCGAGTGTAGCTACCGGACCACCCGAAATACTACCCGAGGCCTTATTGAACATGCGTATTTTGTAGGTTCCGTTAATTTTAGAACCTACCATAATGTAGTTATAGGCATAATTGGTTTCTGTACCGGTTTTATGGCGAATAAAGGTAATCTCCTCTCCTGCCGGAACAGTGTACTCCAGTTTTTCGAAATTGTTACTCAGGTTCCGGCTCCATACCTGGTTGCCAGCCACAGAGAAATACATTAAATTCTCCTGACCATACAATAAAGTCATGTTGGCGCCATTGAACAGCTGATCGGTAACGTTTATAGCCGTATTGGTAAACTTCATGCTAAAGTTATCGATATCAATATTGGCCAATGTTTTGGTTGAGGGACTGCTTTTATCCTGAAACAATGCACAGCCGGTAAATACATAACGGAAAGATGCAGGCAGATATGTAGCCGACTTTAAGCCCATGTACAACACCTTCTGATTGGTATTGGTAGCACTCATTGCGGTACCTGTAACATCGCTTATTGCCGAAAGCGCCGTGCCGTAGCCATTACCAATAGCAAAAAACGAACTCGAAGTTTCATCAAAAAAGTAGGCGTTACTCAGCGTATTAGATATGTAATATTTAGAAAGATTGTAGGGAGTGTTACTGGCATCTTTCAGAAACTTACCACCAAACTTACCAATGTTTGCAGAGTTATTTACAATGGTATGTACATTGCCGCCATTAATAAGATAATAAGCGCTGCTACCTAAAAAAGTATAACACGGGCCTTTTGCAGGCGGTGTTTCAAACATGATATTATCAAGTGAATAGATTTTTTTAAGTGTATTCACATTAACCGTTGCCATATCCTTCTCGGTTGATAAAACCAGCGTACGGGTATTACCCAAAGTACCGGTAACAGTCGATTTATAAGCAGATAAAAAGCTTAGCAGATTGGCCTGTCCGGGTAATTTAGCCCCGTTAATTGTGCTATAAAGGTTTTCTCTTTTACCTGTAGGCACTATGCTGGTTGGGGTTAAAAACAAATCGAGATCTGCTTGCATACCATCATCTTTGGCAACATACCAGCCTCTTGTAAATTCGGTTACCACATTTATGGGCACATTAATGTATTGCGAATAACCGGTCGTTTTATTGGTAACGCGATAAACCAGCACCCAGCCTTTTGCAGCCTGTTTAATCAGGTAGTTAAGGTCTTTAGTTTTTGCAAGGGTGTCTAAAACCGGCGCCGATCCCTGAACGTTGGTTTCGTATATGCCCCATAAATACTCAAATTGTGCATTTGGTTCGGTAGAGCTTACTTCCGGGGTTAAATTTAAGCGGTCAAGCTCCGAAATTAAGGTATAACTCGTTTCAATACCTTTAACCGTTATTTTTTCGCCAGTTTTATAATCATAATTACTGTGATCTTTTTTGCAGGCGGTCATCATGGCCGCTACGACCATCATGAATATCCATAGATTTTTCATTTTTCTAATTTTTAGGGGTTAAGGAAAAACTACTACTTCGCCAAATTCATCAACCAATGGTGCACCAGGATGCGCATTGTTATAGTTGATTAATGCAGTTTTCATGGTCAGCTGATAATAACTCAACAGACCACCTACGGCGTACAGGTTATTGATAAAATCGTTATCCCATTTCTCGCCCGAACTATTGATAAGGAAGCTATGTTTTACTACGCTGTACTTACCAAAATAATACTGGGTAAAAGAAGCATTCCACTGGGCCGGTTGGCTTAAACGATCTGTAATCTCTATTTTTCGCCATATTTTATTCTGTTCGCCCAGCTGGAAATCGGCATTGGCTGCTAGTTTAAATTTCAGCTTTGGGGTACTTGTTTTTAAGCTGGCATCGCGTAATACAATTACAGGCACCCGGGTGTGCACCAAGCCTGCTTTAATTACATAAAACTTACTCACTTTCGGGTCGTTAAAAGCTACATAGTGCGTTCCTGCAACAGCATTTACCGCATTCGGAATTTGCTCCTGCTCCAGTGTAAAGGTTCTATCGTTGTTGACGGTGCCCCCAATGGCATAGATATCAAAAAATATAGTATCCTCCTTTACAGCGGCATCTTCGTAATAAAACGTATAAGGTTTAAGCGTATCCGCCAGATCGTATGAGGTAGTATAAATACGGTTTGGTTCAGGTCCAAACTGTACTCTGCTAATATCGTTATACAAATAATACTGATCTTGTTTGCATGCGCTAACAGCTGCTACAGCTATTAGCAATACCAGGTATAATAATTTTCTCATGGTGTTATCTTAAATAGCTTCAGTTTTAGGGATTGGGACCAAATAATTGACCGCTGCTGCCGATGGCACAAATAAGTAGCTCGCTTTAGGAACATTAAGTCGCTTGTAGTTGTAAAAGGCCTGTCCTTCTGCATAAAACTCTTTGCGGTACTCTTTAATGATTTCGGTTTGCAGTGCCGAAGGGTTAGCTGGAGTAGTCATGGTACCAATGTTGCGTGCTGTTCTGAAAGTTTTCAGGTATTCTACACCTTCTGCATAGGGTGCAGCTTCGGCAGCAATTAAGTACAATTCGCTCAGGCGAATCATCGGGATCTGTTTAAAATCTGTAGCAGCTGTTACCGCTGTATTGGCCACTACCTGGTATTTTTTGGTTACATAACACTTGGCACCATTGCCTAAAGTAATCAGTTCCCATAGGTTACTTTCTCTGATATCGGTACCTGTATTGCCGTACAACTGAGTTTTAATGGTTGTTTCGGCTGTACCCTTTTTAAGTATTCCGGCGGCGTAGTTATTGTTATATTTATTAAACATATCAAAATCATACAGTCCGAAAATATGCTCAACCGTGAGCACGTAATCCTTATTGGCAAAATCAGTTGCAGCGCCCAGTTTAAATTTCGGGGTACCATCGGTATTTTTCACATCAATTACGGCTTTGGCACACTCGTAAGCCTTTCCGGTTTCGTTAAACCAGAGGTAAGTTCTGGCTTGCAGGGCTTTTACTGCATAATAATTCATGCGGAGGTAGCGGTAAGCGAAAAAGGTATCGCTGGGGTTAAAGCCTGATGTAAGCCCCGGGCTTTTTACCTGGGCAATACTATACTTCGTTAACGGATCGATATCTTTTAACAGGGTTTCGGCATCGTTTAAATCTTTATAAAGTGCAGCCTGAAATGCAGTGTAAGAAATTTTATCAACCGGGGTTGTCGATACTACTGTAGCGTAAGGCATCGGGGTAGCACCGGTTGTTGCAGTAGGTATAGGGCCAAACAAACGCAGCATATCCAGGTGAAGGTAAGCCCTGATAGCCAGACACTCTCCTTTTACCAGTTCGTATAAACCTTGGGTTTTAAACACATCCTTTCTGGCATCAATTTGTCCCAATATGGCATTAACACTGGCGATGGTTTTGTATTGCTGGCCCCAAATATTTTCGAAACTGGTCTGCACGCCTGCATCGGTATAGTTAAACAAGCCTAAGCGCTGATCGGTAGCGTTTGAGGTAACATCCCAGCTCGAAACCAGGTTCTCTATTGTGGTTTGGGTTAAAGCACCACCATAGGTGCTGTTGTTTTTCATCTGGATATACACCCCGGTAAGTGCATCCTTAAAACCACCTTCCGTATCAAAAAGTACATCTTGTGGCATTTGTGTCTTTGGATTTACCGTAAGGTACTTTTTACATGATGAGAAAAGTATACCGGTTAAAAACAAAGCGATTAATATGTAATTAATTTTTTTCATTGCTATAAGTTTAGAATGTAGCACTTAGACTCATGGAGAACTGTCTTGAAAAAGGATAATCAGTTCCTCTCTCCCTGCGGATCGTAGACAGGTACATTGGTTCGGAAGCGTTAACCGTTAAGTTTAAGCTTTCCACTTTCATTTTCTTCAACCATTCTTTGTTGGTTAAATTGTACTGAAAGTTAATGTTCTGCAGTACCAGGGTATTTTCGTCCTGTACAAACCTCGACGATTTATAGGTAGGTGTAGTTACCAGTAAGCCTTTAAATGCAGCAACATCGCCCGGGTTTTGCCAACGACTGTAAAACACCCTGCTATCTACGTTATTTTTGTAATTGGTAAGCTCTACACGGTCAACCAGGGTTGAATTGTATTGCTGTCCGCCTACAGTGTACCTGAATGAAGTATTGATAGCAAAATCTTTATAACGGATCATGGTACTGAAGTTTCCGAAAAATTTAGGATCTCTCGAGCCCACTGCAACAATATCGCTGGCTTTCCAGGTATAAGTTGGCTGGCCATCTTTACCCAGGTACAACTCTTTACCTGTACTTGGATCAATCCCTAATGATGGTACTACCCAAATGGCATTGCTCGAATAACCTTCAATGTACAGGGTACCCGGATTAATGTTGCCATTAAGTGTAGCTGCTTGTGCATCCTTTAAAGCTTTCGAAGTTTCTACAATTTTATTTTTGTTGTGCAATAATGCGGCAGAGATACTCCACATTACCGATTTCGGGTTGTTTAAGATAAAGCCTGTAGCTTTTAGCTCGTAACCATTATTGCGTAAACGACCTATGTTATCGATAAAGCTGGTAAAACCACTCGATGCAGGTAAGTTAACCGATGAAACCAGATCTTTAGTGGTTTCAACATAATAATCGCCAGTAAAGCGCAAGCGTCTGTTTAAAAATTCTGCATCAATACCAACGTTGTATTTTTCTGTTTGCTGCCATTTTAAATGGTCATTGCCTAAACCCATCAGATAAGAACCCATCCAGTTGTAGTACCTTTCGTTGGTATAATACTGGTAGGTAGATAAGGCCTGGTACGCGTTAAAGTTCTGTGCACCGGTAATACCTACCGAACCACGCAGTTTTAAACGGTTTACATATCTGTTGTCTTTTAAGAAAGCCTCATTATGCAGGTTCCATCCGGCGCCTGCTGACCAGAACGGAGCAAAACGTTTTTTACTGCCGAACTGAGAAGAACCATCAACACGTAACGAAGCATCAATAAAATATTTGTTATCGTAAATATAGTTCACGTTTCCGGTAAGCCCGATAGAGCGGGTAAGGCTTTCGCTTCCGGTTGGTTTACCATCTTTGGCATATTGTAAGGCCATCGATACGAAATCGAAATTGGCGTTAGGGAAACCTTCTGCTAAAAAGTTATAAGCTGATGATTTAGACTGACGGATGTTGTAATCGGCACCTGCACTAAGGAGGTGTTTAAGGCCTAACAACTTCGTATAGGCTAAGTTTAAAGAGGCATCGTAACCAAAGCTATTCCTGATTCCGTAATTGTAATCGCCTTTTCTGAAGATATTATCAGTGGTATAATTGGCAAATGCAGTATGCTCGGCAGGTCTAAAAGCATCGGTTTGGGTGGTTCCCTTGGTTAACCCTAACTGCCCCCTTAATACCAAATCTTTAATCAGGTTCCATTCAACTACGGTATTATTAACCAATTCGTTAGTGGCACTTTTATCAAAAGTTTTAAGAGTGGCATTGTATAAAGGATTGGTAGGCAAAGTTGGCCAGTAATTTACATAATCGGTATTACCCGGATCGCCTAAAAATTTCAAAGCATTTCCATTCGCATCATAAGGTCTCCAGTACGGATTCATAGCCACATAAGTGCTAAAAGTACCATACGGCGATTCTTGCGAGTTACTTTGCTGGATCTGCAAATTATTTCTGAACCTTAGGTTTTTATAGATATACGACAAAGTAATATTCCCGTTAAAGGTGCGGCGCGATGAGCCTTTCATTACCCCCTGAATATCGTTTAACTGGCCTGAGGCAGAGTACCTGAATGCATTATCGCCACCTTCTACTTTAAGGAAGTGCCTTTGGCCAACACCATTTCTTAGTGGTAAAGCCATCCAATCAGTTTCTACACCGCTGTTTACCTCATTCAGCAAGAAATTATAATATCTTTTTAAAGGAAGGTCAATTTCGGCTCTTGGATTATTATAATAGCCGGCAATGCGCTCGAGTTCTAATTTATCAGCTGCTTTTAATAAACTGTAACCGCTCAAATCAGGCGCTTCAAAATTAACATCCGATCTTACCGATAAACGTAATTTACCTGGTCGTGGCGCTTTGGTCATGATTACAATCACCCCGTTCGAACCTCTGGAACCATACATAGAAGTAGCGGCAGCATCTTTCAAAATGGTAATCGATTCTACCTCGTTTTCATTCATATCGTACAATTTTTGTAAGGTAGATTGAAAACCATCTAAAATAATTAATGGAGTGTTGAGTTCGGCCCTGGCCTGATCTTGTAACTCGCCAACATTTGGGATGCTTGAGTTACCCCGGATCTGGATTTCGGGTAAACGGTTAGGGTTCGATCCAAAAGCATTGCTTTCGATAATATTAAAAGCCGGGTCGATGTTACGCAGTGTAGAAATCAGGTTTCTGTTACCGTTATTGGCCAAATCTTGAGCGGTAACCGTAGTTGAGGCACCGGTAAAACTCTCAACTGTTTTTTTAAATAGCCCTGTGTTAATTACCCTTACTTCTTCCAAATCTTTGGTAACTGCCGAAAGTTTAATGTTAAATGGCGATTTTTTATTTTTGATGGAAACTTCTTCTACTTTATAACCGATATAACTTACCAGTAAGGTTTCGGTATCATCAGGTACCAGTATCCTGAACTGACCATTCGCATCGGTAGCTACGGGCCTGATTCCATTGGTACCTTTAACCCTGATTAAAGCTCCGGGAATAGGCTGTCCTTTTTCGTCTGTTACCCTACCGGTTACCACAATGGCTGCAACCGACATGATATTGTGGGCCTGGATGATAATCGATTTTTCTTCTACGCGGTAAACCAACTGCTGGCCGGCAAAACAAGCCTGGAGTGCCTGGTTTAGTGAAACATTTTCTAAAGAAACGGTAATCGGTTTCGCTCTTTTAATAGCCGCAGCGTTATAAAAGAAATCATATCCGGTTTGTTTTCTGATTTTTTGTATCACCCGTTCCAGCGAAGCATTTTCTTCACGCAAGCTTATCTGTGCAAAGCTTGAAGCGCTTACCTGTAAAAAGGTAGCGATGAGGATAAAGGTTATTAACTTCAATTTGAGTAAAATACGAGCATTTATACGGGCATATTTTACCCGATAAATGTTATGTAAAATTTCATACATTTGTTTGTTTGGGTTTGGTCTAAGAAATGATAAATGGTTTATTCTATTTTAACAGATCCAAAAAAAATCGACTCCTGCAAGAGTTTAGGGGATCAGCGCACTGCAATGCACTGATCCTTTTTTTTGATCTGAAGCGGGTAAAATTTACTTCATAGCGGTAATCTTCCTCCCTTCTATTTTAAAGTGAACTGTTCCCTCCTGATCAATCATATTTAATGCCTGTTTTAAACTTTTATCCCGGCTGATGTATCCGCCAAATTCGAGGTCCTCTAAATCTTTCGGACATTCGAACTCTACATCGTACCACCTGCCTAATTTTTTCAATATATCGCCCAAGCGCTCGCTCGAGAAAGAAAACTCGTTGTTTTTCCAGGCTAAATCGCCCTCGTTATCAACCGGTTTAACTAAAATTTTTCCGGCCTGCAGCATAGCCTGTTCGTTAGGTTTAAGCACCACCGCCTGGTCTTGCGCCCGAACTTCAACTTTCCCCTGGTACAACGTAGTTTTAGTAAAATCATCATCCGGATAAGCCGATAAGTTAAAGTGTGTACCCAGTACGGTTACATCCTGCGTTTTTGTAATTACATGGAAAGGTTTTTGCGCATTGTGTGCAACCTCAAAATATCCCTCACCAACAAGCTCCACTTCTCTTTTGTTGGCTTTGAATGCGGTTGGGTATTTTAACGATGAGGCAGAATTTAGCCAAACCCTGGTTCCATCTGGCAGAATAACCTGATAAGTGCCCCCCATTGGTGTGCTGATGCTGTTATAAGCCACTGCCTCATGATCTGCAGTTCCCTGCACGGTATAAATTAATTGCCCGTTGGCGGTTTTGGTAATTTTAAGGCCTCCCTGTTGTAAAACCTCACCAGTAGCCAGGTTATTCAAGATAATTTCACGTCCATCGGCCAGTTTTAAGGTGGCATTTTTGCCTCCCGGTTTAATATCATTGCTTGCGGTTAAATCCTGTCCGGCTTTGTTTCGTTGGGAAAACACCACAAAACCAATACTCACTGCCAATATTAAAGATGCCGCGACAGCTACTGCACGCCATAACTTTATGGTTTTCTTAGCCTGATATACGGGCAGTTTCTGCCAAACCTCGGTCCTGGCATTTAAAAGCTCGTCAGGTTCAAAGGCAATGGTTTCAGGTTCGGGTAAATTATACCAGCTTTCTAACATGCTCAGCTCCTCTTCGGTGCATTTGCCTTGCTGGTATTTGTTTAAAAGATCGTTAGCTTGATGTTGTTTCATAGATACAAAAAGGATTTTTATCCTTAATTATAAACATGACGGCTAACTGGAAGGCAGGGAGTAGAAAAAAATTAAAAAATTAAAAAAAAGTTAACACTTAGTTTACTTCTGAGAATTTTAACCGCGTTGGCAACCTGTTTTTTTACCGTTGATTCTGAAATATTCAGTTTATCGGCAATTTCTTTATGCGATAAACTTTCTTTTCTGCTCATTTCAAAAATAGCGCGCATTTTATCGGGCAATTGTGCAATTTGATCATCTATCAATCTTGTAAGCTGCCTTTCGCGTACCAGGTGATCGGTAACACATTGATTGTTGATCATAAAATGCTGTAGCGAATCGGCATACCTGCTGGCTACCTGCTGATGCGAAATCCGGTCTAATACTTTGTTCCTGATGGCTACGTACAAATAGGACTTAAAGTTAGTGGTAATATTTATTGCCCTGCGGTTATTCCATAAATTGACAAAAATTTCCTGTACCAAATCCTTGGCTTCGTCTTTATCTTTCAATTTATTGGCCGCGTGTACATAAAGCGTGTCAAAATAACGATGATAAATTACCGTGTACGCCATCGAGTCGTCGTTTTTCAAGAGCAAGTAGAGATCGTCATCAGGCAGTGCTCCGTAATCGAACATCGTTTTCTTTTAGTTTTTATGTTTGGTAATAAGTTTGTTAAGGGAAGATAATCCAAAAATAGTTTTATCGTAACAAACTCGCAAGTTTTCAAAACAACTCTATTTTTAGTTATTGATTTAATGTTGCCGGCATTTATTTAAAACAAAAAATGCCGGCCCAAAGGACCGGCACCAATTATAAAAAACTTAAAATCAGGCTGGAATTTTCCGCGGCACTTCACGGTCCCAGAACCTATGCAACGCAATCATCTTCGGAAACAAGCTGCCCAGCAATTTTAAATCTGCTGTTACCAGCACCCCTTCGCGCAACACTGTTTCTTCGCTATATTCGGCTGGTAGCTTTGGATAAAAATAACTCGCTTCCAACACCTGCATAGCTGGCTGGTCGGCTGCAATAGCTTTACAATGTTTAAAAGCTTCGTTGAGGAAATGTACTGCATTGGCTTCTGCTGCCAGGGTAGCCACACTATTTGCTCCACCCGGCACATAAACTGCATCGTACAATACCGAAGCTGCCGTTAAAAAGCTTTCGGCTACTTGAATTTTCTCATCACCTGCCGAAATAATGTTACCAAGTTTAGGTGCAATTACGTGTACAACTGCGCCTTGCGCTGTTAAAGTGGTTTTAAGTTTATTTAGTGCATTTCCATCTACTCCATCTGCCGCCAGTATAGCAATTTTCCGTGTTTTTATCGAATCTTTAATGGTTGCAGCCATACTCAGGGCCTGCGATTTTGCCAGTGCACCTTCTTTTTGCTCAGGTGTATAAAGTGCACGATCGGCATCGGCCGGAATGCTGCCATTCAATTGCGCTAAAGGAATTTCGGGAACCGGAAGCCCTAAAGCATAAGCTACTGCAGCGGCTAGTGCTTTATCTACATGCGCTAAAAGCCCAAGCATTCGTTCTCTTACCGGTACCATTTTCACTTTACCCAACTCAAAACTAAAAGCATCAATGAGGTGATTTTTTTCGGCTTCCGACTGGCTATTTAAAAACAAGCGGGCTT
>Ga0308157_10001995_pt1 | contig 36855 bp, 50 predicted proteins | sample PhyBR1_FD_201035 | JGI IMG/M metagenome (GOLD analysis project Ga0308157, IMG submission 201035) | Phyllosphere microbial communities from UC Gill Tract Community Farm, Albany, California, United States - DLSLB.R1 | ecosystem: Host-associated > Plants > Phyllosphere > Unclassified | place: USA... | reverse complement strand
ATTTCAGCAGCTTAGCGCCTTCCATCAGACGTTCGAAATCGTACGTTACGGTTTTCGCGTTGATCGCGCCTTCCATACCTTTAACGATCAGGTCTGCCGCTTCGAACCATTCCATATGACGGAGCATTACATTAAAAAAAGTGACATAATGCATTGTTATTTCGAGAGATTCCTCAATTATACAGCTTTTTTTAACGCCGAACCACAATATCTAACATGCTGAAATATAGAAGATTTACTTTCGTTTTGGGGAACGATTTTGTAACATATACTCTATCTCTACTTCGAAAAAAAGCAAAGACAATGGATTTTCTTACATTCCTATCATCAGTGATCAAGTCATTAGCCTGGCCAGTTCTTTTAGCTAGTGTTCTCTATTACGGTCGAAATGACCTTTTCAAACTAATTAGAACAATCAAATCAATAAAATATGATAAGTTTGAGATGATGTTTGAAGAACAAGCTGCAGAAGCTGCTGGGGAGGCTGAAAATATTTCAGGTAAAGAAAAAGACAACTCAGAACGTTACAAAGATTTTGTTTTCTTAAGTCCTTATGAGACTGTTATGAAATCTTATCTGAAACTTGAAGATTCATTGCGGAATGCTGTGAAACGAAAAGTTGATGATGGAACAATTGAATTGCCTCCTCATACAAACGACCGTCGCTTCGAGGTAATGAGCGGAAATCAGTTTATGCGCTTGCTTTATCAAGCTGGCTTGGTTGATGTAGATTTTGCAGCTCTACACGATAGCTTACGCAACTTGCGTAACATGGCTGCACATAAGCATAACTTTGAAATTTCACAGGACGCTGCAAAGAACTTTGCGGACTCTTCAATTGCTCTGATAGATAAGCTAGAAGAAATTTGAACATCCGACATGGGGTGTCGGGTGTCGGAGGTTCAAATCCTCTCGTGCCGACCAAAAACACATTAAAAACCAGCCTCTTATGGCTGGTTTTTTATTGGTAAATTTCTTGTGGGGAAACATTGGGGAATAACCGGGGAATAACTACCCGTAATTTATGTTCAGACAGACGATAAAAAAGCACGTCCTGAAAATCGTTTCACTCACCTTGACACTGTATATATTTACAGTAAAAATACAACCTCCTCTCATAGAAAGTTAGGAGACTGTTATGTTCGTTGAGTTGGTTTACGATAAGCGAAATGTCCAAGGTTTGGATGGTGCCAGAGAAATTATTTTGGCTGAGCTGACGAAGAGGGTTCATCAGATATTCCCTGATGCTGAAGTGAAGGTAAAACCTATGCAGGCTAACGGATTGAATAGTGATGCAAGCAAAAGTGATCGTGAAAAGTTGAACCGTATGCTGGAGGATATGTTTGAAGAGTCTGATATGTGGCTTACAAATGAATGAATTCCTTTACTGTCATCACAGCGAACCCGGCTCCCCTACCGGGTTTAATTTTTTCTTTTAGCTTTGTTGAAACTTTGCGTAGGTCCTTCCAGTTTCACAACGTATCGCTTTACGCCTCTCTTTCTGCTCAGCATAATCGCCACGAATCCGTTTGTAAGACTTAACTAGCGCGCTACTTTTTCTCCCTGCCCTATACTTTCAGTCTGACTAACTGGAGGTTTTTATGTGTGGACGTTTTGCACAAGCACAAACCCGTGAAGAATATCTGGCATATCTTGCCGACCAAGCCGATCGCGACATCGCATACGACCCGGAACCTATTGGCCGTTACAACGTCGCGCCCGGTACCAAAGTCCTGTTGCTGAGCGAACGCGACGAGCAACTCCATCTTGATCCTGTCCTGTGGTCATATGCGCCCGGTTGGTGGGATAAAGCACCATTGATAAACGCGCGCGTCGAAACTTCGGCCACCAGCAGAATGTTCAAACTGCTCTGGCAGCATGGTCGAGCGATTTGTTTCGCTGATGGTTGGTACGAGTGGAAGAAAGAAGGCGACAAAAAACAGCCATATTTCATTCACCGGGCAGATGGACAGCCTATATTTATGGCTGCGATCGGCAGCACACCTTTTGAACGAGGAGATGAAGCAGAAGGTTTCCTGATAGTGACGTCTGCAGCTGACAAAGGTCTGGTCGACATTCACGACCGACGGCCATTGGTTCTGTCACCAGAAGCAGCAAGGGAATGGATGCGGCAGGATATTGGCGGGAAAGAAGCTGAAGAGATAGCTGCCGACGGTGCTGTGCCCGCCGACAAGTTTATCTGGCACGCCGTTACGCGTGCCGTGGGGAATGTTAAGAACCAGGGGCCGGAGTTAATCGAACCCGTCATCTGACAACAAGCAGATCTGAGTATCTCGTCGTATACCGCGGCGAAAGCATTTCTCGCTTCATCTGCCACTGCTGCTGTATGCCCTGGCCAGCAAAGTAGAGAGTTCCTTTCCCGTCTTTTGCATTGAGGTGATCGAGCACCTCCATTAACCTTTCACTTCCAGCCCGCGGCGCGTTCTCGTCGAACAAATTGAGTTGAGCCACACCCTGGCTGAAGAAATCACCCAGCATAATGCCGGCTTTCTGGTACCGGTGACCATCCCTCCAGATTTTGTCGAGGCACTTTACCGAGGCGTTAATGATGTCCCGGGAGTCCTGAGTGGGGGTGAGAAGCTTCATGGACGCGCTGTTACCGTAATATGTCTCGTTAAGCGCAAAGGGAGAGGTTTTCACGAACGCAGAGATAAAGCGGCAGTATTGATGCTCTCCCCGCAACTTTTCTGCGCCTCGGGCCGCATAACTGCAAATGGCCTGCCTCATTTGTTCGTAATCAGTGACGCGTTCACCGAATGATCGGCTACAGACGATTTCCTGCTTTGCAGGCGCAAATTCCTCCAGATCGAGACATGGCTCGCCGCGCAACTCCCGGACCGTTCGCTCGAGTACCACGTTAAAGTGTTTGCGGATAATCCAGGTGCTTTGCTCGGAGAGGTCCAGAGCCGTTTTAACGCCCATGGCGTTCAGCTTCTTGCTGATGCGCCTGCCGACGCCCCATACATCCTCTACTGGTACCAGGGCAAGGAGTCGGCGCTGGCGATCGATGTTGGACAGGTCCACTACCCCGCCCGTCTGGCGCTGCCATTTCTTGGCGGCGTGATTTGCCAGCTTAGCGAGTGTTTTTGTTTGCGCAATGCCAACCCCTACAGTCAGGTGCGTACGCTTCAGAACCGTAGCGCGGATTTCTTTGCCGAACTCGGTCAGGTCCCGGCAGTTTCGCACTCCAGTAAGATCACAAAAAGCTTCATCGATACTGTAAATTTCGACGCGGGGGCTCATTTCTTCCAGTGTCGTCATTACCCGGTTCGACATGTCAGCGTAAAGCTCGTAATTGCTGCTGAAGCAAACAATGCCAGCACGCCGGAAAAGCTCCTTTTGCTTGAAGAATGGCTCCCCCATAGTGATTCCGACCGCTTTTGCTTCTGCGCTGCGTGCGATTACACAGCCATCATTATTTGAGAGAACGACAACCGGCCGCCCTCTCAGGTCCGGCCTGAATACAGTCTCGCATGATGCGTAGAACGAATTCACATCACAGAGAGCAAACATGTTCAGCTCGCAGATTTAACGATGAAAGTCACGACGCCGAAAACGTCCAGCGTATCTTCGCTGCCGACGATGATCGGTGAGTACGCGCTGTTCATTGGAATGAGCTGCACTGTCGGGCGCAGTTGCAGTCGTTTAACAGTAAACTCCCCTTCTACCGCGGCGATGACGATATCTCCATGCTCAGCAGTACGGGAACTATCCACCACCAGCAGATCGCCGTCGCTTATCCCTGCTTCGATCATAGAATCGCCCGCGGCTTTGACGAAATACGTTGAGCTCGGGTGAGCAACAAGTAACTCATTGAGATCGATGCGCTGTTCAACGTAATCAGCTGCGGGACTTGGGAAGCCACACTGCACTAAGTCGCTGTAAAGTGGGAGAGCGATAATTTCTCGCAGTTCTGCAGGCTTGATAAATTCCATGTTACACACCTCAAATACTGTTTTTATATACAGTAGTTTCCTTTTTGAGTATTCGCAATACACTGCCTTTTCAGTGGCTGTTCAAAGCTTCGCCGTTTCGTTTCTAAGTTTCTATGCCACTTCGAATAATAAATTTTGTAAATTTTATGGCAGTAACTCAGTGCGACCAAATTTAAGCCGGTTTTGAAACGGGGAATTTTTATATAGCGTGCATACAGCCACATCATAAATTATCGCTACTTGCTTCCTGTCCACGCCGTTCGCAATCAGTCGGCCCGCCTGGTCCCATTGTTCCTGGGTAAGTTTCGGACGCCTGCCGCCGATTCGCCCATTCTCACGAGCTGCGGCTAACCCAGCGCGGGTGCTTTATTCACCTTGATCGGTAGTCATGGCCAGCTCAGCAGCTGTAATTTTTTGGTTGTACAAAGAACCGGCAGGCATTTCGACGCGTACGGACACAAACTGGTCACGGGGGATATCGACTGGATCGCCGTCGTAGATGCCCTGCAACTCGTTCCTGGCGAACGCAGGCGCTTCCGGGTGTGTGCGGTGATAGGTTTTAATCAGTACTGATCCGTCAGCATGAACCTCATAATCCAGCCATATCAGAGGCTGCTTGTTGCGGTCGATGGGGATGTCAAAACCACCGTCAATACCGCTCCAGGCGGCGTCAGAATTTAGACCTTCGCATCCTTCTACCAGATATTCGCCAGTAGCAATCTTGGTAACCTTAACGCCTGCTGATTCGTCGTTTGTTTCATATGTCCCGTCAAAAAAAACCTTTACAACTGGCGATGCAGCCTTAAGGGTTCCGTCGCTGGATTTCGTTGTATTTTGAGTTGAATAAAGTTCGTACCACGGTGTCCAGTTCCCCGCATTACACCCTCTGACTGCAGATTTGCCAGCTGCTGTTATCTGCATCTGTACCGCTATTGAAGTGGTTCTTACCATTGATAGCAACGGAGAATACGCATCGAAAAAGTTAACTGCACCAGCACCGCCAGCCCCAGAGAAAGCTGTCTGACGTCCCAAATTAGCATCATTAAGTCCGGGGGCGCTTGTCGATCCTAATCCAAAATCTCCAACGGAAAGCAGATCCCCGGTGGAGCTGTATGCGTTCCTCGTGGCGCTACTTCCTAAACCGAGGTTTGAGCGAGCGCTTTCTGCAGTTGTTGCCCCGGTCCCGCCCTGGTTAACTGGTACTGCTCCGCTTACCTTGTCGGCCTTGCCGTTCAGTGCCTGGGTGAAGCTATTCCAGGCAGGTCCGGTAAAGCTGCTGCCGTCTGGCAGGGTCACCGTAACGTTTCCTGTACCGCTGAAAATGCTCTGCCAGTTTTGTTTGTCATAATTGAGCCCACGCAGGGCTTCTGCGCTCTGGGCCACCAGCGCCGCAGTGACCAGATTCATTGCCACTCGCGGTACGGCATACCATGCCGCCCCTGCCTGAGTGGGTCCGGTATAGCTGCTGACCAGCGTCAGTGAGGTATTACTGTTCACTGTTTTGATCGCCAGCGTGTAGGGAATACCGCCGACGGTCACAACAATAAAATCTCCGGCGGCCAGTTCGGTGGTAAAGGCTGTGCCACTGCCGGTGACTGCTGCTGAGTTATTGGTCAGTGTCAGTGTTCCTGCGGACATAGTTGCTCCTTTGAGGCAATAAAAAACCCCGCCGGAGCGAGGTTGGTTTTAAAACAGATAAAAGGCTCAGACGTACATATCTGGGATAACGGGTAACGAGATCGGCGTAACCCCGGCGTTCGCGAGCTGCCTGTCAGCCCAGCCGACATACAGCCCTCTCCCTGCCCTCAGTGTGCCGTTCTGCATAACCAGGCCATAGTGATAGTGGTAAATGCGACCACCGCCGAAGCTGGGAACGCGCAGACCAAAACGGCCTACCGGCACATATCCGCCACCGGGGACGGTCTGCGCTGTTGTGGATGGCACAAAATTAGTGCCGAGATAAACAAATGGCCTTCTCGCCGTTGAGAACGTGCACTGGCCTGCCGCGTTATAGATATTGAATCCGGGATTCGCGGCCACCGGCGAAACGCCACCTGCGAATATGACCACATCAACAGTGCCACTCATGGGCTGATCTTCCGTGTTTGACCCGTCGTTAAGAAACAGTAGCCGGTTTCCGTCATAGTCCAGCGTGTAGGGACTGTTCCACTTACAGCAGACCAGGTATTTGCTGCGATCAAATCCTGCAATGGTCGGAGTGACCCAGCCTGACGTACCGACAGTTACCCTGGCTTTATAAATGCAGTACCCGACCCTCGACGCCGTTGTAATCGCCGTAAAGTCGGTGCTGTTCTGAACGAGCAGGCCAACGCTTGAATTCTGGCTTACGGGCAGTATCTGCCAAAGCGTGCCGGAGAACGCCACGCGCTGTGGATTGGGTAATCCGGGGTTTGAATTTCCGCTCCAGTTTTGCGTGACGTTCGCGCCGGAAATACTGACGCTGTCCAGTTTGAATATCCCCTCGTCGCTGATTACCGTCTGGGTGGGAATGAAAATAACATTCGAACCCGAAACGTAGCCCTCGACAGTCGCGGTATTAACTTTCCCGATACCGCCGGAAATCGCCCCGCCATAAGTGGGGCAGCGTAATCCGGCGGTGATTTCCATCGGCTTACCGCCATCATTGAGATCGATTAAAAGTCCTGAAGGCATAAATCACCATGAGCCAACGACGATACGGCCACCGCCAGGGATATTGACGGTAATACCGTTGTTGTTGATGACGACCGTGTTATTGGTCCCGTTGAAGGCAAAATTACCGCTGTCTGCGTAGAGCTTTCCGTGAAACTCACAATCGCCGTTTTTGTCGATGTTCCAGCCGCGAACTCCGGCAGCGAAGTTTGTCGAACGGATGTAGCTGCCAATCTTCGCATTCGTAATGCTACCGTCCTGGATCATCGCGTCGCGAATAAATACCTGGCCGTTGAACACAAAGAACGCAGCCTGATAGTTACCCGGATCGCTTCCTGAATAGATACCGAACTGATCAGCAGCAAATACCACTGTCGATTTGTATGACCCTCCTGATGGTTCGATGGACATTCCAAAGCCAGTGTTGTACTTCACCCCGTTTCGGACAATACCCAGATTCAGCGTATACGACGCTTTTGCGCTGCCATCACTGGTTACCTCTGCGTTCAGCTTCTGATTGACGGCGGCCGTCAGACTGCCTACCTGAGACTGCACATAGGTATCAAGTGAGGAAATAGCTTTTGCGTTGTCACTGATGGCTGTCTGCTGCTGAAGGATTTGGGAATTGACCTCTCCAAACTGTGCCTTAACGCTCGTTGTAAGCTGCGCAAGAGCCTGGTCTACCGTAGCGATGGTGGTTCGTACCGTCAGAATTTCAGCATTGACTACTCCCAGTTGTTGGAACTGGCGATCCACAGTGCCTTTGTTCGCAAGCGCATTCTGCAAAATACCTTCAAGGTTGGTATCGACACCCTTCTCCACGTTTTTCATGGCGTCAGAATTCCTGACAGCCTCGTCAATGACGTCAATCAGGTCTGATGTGTCGGTCTGACACAGTGCGGCCACTTCCACGAATGCAGACGTTCCGAAAGCGTTAATGGTGCGGACATACCAGTAATAGGTGTGACCGTTCTTCAGACCGTGGCTGCTCCAGGTGGTACCGACACCGGCGCGCGTTGCACCACCTTCAACAGTGGGTGTGCTGGTATTCGGTAGTCTGGTTTCGCCGGACGTCCAGAAATCAAACTGCGTTGAGACGTTCGTCACTGCTGCCAGCCGCGGGTAAAGCGTAATGGCAAAATAACTCTGCTCAATATCGACCCTGGACGGTGGAGGCGGTGCCTGAATACTGAATTCGAGATATGCCTCCGGCGACTCTGCGCCCATCTGATTTACCGCAGTGACATGAGCCGTGTAGGTAGCCTGAACAAGCCCTGTCAGCCTGGTGAATGAACCCGGAACCTGTGCAGACAGCACCATCTGATCCGCTTTGCGGATCACGACCTTGTTATAAACAAACTGCCCGATGTTCTGCCAGGACAGCACGCCCTGCACCACCTGTCCAATTTCCTCGACGGTATATTTCAGGTTCTGCGGTTGTGCCACGCCTCCCGGTGGCAGCTGCGTAAACGGTGGGCGCTCAATTGGTTTCCCAATCGCATCACCCCAGACGTCAGCAGTTTCCTGTTTCAGGGTGATCTGCACGCCGTTCTGAACTCCAAATTTCCAGTCAGTGACACGCATTTCGACATTAACGATACCGAGCGACGGAAAGTTTACTATCACGTACATACCCGGTCGGTAGCGGTAGCCACTCAGGTTCAGCGTGAGATTCATCGTGCGCGAAATTCGGGTGCGCTTCAGCTTAATATCCGCCAGGCGCTGGGCCTGAAACTCACTGGTCACAAACCGAAGTTTCATATCCTGCGATATTTCAACGCCATCTTCTGCAACCCACTCACTTACAGAAACAGCCGGAAAATCAGCCTCTGCATAGGTCTGTTTCGGGTCGATAAACGTTCCGTTAATGGTGTTAACGCGCTCAGACTGGGACACTTCCGGCATGATTTCGATGTCACCAGCCAGCTGGCTTTCAGTGATCACTTCCGTCGCCGGGCCGTAATACGCGCCAACCAGAATTCCGTGCTTACCGGCGATGTATGTTGGCTCAGCGGCACCCGCCGCCAGCATCGCTTCAAGAATGCTGGCCTTGTTTTCACTGAGATCAAATTCCCCGTTGAGGGTGTAACGTTTTTCAGACGTACCGTCGCCGTTCGTTACCGTTTCGTCGCAGATATTGGCGGCTTCCTGAAACTGATCCCAGTTCAGATCAGCGTCAGGAACTTTCAAATAATTGCGGTAGTAATCCAGCACGCAAAGTGCCAGGTTATTGCTGTATTCCGTGCGGCCGGTGCGCGGGTCATAGACCTTGCGTCCTGTCTTCTCCACTTTGATATTCGGAATGCCGGACGGAAATTTTTCAGCGTTGAACTTCAGCGACACGCGAAGCCAGGAAATCCCCTTGCCGATCATGTCATCTTTCCATGATGGGCAGTTTTTCAGCATAAACGGGTCGGCCGTCTGACGATCGTTATGAACCTCATACGTCGCGTTGTCAGGGTATGAACCGATATCATCATCACCGAGGTAGATAGTCCCCACACCAGACAGCGGATGACCCGCCAGAGTGATAGCCAGGTGAAGCCATTCGCCATCCGTCTGATCGCCGGGCTGTTCTTCAGAGAAAAACAGGGTGCCAGCTGACACAGTCCTTCCATAAACCACCGTTTTTGGACTGGCCGCAGCGCGCAAAACCTGCTTCCTTTCGGATGTGTCCCGATAAGAACCAAGAGACGGTTTTTTGGTCGTCATCTGCGTGGCCACCTGCGCAGCGATGGTGATGGCCATTGCTATTGCGTAGGCACCATTGGCAGCTGCAGCGCCAGCGGCGACAGTCGCAATGATAGGAATAGCTGCAGGCATCAGCGAACCCTCCATGTGCTCAACGGTTTGACGCGCAGGCAAACCAGACTTGTTTCACCCGGCACCCATACAGCGCCGCCGTAAATCACTCCGGCGCATCGGGTACCGGCGTTTTCTACAATCGCGATATCGCCGCGCTGAGCCATCTTCACAGGTACTACATCAAGATATTTAGCCAGAACCTTTTCAAGCGAACCGCCACCGCGCAGCAGCGCTTTTTTCGCCCCTGTTTCGCTGTCATACGTCCCGCGCCAGCCGTCAGCAAAATTCTCCCCGGTCATCGCTTCTGCGCAGTCAGCTGCAAACAGGCAGCAGTCATGTTCGCCCCATAAAAAAGGCCGCTTTTCAGCGGCCCTTATCACGGCGATTAATCTGTTATGCCAGTCTGGATGCTTCATGCTTCCTCACGAATAGGTAAATCCTGGCGCATCTTTTTTACTGCCCCAGTAAATTGAACGTTCTGCCATTTGAGCGACGTAGCGAAATATACGGTCGCCCGGCTGGGCTGCCTGGTGGGATTCATCGGTATAGCGATCCGGGAAAGGTCGCTGCCAGTCCTCAAAAATATTACTGACGGTGTACTGCAGGGCGTTGGTATCTCCCGATGTCGCTCCGGTACCGGATACCCGGCCCTTAAAAATCAGGTCAGCAACCTGAACCACGCCGTTGTCGTCCATTGCCACAAGATACAGCTCAGCAGGTTTACCCACGCAACGCTCGTTAAGTGTTTTGGCAAACAGGGACATATCCAGGCCGGACAGAGTCATTTTCAGTTGCGTCGGGCTTGTCGTGTTGGTTTCGCTCACGTCATCAATAGCGCCCAGCGTTCCCATGCCGTAATAGACAAATCCACCCAGCACCAGTGTGCCGGTACCGGAGTGAACGTAAGCCGTGCCGGACTCAAACTGGACATTTGCCGCCAGCACCGCAGTAACCCTGTCGCGGGAGAGCCAGGTGATCATCGAATCAGAAAATGGGGAATAGAGCATTAAAACGCCTCCTCAAACTCCAGTGTGTAGCTGGTAAAGACGCCCGGAATACGGTTACCCGCACCCTGCTGGTTATCCTTCAGCTTAAAAATACCGTAGGGGTTAGCCACCTCAATTTTGCCGTTAACCGGCGGCGAGGTACGCAGCATCGGTGCAATCGGAATGATTGCGGTACCAGTTGATGTGCTGGTCACATCAGCTGTAACCATTTTCAGCTCATCGTTAACGGTGAGGTAATCCCCGGTGCGCAGCACAAGTTTGCCTGGGGTCCAGCCCTTGCTGCTCAGCTGCGAGCCTGTCTGGTTAGCGTCCTGAACAACCGGATTCCCGGCTGGCGCTCTGCCATCCCGGCCCCAGTCACGAATTTTTACCCTTCCATATTCACCATCGAGCGAGGCCACCAGCGCATCTATACGCCGGGATTTTTCATCGGTGAGATTGTTAAACGTCAGGGAGCAAATCCAGCGGGTACCGGGAAAGCGAACGGTCTGAGAAGCGCCGTTAAAGGGGGAACGAAAGGTTTTGGTATTACTTTCCGGCCGCCACGTCAGCGACGCCGGACATACATCTGCAGGCCATTCAAGCGCAGCCATAGTTACTCCTTACTTAAACGTTTAGCATTCTCCTGGCCGGTCCATTCGTCTGGAAATCCTTTAACGTTTCCTGCCTCGCCAGCTTCGCACCGTCTCTTGCCCCCCGTGCTGCCGCTTCTTCCATTGCCTGTTTAAGCGCGGCGTCGCCATTGCCGGAAATGGTGAAATGCTGGGTAATATGGATTTCACCGCTTCCCGCAGGAGAGGTTTGCGCCCCGGTTACCCGAACACCGAGCGAACCATCCGCAGAGCGTGTGAGTGGCATGATGGCTTCCGGGCCAGCCTCCCCCATCAGCCCAGCGCCTTTCGCAAAAGCAAAGTATGTCGGTGATCTGACAATGTTGTTACTGTAAGCACTGAGGCTGGCGGAAGCGTAAGCGCCCCCCTTAGCGTTGAGCTGAAGACCTGATGCCGCCGAGTTGTAAGATCCAGACGGTGTTGACCCGCCAGCAGAGCCGCCAAACAATCCGCCCAGGAATCCACCACCGCCCATAGAGGACTGTAGCGAATTGACGATCATCGCGTTCAGGATAATTTTCTGCATGGATGCCAGTACCGATTTTGACCAGTCCTCCCAGTCAACTTTGTTTCCGGCCAGCGCTTCAGAAATATTCCCCACCAGCCCAGACATGGTATTATTCACCAGGTCTGCTGACTGCGAGGCGTAATCGGAAGCAGTATCTACCCAGTTAGCAAAGCCCTCCCGCATCCCAGCAGCCCAGTCACTTCTTTGGGCATCAGACGCAGCGTAGAAACCCTCCTGATCGCGTAAGCGTTCATCGAGATAACGTTTATTCAGTGCCAGCTCCTGGCGATACAGTTCCTCAGAGATATCACCGGACTGATACTGGCGCTGAAGGTCAACGTTTTTCTGCTGAAATTCCTCCCTGATACGCAGCATTTCCTGCATACGCTCACGCATACGGCTCCCCTGCCCGTATCCAGTGAGCTCAGCCTGGTTTGATGCACGCGAGCTGGCGTTGGCATCAGCAAGGTTTGCTTCATATGCTGCCAGTTGCTCACGAATTTTCTGCTGATCAATAAGCGCGGCATTCTGCAACAGCGTCTGTTTCTGGGACTCTGTGAGCGTCGCCAGTTCACCCTGGCTAACCTGGTATTTCAGTTTTGCCAGTTCGGTATTTTGACCAGCCAGAGCAATCTGCTCTTTCTGCTGTTTGATCAACTTGTCATACGTATCAACTGTTTTTTCAGCATCAGATTTACCACGCGGTTTTTTATTGTTATCACGGAGCTGCTGAAGTTTTCTCTCCCCCTCCACTGCAAGATTTATATATTTTTCATATTGTCCGGCAGGAAGATTAAGGTCTGCAGCCTCAAACTCAGCCTGCCTTCTAGCCCTTTCAATCCCTTGCAGTCCAGCTAGATCAGCCTGTCTCTGAGCTTTCTCCATGGCTTGTTCTTGCTTTGTATCAAGTGCAGGAAGTACTGGCCCAGCATATTTGGGAGGAGCTGCGGATGTAGACTGTCTGGTTACTTTATTCAAACGGTCATACATCTCTGTAAGAGAACTCACAGCACCAGCCATTTCTACCGTTTTGTTTATGGCCTGATCAGTTATGTCGTTAATTAACTCTTGTGTTTGCTTCCTTTTGTTGAGCATTTGCTCAAGTCGACCTTCTTCAACCGCTAGTTCTGAAGCAAAGTCTGCCGCTTTCTCTATCGCGTCGTTATACAGCCATGTTCCCTCTGAAGCTGAATTAGCTGCTAATTTAGCGTTATAAAGTTGATTGGATAATTCAGATACTTTCTGTTTCTGCTGTTCAATTGCAATATTCTGAGCGTCCAGTGAAATATTCGCTTGACCGAGGTTGGCGGATATTTGTGTCTGAGACATTGATTTCAGATTATCGCGAACTTGTTCGATAGTGTCAGCATATTGGATTGCAGATTCTCTGGCTTGCTCTTGCCGTTGATACATTGTGTACCACGCGCCAGCTCCCAGCATTAAAATTCCAGGTAAACCACCAACTAACGACAAAAGTCCCGTTGCGCCAGATTTGAACAAATTCATTACAGATGTTGCACGGTTGAGTGCTTCTTGCGATGCAGAAACTGCTCTATTTGACTGAACGAGAGCAGCATTAGCTGCAATCATAGCGCGGCGTTTGGCGATAGCATTCTGTGTAGCTGTTGCTTCTGCGTTTGTGTTTTTCGCAAGTTCCAGTTCAGATAAAGAAAGTTGATAAGCACGCTCTGCAGCAATTGCATCCGCAGCTGCCTTTCGCTGTGATTGGGTAGCAGATTCGGCCCTTGCAGCTGCGAGCGCAATTTCGTTTTTTTTGGCATCAATTAATTGCGCCGTCTGGGTACCAAGATCGCCGAACATACCTCCAAGATAGCGAGCTCCACCTATAGCTGCCAGAGCTCCAGCAGCCGTAGCAACAGTATCGATATTGTCTGAAACCGTATTCATTACAGCAACAAGAGTACTTGTCGCACCGGTAGCCTCATTCGCCCCACCAACCCAGGCCATGAAAGCATTTTCGATTTTCGTCGTGGCCGCAGATACGGTTTGCGGCATTGCCTCGAATTCCCCGCGCATAGTACCGAGTTGGCTTATCAGGGCTGGGACAACCTTATCTGCAGTTAGCATTCCCTGATCGGCCATTGCCTTCAGATCTTTTCTGGCAACTCCCATACCTGCGGCCAGGGCACGGATAACCCTATCACCGTTTTCGTTTACCGAGTTGAATTCCTCACCACGCAGCACGCCCTGTGCTAATGCCTGACTAAACTGGGTGATAACAGAACTTGCTTCAGAGGTGCTGGCGCCGGAAAGCTTCAGCCCAGTAGAAATGGCCTCTGTTACATCCAATACTTGCTGTGAACTGTATCCATATTCACGCATAGATGCAGCGGATCGAGCAAACAGGCTCGCATTATCAGAAAAGGCGGTTCCGGTTCGTTGGCTGATTTCCATCAAAGAGCGCTGTGACTCAGTAAAATCTTCAGACGACTGGGAAGCCTGCTTTAAACGAGCGTTAACAGAGCTCCATTCATCGGCCAGGGATATCAGATGCCCCGTGGCAAATGCTCCAGCGAATGCCCCTGCCATTCCTAGAGCCGACGCCTTTGCAGTATTTATCTGATTCGTTACCTCCGCCAGTGCTCGCTGTGTCTCCCGAGACGCAGCAGCGGCCTGACGTCCCCCAGTCTGCATTACCCTATAATAATCATTCCCCATTCTTGAGGCTCTGGCAATTTCTGACTGGAATGACTGAGAGTTTGCAGATATTTTGATAATCAGTTCGCGCAGCGTCGCCATATTTTCACCCATAAAAAAACCCGCTTAACTAGCGGGTCTTGAGTTATAAACCGTCTTTCTTTTGGTGAGCAACCTGTATTAGTAAATCTATTTGTGCATCTTGTTTTTTATTTATTTCTTTAAGAGCTTCAACTTGTTCATTCGCCCTTGTACTAAATCGTAATAAATAAAAAATCACAATTAGATTTATCAGCCACCCGAATATTCCAAAAACTACTACCAATGGTTCCATTACTCCTCCTTTTCTTAAGGAAAGAGCGTATCGCCACATCACAGATAAGTGAAGCGTTTATTGTGTCGCTGCAGTTAGCGCCGCCTCAAGCCCGGCAAACGGGTCTGCACCTTCTTCATCAGGATCACGCTGCCAGCGCAGCAGCATGTCACTCATCGTGGCTTTTGCGCCCTGAGCATTAAACACAGCCGTTGCAATCTGTGCCGCCTGAATGTCGCCCCGGATATCACCTATTGGGCTATGTTTATCAAATTCAGCCCAGAGCCTGAGTTCACTGGCAGACATGATATCCCGAAGCTCTGATAGCGTGCGCCCCATGCGGAGCGCAAGCGACATCAGAAACCGCATGCCGGGCTGTGCTACTTTCCCTCAGCTTCCTTCGGGTCAGTAGTCAGATGAAGAGCCTGGCGCAGCAACCGCGCATGAACAGGGCCATACACCGCTTCAACATCGGCAAAATCATTTTTGCTGAATACCGGTTCACCCTGTTCGTCAAACAAAACGTCAATAAACAGTGTGACATCGGCGCGAAGATTGCGGTGCGCACGTTCTGACACGGACAACTCACCATCAGTATCACCCGGTTTAATCACGTCCTGCCAGTGCAACCATGCTTCTGCTGATGGTTCCCTGAGCATAATTTTTACTCCATCCCATTCCGGCACTTCAACAGTAACGTGGCGGAATGCGGACTGACGCGACAGCGCGAGCTGCTTAATAGATTTCATCGGTTACTCCTTATGAACCCGGATCAATTTTCTGGGGCTTGCCCTTCAGACGCAGCGAGAATGTGGCGGCCACGACGCTGTTTGTACCTGATGACCAGGTGTGCTGGCGAACTTCAGCCAGGAACTGGAAGCCGATCCCAGAAGGGAAAATGATTTTGAAACCGTATGTGGTGTCATTGTCATACGCATCACGCAGGGCATCCTGTGCAGGGTTTGAGTAAAAGTTACCTGACAGAGAGATTTCTGACTGAGCGCCCAGGCCGTTAATGTTTTCCTGTTCTGTAGAGCATAAGGTCGTTACGTCGATATCCTGTTTCTGACCGCCAGTGAACTGCACCTCTTTAATGGTGCACTGCAAATCCAGATAGGTTGCAGAACCAACCGTTTCTGGCGTTGCCGGGACAGAAGTGATCTGAATCTTCGTACCCTGTGATTTTTCATAAAGTGAGGACATAACTGTCTCCTGAAATAAAAAACCCGCGGGAGCGGGTGGTATGGTTTAGGTCTGGTCAGACGGTGACCTGAAATTCGAGCGTGGCCCGGTGATATCGCAGATCAGGCTCATAAACTGGCGTTTTCACAACATTTGCAGGCCTCAGTACCTGCAAAGCATCCAGAGCCATATTCCTGATCGTGCTCGCTTCAGTGATGGTGCTGGAATAGACATCGACCTGCACCGAAACAGAAGACTCTGCCTGGCCGCAGAGAACGTCAGCGGCCACATCAGTTATGATCGAGAAGATTACCCACGGCGGTGAAATTGAAGGTTTCCCGTCACTGCCAAGCGGTGCAACGTAGGGATAAACCTGCCCTCCGGCCAGCGGGGCCAGCAGAGGATAGAGATCGTCTTCCGTCATTTGCTTAATGCCTCATCAATCGCCTGGTTCATTCGTCTGATCGCGACCTCCGTCGCCAGCTCCTGGCGAACATCGAACGCGGGTCGCACAAACGGATGAGGCGGCATATTTATTGTCCCCATCTCAACAAACCGCCAGTAAAACGCATTTCGCGGATCGCTGGCTTTCATGGTGTTGTCGCTATTACCGGTTCGCATGTTGCGGCCACGGATATGTACGCCGGAAGTAATTTCGCCACGGCGGCGTGAGCGCTGAGTCAAAACGACCACGTTTTTCTTCAGTTTCCCGGTTCTCTCAGGAGCGCGTGCGATCACTTCTTCCTTAAGCACCTCAGCCCCGGCGCGTGTGGCATCACGCAAAACCTTGTTATTTTCAGCGCGGCTAAGTAACTCCAGGTCTTTTGCTATGTCATTCAACCCGGAAAAATCGAGGCTCGTTTCAATCATTTTTCGGCCCCCTGCTTGCAAAGAATTTCGAGCTGAACACCGCGAGAATCTGGAATCGGTGGGCCAATGATATTCAAAATAGCGCCTTTGAACGGTCCGGTTTCAACCCTGAGTCTGGAAGCTGCAGAGATATCGCTACGAAATCGTGTCCATACCCTGATGGTGGCGACTGCGGTTTCAGCACCAGCGGCTACCAGCTCTCGCCCACTGATACCTTTTACTTCTGCCCAGGTTTCTGCGCCGTCGTGCCACGCTTCAACAGGCTGACCTGAAGGATCACGCGATGTTGTGATGTTCTGAATTACCACCCTGTCTCTCATTCTTCCGGCCTGCATAAAATCCTCCTATACCCCGTAAATTCGGTATGGCTGCAGCAAGGCTTCAACTGCAAGCGGGACCTCTGCAACGGTCTGACCGACGGCCACTGATTCTCTGTTGGCATACCAGTGTCCGATCAGCAGTAACATGGCTGCCTTAACATCATCATTCAGTAGAATCGGGTCCGGGTCGTCTGAATAGCCAGGGCTGCTTTCATTCTCATACAGCGTTCGCCTTGTCCATGTCTGGACGTATCGCGCCGCCGCTCCCGTGTATATCTTCAGCAGAGCATCATCGCCGGTAAAATCGGTATCAATGCGGCAGTGCTGTTTCACCACATTTTGATCAAGCATTTGTTTGCCCAGAAAAAAAGCGGCCCGAAGGCCGCAATAGTTATCAGCTACCCGCGCCGGTGCTGAATGAACCGTACACGAACGCCTCAGGGCGTTTCACAGCCAGCGCCAGACGTTCTTCGCAACGGATGGTGATCATGTTTTTCTCGAAGTCGTCGGCGTTCTCCGTGGAGATCACCACGTTCGCATCTTCGCGGTCGAAGATTTGCGCGCCAGCGTTGAATGCACCGGTCAGGAATTTACCCTGGAAGGCTGCCGCTTCCGTTGCAACAACCGGCAGCCCCCACAGAGTCGGGCCAGTCAGTGCCGCCGGGTTAGCCAGGATGTAACGGCCCAGGCTGTCTTTTGTCAGCTCGATCCGCGCCCAGTCAATGAAGTGAAGAACATGACCGGATGCCGGGAAGCGCGCCAGCTGCGCCTGCAACATTGCCAGACGCAGATCATCAATCCCGCTCTGTTGTTCGACAGTGAACGCTGGATTAAACGCCGACGCCTGAGGAACGATGCCATGCAGATGAACGCCGGTACCATCACCAAAGAGAATTTCCTGCTCTTCCGCGTACTTCAGCCCATAGCGCATTTCGGCATCAACGGTGGACTGCAGCTGTGCGAAGTCATCCAGGATCTGCTTTGAAGCTTTGAACAGGTGGGCGATGGTGCTGACGCCAGTGATTTTTGGCGTGAACTCAATTTCGCTGTATGGTTTCTGCGTATTTTCAGGAACCACTTTCGCGTTGTTGGTGAAGCCCGTCTGCTGCACCCAGAAAATAGCCGGGGAAGAAGTGCGACCAGGCGCAATCAGATCGCGGATAAACAGACGCTGCTTCGGTGCCGTATCAATACCCGGCAGGCGCTGAGGCTCCACAATACCATCAGGAACATCCGCAGAAGTCAAAGCAGCCTTCACAGGGATGCTGATACGTTTGCCACCTTCAACACCGGCAGCAAAGGTTTTCAGCGCCTCAGCAGAGATCACCTGCTGGCCGATTGATTCCACAACATGCTTCGCGTTTGCCAGCGGCATCTGGGCAACATGTTGCTCCAGTTCGCCCATCGCTGCCTTCAGCGTTTTTTCTGCCTCACGCAGGGCGTTGAACTCAGAAGCCATTTTATCGACGGCTGCCTTTGTTTCTTCTGACAGCTTGCCAGATTTCTGCGCTTCTTTGACGGCTTCTTCTGCTTTCGCATTGAACTTGCCGGTTGCTTCTTCAATGCTGGCCGTGACTTTTTTCAGAATATCGTTTACTTCAGACATAAAGGGTCCTTATTTGACTAACGCCGCCAGGGCGCTTTCAAGTGAATTGATGGTTTCAGGTTTGATGTCTTCGGCAGCGCCCGGCGTACCGTCGTTGGTGGTGACAGCGCCAGGCATGCCACCGGATAAGGCTTTAATGAGTTTTCTGCGCTCAGAGCGCGGGGTGTTGGTCTTGGCCAGCAATGCATCAAGTTTGCGAAGCGCGGCTGCAGGCGATTCGTCGCCGTCGCTGACCGCATCAGCAGAAAGCAGGCTGTCTGCCAGTCCCTTCGCCACAGCATCACTGCCACCGATATAGCTTTCCGCGTCCATCAGCTTCTGCACGGCGGCCATATCAAGGCCGGAGCGCGCCGCGTAGATATCAGCCATAGCGGTATCGAAGGGCTCCAGCGACTGTGCCAGTTCCGCAAAGTCATGGCGATTTCCCATCGCGTATACCCAGCAGTTGTGGATCATCAGGAAGGCACCGCGGCCAATCTGAATATCATCCCCGGCCATCGCAATTATCGAGGCGGCGCTGGCGGCAATGCCCAGCACCTTCACCGTTACACGGCCTTCGTATTCGCGGAGCAGGTTATAAATAGCCAGACCTTCGAACATGTCGCCGCCCGGTGAGTTGATATTCACCGTGACGTCGGCACCGTTCATCGCCCGAAGCGCACCGGCAATACGTTTAGCTGTTACCCCTTCGCCCCAGTAGTCCTGCCCGATAACATCAAAAACAGAAATGCTGTTATCGTCGGTGGCCGCAGCTTTGATCCCACCGTCCCAGCGATCCAGTGCAGACGGTAAAGTTTCACAGGTGACACGCGCGCAGGGACGACCCGCCGGTGCAGCCGGAAGTTGTTTTTTTGTCATGTGGGTTATGCTCCTAAGCGGCCTGCTTTAGAGGCGATTGCTCATATGGAATGTCGGGGAATACGTGATTGTGAAGCTCCCTGATCGCCAGTGCCTGAACGGCAGGATTACTGTTCTCAAGGTTCTTCAGTTGTGTCAGGTTGAGCTGAACGGTGTAAATGTCGCCCCCTTCAATCGGTGGCATGTTCTCCAGACGGCGAACATCATTTCGGGACATCCAGCCATTCTGAAGCGCGCTGGTATAGTATGCAGCGCGACCGGCACTATCGGCTCGCAGTAGACCTTCAACGGAGAACTCTGCAAACACGTCATCATCGCTGTCGAGTAAGCACCGGCCAATTTCCTGCTCAATATTTACCAGCAGCGGTCGAAGGGTATGCGTCAGGAACTGCAGGTTCATCCCCTCGAGACTGGATGCCCAGCTGCTTTGTTTCGTGGTATGACCGACCATGAAAGGAGGCACGCGAAACCAGCGACAAATTTCCTCAATACTGAAAGAACGGCTTTCCAGCATCTGGGCATCTTCAGGGTTCATGGTGACGCCCTGATACTTTAACCCGCCTTCAAGTACCATAATCTTTCCGGCATTTTTAGAGCCGGTAAATGCAGCCATGTAGCCGCGAAGCCTTTCACGTTGTTCATCACTGAGAGCATTTTCAGCGGAGAGAAAACCTGAACTCTGAAGCCCCTGTTCAAAAATCTTTGCCGCAGATTCTTCAACAGCCATCGCGGCACCGATCACATCCCGGCCCGTTTTCATCGGCATCATGCCGCAAACGCCATCCAGACCGAACCCGCGAATGTGCATGATGTTTTTGACGGGAATGACGCGCTCGTTACCGTTTTCAGTGTATTTGTATTCCAGCGCCCCGATAGTAAGACGTTTAACCACCATGTTCTGCGGCAGCAAAGGCACCAGCGAAACCAGGCGATTTGCGATGAATTTCTTCTCAATGAAGGCGTTCCCGCGCAGGCAAATACTGGCAACCACCATCAGCATAAAGCGTGATGGAGTCATTTCTGAATTGGGACGGCGACACAGTACAGAATAAGCCGGGTGGTCGGTTGCCGCTTTACGCGAACCGTCAGGCTGTCGAACGTATATTTTCAGCGGAAGTGTTGAAATAGACTCGCTTAACAGCCTTACGCATGCCCATACAGCCGATAGCTGGATGGCTTTATCGGCCGTTACCACCTTTCCGCTGCTGCTGGTACCAAACCATTCCTCCCAGAACGTGCCGGTAGTCAGGCTGATAGGCACACCAAGCCAGTTAAGCAGAGCACTTTTAACCCTGCCTGGCCGTTTGTTTTTTTTCATCAGAAACCTACCATGATGGGATTATTGAAGAATCCGGAGAGATCCTGCTGGTCGTTGCCACCGTTAACCAGAACACGGCTCATTGCTGTGAACAATGCCGCCGGGCCATCAATCTTGGCCTCCGGTGTGGACTTGTTAGGAAAAATGTTCTCGTTCCGGTCAGGTTTGACGGTTACGTTGGACATCATCCAGTTCATCACCGGGTGATCGCTGTGATGAAAGCGTCCACCGTATACCAGTGCTTCGACCTCTTTCATCGCCTCAGAGAAATTGCGAACCGTCTGCGGCACTTCCACCAGCGGCAACCCTTCCTCTGCCAGCGAAAGGCTGAACTGCGTTGCACTCCACGGATCAAAGCCGATTTCTTTCAGGCTCTCACCAGCAACCCACGCCTGCAGTTCTTCCTTAATCTGGGCATGATCGATTACATCCCCGTCGGTAAGGATCAGTTTGTCCAGCTCGGCCCACTTACGATAGAGCTCAGCCATCTGGCGTGAACATTTCTCAAGGCGTCCTTCCGGCAACCAGAATTTGAAATCTGCATGAACGTGACCACCTGGCGCGCGCCAGACTTTAGCGGCCGCACAGATATCAATTTTGTTTGAAAGGTCAACGCCTACCCAGGAGGGATAGGTTTTAAGTTCGTGCTGCGGGGCGATAAACTCGCATTTCTCCCATTTCATCATGTCCATCCAGGCCGACTCAGCGGTAACCCAGATATTCATGTGCTTGGTGAAAAAGTTAATCCTGGCCGAAACCTGCTCTTTCGCCTTTTTAGCCAGGCGGCGCAGATCATCCCAGCGCTTACAGATACCCAGCCCCGGATTCGCCTTCTGCCAGACTTTTTCATCAAAGGGATCGTCACCTTCATCTAAGGTGTAGATGATGGCAAAAAACGTATCGTCTTTTACCAGCCCGCGCAGAACCTTGATGGCGTAATCACGCAATTCGTAACAGATACCTTCTTTGTTGAAACCAGCGGTGGTGATACCGAAAAGCAGCGATTGCAGGCGCGCGCCGGTGGCCGTCTCCAGAACGTCCCAGACGTCACGGGTTTTATGAGCGTGCAGCTCGTCAACGATGGCGCAGTGGATGTTCAGGCCGTCGAGGTTGTTTGCATCTGATGATAATGGCTCGAATTTGGAGGCCGTTTGCTCCTGGTAGATAGCGAGCTTGTTGAATTCAAAGATCCGCCCAAGAGTGGCTTTCGCCTTCTTGACCATATTTTTCGCGTCTTCAAAAACAATTCTTGCCTGGTCACGGGTTGTAGCAGCGGAATAAACCTCCGCCCCGCCCTCGCCGTCGGCACCAGCCATATACAGCCCTACTCCGGAGCAAAGCGTTGATTTGGCATTTTTACGGGCCACCTCAACATCTGCTGTACGGAAACGCCGAACCATCACCGGCCGACCGCTGCCGTCCTTACGCAGGACGATTTCTCCCGTTTCTTCGTTAACCAGTGGGATAACAAAACCAAAAATATTAATCAGGATAAAAACATGCCAGTCCATCAGCTCGATAGGCTGGCCTGCCAGCGCGCCTTTTACGTGAGGCACAAAATTATAGAAATTCAGAATGTGCTGCGCGCGCGGCTCACTGAAGAAAATACCGCGCTCTTCGCCATGTGCCAGATCGTCAAGAAAACGCTGGCAGGCAAGGCGCACATACTCACAGGCAATAATTTCCCCCGCCACCACCCTCTCGGCGTAGCGGATGCCTTCTGCAACCTTAGCCATTAATCCCTCGCATTCATAAACTCGGTCAGCGGATCAACCGCATCAGGACCTTTGGCTTTAACCTTAGAACGGCTGGCTGGCGTCATGCCAAACTCACCGAGCATGGCGCGCAGACGTTTCCAGGCATCAGCTTTCATAATGGCGGCCGGGTGAGCCTTGATCATGCGAATCTCTCGCTCTTTGCCTTCGTCTGGCTCTTCGTCGCTATAAACGGCGTAGGTGTAGCCTTCTCTCTCCAGCGTATCGCAGTGATGCCGATACTCGGTGTAAACCTCAACCAGAAGCTCAAGCGCTCTCGCGTCAAGCTGCGACATTACGCCAAGCGCATCGAGCTCTTCAGCCATACGCCTGAACCAGTATTTACCCTGCTTATCGAAATGCTTAGGCGTTGGGGGTACCCCAGCAGCGGGCTTTGGTTCGTTTTCGTTGATCGGGCGTTTTGATGGGTTACCCCTCACCAAACGTAGATGGGTCGGGGTTTTCGGTGGTCCAGACATAATCGAAAACTCCTATTAATCATCGAATGGGGGACCCCATAAAAAAGTTTTCTAACCTGCGGCGATGTGAAAAGAGGTTAGGCGGCGGTCCTTTGGCGCGTCGTTCCTGAACTTTCAACCCGCCCTCCCCCTCGGTCGATTCAAATGAGAACTGATGTCATTTGAGTCTTTCAACAGCTGTTTTCGCCCTGTGGCAGGGCTTGCAGAGGCTTTCGAGGTTGGACAGGTCATCGGTCCCCCCATTTGCTTTGGAGGTGATGTGGTCCACTGTCTCAGCGGATGTATACCTTCCATTTCGCAGGCATTCTTGACAAAGGTGTTTATCTCTGTCGAGAACGATGGGGCGCAGTCTGTCCCACTGGCTGCCATAACCTCGCTGATGCCTGCTTTGTCCTCTCTGATACTGCTGCCAGCCTTCGTTAAGGTGCCTAGGGCAATAGCCTGAGCGGTCTGTCGTAGTAGCTGGGCAGCCACGCTTGCGGCATGCCCTTGGTATTTGTGATGGCATTAACACTCCTAAAAAATTGAGTCATCGCCACGTTGAAACCGGTGAATCTTCCTGCAAAGTGTATTTGCCACACTTTTGTGGCTTATATCGTGGAGGTATTTATGGGTTTGAAACCTGGCCAGTCTAGTGGACGTGATGGCGGTGTATATCGTGAACGCGGTCCGCGTGGCGGCCAAACCGATAACTACACAACCATTCCTGATAACCATACTGCACCACCGACTTCTAAACCTGGTGCAACATGGGTACCAGTTAAACGGACTCCAGACAGCAAAAGATAAAACTAATTAAACCGGCCAATTGGCCGGTTTTTCAGGCGATTCGCCACGCTCTACGGCGCTCTGTTCGTGGAGCTGAGTCAGGGTGACGCTCAACAGGTTCACCATCTGCATGATCCACTAGCGAGTAACATGGATAAACCACAGCACCGCCATAAGCATCACCCACAGCATAATCAGCAGGCTTGCTGCTATCCCATCGAGACAACACACGTTCGATATGCTGAGGCGGCACGCTATAGCAAACGCCGTGTATCATTCGTGGTAGCGTAATGAAGTCAGCCCGAGTCTTATCAGCAAAAATCAGGCATTCGGCTATCTGCAACTGATACTGAGGTGGTCGTCCGGTACCGAGATAAAAGCTCAGCATGTCGTCAGGGAAGCGCGCCAGCCATTCAGTTACCTTATCGGTGAAGCCCTGCACAGGAAGCGCGTCGTCTTCCAACACCACTACCCGGCAAGGTTGGCAGGAAGCCCATTCAAGAGCACGCCGATGATTCCAGTTCGCGCCGTGGTTACCATAGTCAATAAGCACATGAGCATTCAGCATCGCAGCAAGCCGTTGCGCATGCCCTATGCGGGAGTGATGGCCTACCACCACAAACTTAATGTCTTCAGCCATCAGCGAATCTCCAATAAAAAAGCCGCACGATGGCGGCCACTGTTTGAATATCAGGGTGTTGCTTCGCTTTAACCCTGGTTAAGGTAAGCACTCAGCCCGTCAGTGGTGGGACACAGACGAAACATTGAATGGGGGGATGGCTGATTAACCCTGAATAAGGAAAAAAAATGTCAGAAAAACAGCCTCATGGTGTAATCGAAAATTTCCGTATCAGCACAGACGCCTCTAATCTTGAAAACCTGAGTGCAGAAGTTACCGCAATGAAAGTTGCAATTGGGCTTATCTTTCAAAAGATGGCCAATCATCACAGGGATGCCTTTTTGGTAGAACTTCGCCAACTGGGTAATCCATGGATGAATGGCCTGGCCGATCAGTTAGAACAATTTAAGATTTAACAACCGATGCCAGCCTGAACTCAGGTGCGGTAAAAGTTATTTTTTTGGCGGCTCCTGTGGGGGCTGCCTTCTTAATTTCATTTATTCCTTTTTCGATCTGCCTAATTTTTTTTCTCAGCGACATATACCCTCCGATTATTTATGTTTCCACCAGGCAACTTCTTTGCCGATGCCCTCAGTTTTGAATACCGTGTGAACTAGTGGGCCGGTGACTAGCCTGTCAGCGAATGACTGCGCGACAATACCGAAAGCCAACATATCGCCCACCGCAGCACCAGCCTGTTCTTTCTTCCAAAAACGATAACTCTCGATACGGTAGTAAAGACGGATGATGCCGTGAGCGAACGCCATCACATCAGCGCGGGTGCCTCCCAGCAGACCAGCGTTAAGCATCACATCGCCGCGGTGCGCTTCAATGAATTCCTGATAGATACGCTCAGGATGATTCTGTTTCGCCCAGGTGTCGGCGTATGTCTTCGGTTCAGAACCGACGTAAACATTCCCGGGCTGCATTTCTTCCCACGGCGCACGAAGCATTTCGACATCGGTGCCATCAGTACACCAGACGAACCGGTATTCAGGATGATCTCGCAGGTGCTGCCAGATGTGCAGCCAGCGCCGGAAATAGACATTCATCTGCACGTCAGGGACTCGGTGAAGTTCAACATCTGCCGGGGCTGTCTGCAGTTCATCCACCAGCGCGATGCGGCCACACTGTCGAAGCGAGGCCACCCACTTGATCAGCATGTCAGGTGAGGCCGTCATTTTCGTGCCGCGTTGAGGGTCAGGCTGGCTGGTCAGTAACGTAGTGATAACCACGTCGCGCTGACGCCGATATTCAACGTAACCGGTAAAGCCGGTATCACGTCGTTCGTTGTGGATCTTCACATTACGTTCCACCAGCGCCTGGCGGTCGGGCCTCGGTACCGAACGCTCCACCGCTTCATGCTCATCGAGGGAATGAATCAGCTTTTCTGAACCGACGACATCAGCGTAAGCCCAGGTCGTCAGGCCAGCGTTATGGATGCGCAGGGCAAGGTCGCTGTGCTCGTACATGCCGCGACCATAAACCGGATCGAATCCGCCCACCTTCTCGATGGCGCTGCGGTGGTAATAAAGCATTACGCCGCGCTGTCCGGTGTACGCCACATGCTGATCGTCACGGTAAAGCATCGAAAGGTCATTCAGCTTATTGCGGCCAGCCAGATCGAGAAACTGATAAGCCAGGTGTGGCTCGGGTGATTCGATGTAAGGGAGATGCCAGTTATCGGCGATGGGCCAGGCGTCATTATCCCAAAGAAAAAGATGCTCACACCCGGCCTCCATCAGAGCTGAGAGGCTGGCGTTCTTCGACGCAACAATGCCGAATGATGTTTCATGGCGAAGCAGTTGTACGCCGTCAGGTGCTACCGCTGCCGGTTTCGAACCATCATCTACAACCACCACCAGTGCCCCGACTGGTAGATGTTTCATGTGCTGTTCGAGTGCTCGCTTCAGAGTATCGGCGCGCTGATGAGAGGTTATTGCAATTCCAATCCGTGAAGCTGAGCCGGAGGCAGGCACAAACGGGATTCCATTAATGGTGACCTGCATGTTCACCCTCATAAATGAAAATTTTCGAGCGTAAAAAGATCAAAGGTATTCAATCTTTTCTGATTGTAACGTAAAGTATGCACTGGTTCGTTCTTCCCTTATCTCATTACATTAAGTTATTGAGCAAAGTCATAGACACTGGGATAGTGGTTGATGTATACCCGTCCTGTAGCAGAAAGTATCGGAAGACACTTACACATTAATCATCAAAATCAGATACTTATCTATGATTTCTTTGATGGTTCTATTTATAGAATATAACTACAGAGGTTTTAAGACATGTCTAAGATTAAAGATAATTTCATAAGCCTTTTAAAGGGTAAAAATGAACAAACTCCATTAAAAAAAGGCGTTACTGCGAATAACTTTAAAAATGGCAACATTGATGGTTTATATATAAAAGGCAACTTTCATACAGGTGTAGAAATCAATGGTGCTGATGGTTTTGTATTGAGTAATACCACCATTATTTTTGAAAATGAAAACCAATCATTGCTCAACTTGATTGAAAAACTCGCTTCAACAGATAACGTCGAATGTCAACAACTAGCACGATTATTGATTGATTTCTATGACGAAAATGATAAAGAATCTAAAATCGAAAAATACTCAAAGGCCATTGACTTCATTAGATTTCATATTGAAACCCTACCTCAATTTGCATTAAGTGCAGGTAGTGCAATTAAAGCTGTAATGGTTTCTTTAGGATTGATATCTGCATAATATTTTATTATTCATTACAATTTAGTATCTTTATGATTAAGTGCAGTTCGTTTGCCAGGAAGTGTTATGCGCGAGAATGTCCTTTTTCGTCTGCTCATCCAGCGCATCCCAGTCTTGGTGAGTGCCATAGATGGGTTTGACCCAATCGCAAGCCGTGTCCACTACCTCAACCCTTACGGGTCCAGTTGTCCCGCAGCTCGCGATCAACATCGTCATCAGGCATGTGGTTAACAGTCTGCTGTACATTGCTGGCCTCTTTCGTTGCTTCTACCCGGCGTTCGGCTACTGCTTCAGTCGCTGCGGCCTTTTCTTCGGTGCGCTGCTGCTCTGCTTTCGCTTCCGCTTTGCTGGTGCCGCGTGAATGACCAATACCAAAAGCACCGGCGATAGCAGCCATTACCAGGGCAGCAAGACCAATGATTGTTTCAATCCCCATATCAACCTCACACCAGTACGGTTTTGGCTTGACTGAAGCGAGCGCGACGATCTTCAAGCCCGTTCGTTCCGCCGTTGATAATCTTAGTCACCTGCAGTACGTCGCCTGAATACTTCAGGCATCCCTTAGTGGCGAAGAACCACGCCGCGCTTCTGGCTGCGTAAACGTCTTCGGCTAATAGCTCAGGCTGCTTAACCAGATCAACCTTCAGGCCGTTACCGCAATCTCGGTAGTTATTGAGGCCGGTAATCTGGATAAGCCCACGCCCACGGTATAACCAGCCGTCACCGGGAGCGTTATTCCCCATACGCTTGCTGTATACCAGGTTGGCGATAGCGCGCTGGCGCTCAATCGGTAAAGTGCGTTCTTCAGGACGGCGGCCAAGCGCATTTGCCTGGTCTGCTGTAAGTCGACCAGCACGAATGAAGTTCGCCAGTGCAGCAATGCGGTAATTGAAGCTCTCCACCAGCAAAGTGAAGCCAGCTGATTCATGCCCCGCCTGAGCAATGAACATCGACTGGTCTTCCGGCGTGGTAATGCCGAACTGTTTCATCGCATCGCTGACAGGCTGAAACCAGCGCGCAGCTAACTCGGCGCTTAGCCCAGCCGCCTTTTGAAATTGTGATTGGTTCATTAGTGCCTCAGTGCATCAACCAGGCGCGCCACGTTTCCCCGAGCCCAGAGAACGGCAGCACAGATCAGGACGTTGACCAGCACCACAAACCAGTGGGATTCATGGTAAAGGCCGAACAGATAACGGAAAGGGACGCTGGCGTATACCAGCACCGTGAAATAAGCCATCAGCGATATCAGCGGGCGATGTCTCGCTCCGCCGCGCTGGTAGAACATCAGTGCAATAACGATCACAGCAGAGATAATTGCGTTTGCCATCGCACTCGGATCACTTGTTACCATTGCTGGCCCCTCCACCACGTAAACGTGAGAGAATTCCAAACAGGCTACCCAAATCCTGGCTGTTGACGAACGTCAGCAGCTTAATAGCAATAGCGGCTACGATTACCGCGCCCAGCGCATCAAGTGGCCTGTCGCTGTACCCCGTCCATTTTGAGAAGTAAGAACCAAGCAGTGGAGCGCCGATGACGCCGAAGATGAACGAGGTGATGAAGTAGCCCACCAGCTTAAGGCGGCTGATATTCACTGCCGTGGCGACGTAGAATACCGCACCGGCGAATGCACCAAACACCACACCGTAATCTATGCCGGTTGCCAGGCCGAACATGCTGGCCCCCATCAGACCACCAGCCGCTACCGTAGTGCCAGAAACAGGATCGGACATCTAGCCCCCCTCTTATTGCCGTGAACCCTCTCAGAAATGAGGGGAAAAGGAGATCCGGCTCGCAGTCAAAGATATGAACCAATCTTTTCTTTCGATGCCAGTCCATGAAAATTAATAATTAAAGTAATTTGTATTAATGACGATAACTTGGTTTTAAACGGAGGATTTATGATTCCATCAAAATCGTGGTGGTCCGACTACACAGTTCGTTTCCCATTAAATATTTTTGGTAAGTATAAGGCCTTTATCTTAGATAAGTGCCTTACAGAAACAGTCCACCCTGGCCTTACTAACCATGTATTCCAGGATGTTTCTTTTCTTATTCAGGAAGAATGTGACAGAAACCAAGTGATAGTTGGCTTAATTGAAAGATTGAACTCAATTTCTGAAAAAGAAGGAATCGAGGTTTGTCATTCATTTACAGGACGAATCAGCTCGTTTGAAATCGACTATGATAGTAATGGAAAACCAAGAATAGATTTTATTTGACGAAATATTCTTTCCAGTAATTGGGTGGTATTTGCACACTGTCATAATAAAAAACCCGCATCAGTGGCGGGTTTATGTTTTGTTCTGTTCTGTTGCTCAGTACGCTTTACTGTCCCGAGCCTAACACAATTTAAGCACTTTCTTGCTCACTCTGCAACTTAAATCTGTCGCTATTTGTGCCAAACGCGTCACAAAGTGGAGCGTACAGGATCGATTCTGCCAAACTTACCCAGGTGTCTATGCGGCGGCGGCATGTGATCAAGGTCCAGTCAGGGTGTTTTGCATTGAGCTCGTTAGCCATCTGCAGTTTGCTCTTACGCAGCCGGTGACGGTCGACAATAACGCTATAGAGTCCCCGATAGTCATCATTCATCAGTACCGAAGCAATAACACCATCAACCTTCAGCCCTTCTTCATCAGAGCAGAACGCCAGGCCGCTTTTGTTTTTGCTGTCGAGAATTTCACGCAGGTATGCTTCCAACTCAGGTTTGGTGATGCCGGATTTCTTCATGCGGCGTAGCGCATCGTTGATTGCAGTTTTGGTGATTTTCCCGGACGCCAGGAGCTGGTTAAACATGTTTCCGCCAGAGCCACCACCGATGTATGACCAGCGCCCCCACATGCGGAGCTTGCCCTGTACCCAGATGCTTTCGAGAGTGCGAAGGCGAACCATCTCGCCGGATTTGCCAACTTCTGAAGGATTGATCATGTTGCGTCTCCACTTACGCCAGTGCGCCGATAGCCAGCGCACGATCTAAAAACCGAAACAACAGCACCAACTGGTCGCCGTATTTCGCTTCAAATGCCACAGGATCAGCGTGCAACTCGTCGTGATGCGCTCTGCACAGCGGTATCACAAACAGGTCGTGCGCCTTGGTACCCATTCCGCCCTGCCCGTGGCCTATCAGGTGGTGGGGGTCGTCTGCCTGGTTATTGCAGCAACTGCACTGCTGCGACTTAACCCAGCGGGTGTACTTATCGTTCTCCCAGCGGCGGCGCTTTGGCCTCAGCATGAAAGATTCCGGTGATTCAGGATCGACATTCACCGAGACAATCTTCTTAACTTTCTCCTGGAGGATTTCAGTCGCCGGTAATGACGGAACTATGTCACTTTCCCGCATTACTGAGCTGTGCGATTCAGGCTTAATTCTGAGGGCTTTATTGGCCAGTGATTCAGGAATAAGGTCGGCCAGATCGTTACGCACCATCCACCAGCAGAACTCCGGTAACGTCAGGGTGTGGTCAGCGCTAAAGCCCAGCATAATATTCACCCTTTCGAGCAGCCATTTTACCAGGTTCTGCATGGCAATTCCTGCCAGTCTTTCAGTGGTTTGTTCACGCAACTGGTTATCACAACCCCAGCAAAGGCGAATGCTTCCGGGAGCGTGACGCATCACCGTAAAGTCCTTTGAGTGCCATTCATTGTGGGGCCACTGACATTCGAATTTTCTTTCCAGCCAGGCATCAAGACTACTAAGCCCACCAGCACGCTGAATAACCAGCTCGTTCAGGAAAAGTTCCTGCATGCTGACATCATCTGTCAGTGGCTGGTGAGCTTCAGGAATCAGTCCAGATGGCAGATGCTGGATAGCTTCAGATGGCGTTTCAATAACTACCCGTCCACGACGAAACAACCACAGCAACTCGTTTCCTGGGCGGAACAGCACTACCCCGGACATTGGCGCAACTTCAGGTGTCAGTATGGCTCTCACCCTATTCCCCCTACCAATGGTTGATGTTTAGTGATCGCTATTTCAACTCTGCCACCCGGAACTTTAGGACCCCACTCCACCAGCATTCTCTGAACCTGACTGTCATCCTCCCAGATGCCAGCGTGAGTAAGCGCGTCAAACAGAGCCTTGTTGTAGTTGTCGATATCGCGGCGGCGTGCATCTGGTGGAAAGAGAAGTATCTCCACCGCAGCTGGTGACGATGATGGTTTTGGAAGGCAACGCAGCTGCTCAATAATCGCTGCGCATGCCGCACTCTGATATGCCCTGCCTTTCTCACTGATAAGATGGCGGCCTTTTAACGGCCCCTTATTCGGGGCTCGCCAGTAGGTGTTTACACTCGGAGGGAACGGGAGCACCAATTTCATAAAGCCACTCCCTGTTTTTTCAGCCATTCAACCGCATTATCTCTGGACTTGTCTCCACCTGATAACAGGTCTTTAATGATCGTTACCGGATTTTCATCAGATTCGGTTTTGACGATGGTAATGCCCCTGGCAGCGCCAGGAGCAACGGAGATATAACCTTTTTTCTTGAGCGCCTTCACGTGCTCTGCAGCAGCGTTCGGTGATGCACAGCCAATTAACCCGGCAAGCTCCAGTATCGTCGGAGGGAATCCAGTTCTGTCCTTGTAGAGCACTATGGCATCCAGCACTTCACTCTGACGCGACGTTAATTCGATCATGAGTCGACTCCATAGCGCCCATTAAGACGCCCGATTACGCTGTTAAACATCACCAGGCTTACGCCCATCGGTTTAACCTTCTCGTGGTACTCCTTCAGGATCGGAGGAACAACGACATTCCAGCTTGGCTTAGGCTTCTTCTTCAGGGCTTTCTTAATGGCATCTGAGCATTGACGAGCAACGTCACGAACCGCGTTCTCCTGCTCGGTTGATAGCTTCTTCATGCGGCTCTCCATCCGTCATTAAATATGGGCTGGACATTGCCGGGGAAAAGCTCGACATCAGGTGATTCGGCCTGATTACCCCAGTGGTTCCAGCCAGGCGCGCCGCAACGGCTGAAGAGTTCGATGCGCGGAACGTCACCGTAAAGCTTCTCCAGACGAAACCGTGCTTCTGCTGGCTTCTGGCTATGCTCGCCGAGTGGGCTGTAGATAACCTGCTTGATGCTTGCGCACTGGCGCTCAAGTCCATTTCCCCTGGTGGCTATCAGCAGGTCTTCAGTATTGGCTCGGGTGTAGTTGCCACCGTTCATGCGGGTCTGCGTGTTCAGCAGGTCGAGGAAGTCGTAAAAGTCCTCCACTCGGCCAGACTGGAGTGCTTTGTTGATGTGCTGCTCTGCCAGCGGGTTGAACTTCACCCAGGTAAAGCCCTTCATAGTGCGGACCTTAAAGCCCCAGGCTTCTGCCAGTTCGATAGCCTCGCGGGTGTGTGTGCCGGTGAACCACATAGCCAGAACAGCATCATCGGCAGCCAGGTCCCAGACCGGAAGACGCTTCATGTCGATAAGCTTCATCGTGCAGTAGTGATTGGTGGCAGCGCCATTGCTGACAGTGTTGCCATATTCCCAGGCTGGGTCAGCGTAAATCAGAGAGTATTTCATCAGACGTTCCTCGCTCTGCCAGCCAGACACCAGCCGTCACCGGTGGTTTTAACCCTCGGCACCATACTCAGGCAGCGCTTACGCTCCTTGAGAATTTTGGCGCGCATGGTTTCGTTCTTTGAGCGATTGAATGCCTCCATCAGAACGGTAGCTGCACGCAGATAAAGCCCCTTGTCAGATAGCTCTTTAGCCTTGTCCATCATCGCAATGACAGCTGGGTTTTGTGCGGCTTCCTGCTTTGGTTCAGGTATTACTTCTGCTTTCTCAAACGGCATCCGTGGGATGATCGGACCAATAGGACCTTCCGGCGCTTTCGCGTAGTAACGGAAGTTATGGCGTTCGCCTTTGCGCTCAGCACGATTAAGCATGACAAGGCGACATACAGCACGCTGAACACTGTGCAACGCATACTCCGGCAGTGCTGCAGCGATCTCTCTGTTCGTCAGCCCAGGGTTATTGGCAACGAACAACTGAATTGTTTTGAGAAAGCTCATGAGTTAGCTCCTCTGAAACCGTTAGGGACTTTGCTGTAGTCAGTGTTCTGGAAGCTGGAACGGAAAACGCCATCTTCTCGGGCCCACTCTCCGTTGACGCGAGGAGGACGCCCAGCTTTGGCCCAGCTGTTGGCTGACTTCAGGTAGCCAGGAAATTTTGTTGGCTGGAAAAGAGTCTGTGGGCGAAGGTAAGCCGACATAGTGAGGTCTTCGCTCCACTTCGCGTTGCAGTAATCCACAACCAGCGATAACTCTTCAACGGTGTAACCTTCCCCGATTCGGGCACGAATGTTTTGCAGCGAGGTTGTTGAAACCTGATAACGCGAACTGGTTACCTGGTTCAGATGGGTCAAAACCTGTTTAGCCTGATCGGTGATCAGCACATCACCGTCTGGTTGCGGCGCAACCGGACAAATAGGTTTTTTAATATCTGTAGTATTCTCTGTAGTATTCTCTGTAAGAACATCAGTGCAATTTGACCTGATGAGAGCGGTTCGTTTTGACCTGATGGAGCGTTCCACTTTGACCTCTTCCATCGGTTCATTTTGACCTGATGGAAGAGTGCAATTTGAACTATTCGATTTAGTCACTTTGACCTCATCTAAAAGCTCGCTTTCGTAGTTGATCGTGTAGTAGTTCGTCATGTCGCGCTGAGACTTGTTCAGCTGCTCAACTTTGAGAACGCCGAGGTTTTTCAGGCGGGTGAATGTGCGCTTCAGCGTAGACTCTGACCAGAACGGGAACTGCTCCAGCCACTGCTCGTTGGTGTTGTAAATCCAGCGCACGCCGTCACGCTCCAGTCCGGAGGTGGTTTCTTTAAGCCAGTAGTTAACCTGCTGCAACGCAATAGCCTCGTTCAGGCCAATGCTGTATGCAAGGTCAGGGTTTATCACTATCGGCCGGGATGGCATCAACAGGCTCATGGTCGTCCTTTAACTCTGTAAATTTACGCTGGAATTGTTCAAGAGGGCTGAAGCACTCATGATCGTACCCTTCGCGAAGGTATATAACGCGTCGAGTCTCTGGATCCCATCTGATGACGCGGACCGGGACGCCGTAGTGGTCTTTGAATCGCCGGTTAACTTCAGCCATTCTTCACGCCCCTTCTCGTTCATCTGAGCAAAAGCCTCTACCATCGCGTTCTCTGGCTGGTAGTTGTTCTCACCAGGCTGGTCGTTTAATCTCTCCACATAGCCGAACGGGGAGTCTTTTCCCACCAGTGGAAGGCATCTGAATTGCTTCGCTGGTCTCAATCGGTTTAAACTGTTCATGCGTTAGTTTCTCCACTGAATACGACACGCCAAGACGCCAGGGGCCTGCACGCCCGCTGGCGTCACTTTTTTGGGCTTTTCTTACGGCTAAACAGCGCGACAATCGCGCGGATTTCTTCTTCACGCGCAGCCAGGTGACGGCGGTGATGCTCGTTAATCTCTTCAGCCTCATGCGGTTCAATCACTCCATCTTCTAGAGCTTTCTGGATAATCTGATCGACCTGACCACGTGCAGCTGCAGTTCTCATGGCACGGGTAAACAGGTCTACTCGATCGAGGTCTTCCAGCTGTGGAACGTCCACAAGCAAAGCGCCACGACGCCGAGCGAAGTAATCAGCCAGGAGAGACGTGTTTGAAATGTCTTCCATCGCTTCCAGCTCGTTCACTTCGAAAAAGCGACAGCCGTTCTTCTCGTACAGGTTGTTGTTGAACTGTGTTACTGACATGCCAAGAGCGCCTGCCATAGCCTCACGTCCACCGGGGTACGCTTTGCACATCGATTTCACTACTTCTTTCAGGCTTGGCTCTACCATGTTGTTTTTCCTTTGGTAGTTATGTTTACGCAGCAGTTTCACTAGACTGCAGCGGTGGGAAAACATCATCGATACTTACTTCTGCACCGAAATCATTGAGGGCAGAAACGATTGCACGGCACTGATCGATATTCATTTTCCTTTTGCTGTTTTCGTAGTGACAAACAGCCCCTTTTGTTACGCCAAGTGCACTTGCTAAATGCCCTTGTGTGATGCCCAATTTTGTTCTTATTGCTCGAAGATTATTCATTTCGCTCTCCCGTTAACAACGTAAATATACATTTTGTATCTTAAATCCACAAGTGAGATATACGTTTTGTGACTCGATTAAAAGTATACGGGTTGTATTATTTTGGTATGACTATGAAATGGTACGACCTAGCTAAATCCCTGATGAAATCACAGGGGATTACTCAAGAGCAGATGGCAGAACATCTTGGCATAACCAAAGGTGCAGTCAGTCATTGGCTGAATGCCCGGCGTGAGCCCAGCCTGGAGGAGATCGCACGAATCCTAGAGTTTTTAGGGAAAAAAAATTTTTCTGTTGGTGCGGGTGGTTTAATAGTTGATGAGACCCTTAAAGGGGATGTTGAGTACATTGGCCGTTATAAACCCGGTAAAAAGTATCCCGTATTAAGTAGCGTCAAAGCTGGGGCCTGGGGAGAAGCTGTAGAAGCTTATACCCTGAAAGATATCGATCTATGGCTTGAGTCTGATGCACATATCCAGGGAGAGGCATTCTGGCTAGAAGTTGAAGGTGATTCTATGACCGCACCAGTTGGCCTTAGTATTCCTGAGGGCACCTTTGTCTTGTTTGATACAGGAAGAGATCCTATAAACGGCAGCTTGGTGATCGCAAAACTATCAGATACAAATGAAGCCACTTTCAAAAAATTGATCATTGATGGGGGTCAAAAATATTTGAAAGGGCTAAATCCGCAATGGCCACTTGTTCCAATCAACGGAAACTGTCGAATCATTGGTGTTGCCGTTGAAACCAAGCTACGACTGCTCTAAAAACATCTGATGCCCAGCTACCCGGCTGGGTTCCAAGAATCATACAGCGCTACACGTCTAAATAGTCTTATACGCATCTATCTTCATCCATTCTTTCGTTAATGAACAAATACATAATGTTAACCTCGATTTTTTGTATACAAATCGTATTGACTCAAATGAATACGTTTTGTATATTCAAATCATCAACAGCGAACATTGTGGGTATGCAGGGTGAGCACAAGCGTAGACGGAAAGATGGAAGCACTATCGAGAGCGTGTAAGTTTGAACCGCTCTACTCTAAATGCCCTGAATGCGGATGTGACCTTAGAAAGACGACTGATGATTTTGCGGTTTTGCCTGAAACGTTCGACGAGCTAATTATGCAAGACAGGCGCAATAGAACGCGAGTGGAGAAAATTATCTCCATAGTTCGAAAAAAGTTATCGCTAAGGATTAAGCGTTTTGGTCAAAGGTTGGCAGATAAGTGCCTTAAAACGTGGAAATGATACTTGCCTTCTATGACGTACCCTTCCATGTCGGGGCCACAATTTAAGGAGTAGGTTTTTCTCAGGATGCCTTTGAAGACCAACTGCTCAACCACGGGATTATGATTTTTTGCGTATACAACATGGTTACCCGTTTTGATGAAAGACAGAAGACATTGCTTTTCAGGTACTGAAAGCGTGCTGACTTTGAAGCGAATAGCCAGTGTTTGAAGCGCATTTAATACAGATTTTGTAGTGAAGCTGGTCAGCGAAGAAATAAAAAAACTGACACAGAGGATCATCAGGTAGTAAAGGCTGAATGCTGGAAGAAACTCTGGATTATGAGCCCCAACAGACTGCTTTACAGAGTCAGGCAAAAAAACCGTGAGAATGACGAAGATAATTAGCATATGCATTAAACGCCTAATGTCTATGTCACGCAGGATTGAACGCAGTAACTCCTGCAACCATTTGTTGTCCATCGGCGGAATCCATCACTCTCTGTAGGGGTGAGAAGATTTTAACCGATTTCTCGCTGT
>Ga0308157_10001994_pt1 | contig 36863 bp, 29 predicted proteins | sample PhyBR1_FD_201035 | JGI IMG/M metagenome (GOLD analysis project Ga0308157, IMG submission 201035) | Phyllosphere microbial communities from UC Gill Tract Community Farm, Albany, California, United States - DLSLB.R1 | ecosystem: Host-associated > Plants > Phyllosphere > Unclassified | place: USA... | reverse complement strand
GAAGATCTATTTTTACCCTTTTCGGACATAATTTCTTTAGTTTTTAAAAATAAAAAATCCCATTTTCTAGAAGAAAACAGGATTCATTTATGACTTAAATTTGAAAAACGTTTACACGTTTTTCAAATTGATAACTTCTTGATCGGTCAAAAAGCGCCAGTTTCCACGAGGAAGATTCTTTTTGGTCAATCCAGCAAACGAAACACGGTCAATGCGCAAAACATTGTATTCGAAAGATTCAAAAATAGCGCGTACAACTTTTACGTTAGCAGTACGGAGTTTAAGACCAACTTCGCTTTTTGGTTCATTATCAATATAGCTTACTTCTTCAACAAAAACGCGGTGTCCTTCAAGAACTAAACCTTTGCTAATTTTTTCTAAATCTTCAAATTTTAAGTTTTTGTCTAAAGAAACCTGATAGATTTTAGACGATTTCTGGTTTGGCAATGTAAACTTACGAATCATATCGGTATCGTTTGTAAACAATAATAAACCAGTTGTATTTTTGTCCATTCTTCCTACAGCAGCAATTTTTGCATTTGTAGCGCCGCGAACAAGTTCTAGAACGTTACGATATTCCTGACCTTCGTCAAAGGCAGTCGTAAAGTTTTTAGGCTTATTTAATAAAATATATTCTTTCTTTTCAGGAGTTAATGTAACACCGTCAAAGTTTACAACATCATTTAGTTTTACCAAATAACCCATTTCAGTAACTACAGTACCGTTAACTTTAACGTTTCCAGACTGAATATAAATGTCGGCATCACGACGAGAACAAACACCAGAATTAGAGATGTATTTATTCAGACGAATTTCATCTGAAGCCTTTTGTCTCTTTGCTGGCTGATTTTGTTTTCTAAGTTTTTCAGCAGCAGCTTCCTGAGCAGCTTTAACTTCAGGTTTTACTTTTTTAGGCCCTTGCGCGCGCTTAGCCATAGGAGGTTTTGGCTTGTTAGAGTTTGGACGTGAGCTGTTTGGTCTCGATCCGCCTCTTTTATTGTTGCCTTCCTTGTTGTTCATAGAATCATTAATTTGTGCAAAGATAGTTTTTTCCTGCTAATAAATCTTAAGTTCAATGTTCTTAGATTAATAGCGCTTTATTTTAAGATGTTTAGGAGCAATACAATTGGCTTTTAAAATAGATTATTCCGCAGAGATCCGCAAAGAATTTCGCGGAGTTACACAAAAAGACTTTGCTAAATCTTCTTGAAATTTTTTGCGAATCTCTGTGGGAGAAAAAAACTAATAATTAGAAATCAATTCGCGACCATGCCATAAAACGCTTGGATTAATCAGAACAATGCAACAAACGCCAGATACAATTAAGAATTTAAGAACATTATGAAGTCTTAGATATTGTTCTTTAGAGTCCGATTTCCATAAATAAATCAAAAAGAAAAGTAAAAACCCAAAACACACATAAAAATAAATGTCCATATAGCCTACGTCATAAATATTAACCAAAACGTAAACAGGTAAAATGGTAGACAAGGTCAAGACCGTGATAATTTGCTTAGAAATTTTTTCTCCGTATAAAACCGGAATCGTTCTATAGTCATTTACTAAATCGCCTTTCAGATTTTCTAAATCTTTTATCATTTCGCGAATCAATAAAAGCAGGAACAAGAAAACCGCATGTGCCGAAATCACTACAAAATGACTCATGTGATTCTCAATTTCTTCAAACGAAATCTTATTATAGAAATAAAGTAAAATGGCAAAAAAAGGCGTTACAGCAAGCAATGCAGACATTAAATTTCCAATAATTGGATACTTTTTAATTTTATGAGAATAAAACCAAATCATAAAAATATAACCTGAAAAAAACAAAAAAGCTCTCCAGGAAACTATAAAAGCCATTAGAACAGCAAGAAAATTCAAACTGAAATAAACGTTCAATTTAGTTTTCTGACTTACCAAACGATCTAGCATCGATTTATTCGGACGATTAATCAAATCCTTCTGGCTGTCGTAAAAATTATTGATAATGTAACCAGAAGCAATTGTAATAGCCGAGGCAAAAACAATTAAAAATAAGTGAAAATCAAGCAAAATATCCAATGCTCTAATTTCTGGAGCGAGTATGAAAATTGCCGATAAATACTGGGCTAAAAATATTATTGGAATATTGTAACCTCGAACTACAGAGAACAGACTAACAATTTTCATTACTAAAAGTTTTTGTTGTCTGCTTAACATAGATGATAGGGTGGGATTTATTTAATTTAGGGAAGTTAAAGTATATTTTTTGATTCTGAAAACTAGAGCTTATTTTTTAACAATTCTTCAGATCCATAACCTAGTTTTCGAATGCAGGCTAAAGCTTGTTTTTGTGTAATATCGATTTCTGTAATATCTTTTTTATCTACAAAAACCACCGAACCACTCCACGGATTTGGAGCGTCTGGTATAAAAACGGTAAATTTATCACCACTGACTGGTTCTATTAAAAAAGCAAATTGTAAACCAGCATCAGTTGGCACTAAAATTACTTTTAAATCGTCTTTGGATTCTAAACCCAGTATATTTTCATTCATGCTTTTCATAAACGAATAACCGGGAACAAAACTTAAAATGCCATCTTCTAATTTCTGAACTACTTTTTCGGCAGCAGCTGTTCTTGCTAGTAATCCAGCAACGAGACAGATTAGAATTATAATTAATAACCCAACAAGTTCTTGAAGTGCAAGTCCTAAAACGCTTACTTTTGGTAAAGCACTTACTAACGGAAGCGTTGTCTTTTGTACAATACCATATCCTTTTTCCAAAACAATTAATAGTACCACTAAAGGCACTAAAAAAATAATTCCTCCTAAAAAAGTTGCTTTGACAATCTTTAAAATACTTTTCATAGGCAATAATTTTTTAAGATTAAATGTTAGGAAAGGGTATTCAATAAATCACAACAATATTTTAAGAGGTTAAACTTTAAAACTGGTAAACTACTTCTAATTTATAGTCTTTTAAGGATGCTTTGGCTCTTTCTAAATCTTCGGTAAAACCTAGAATATAACCGCCGCCTCCAGAACCGCAAAGTTTTAGGTAATAATCGTTTGTGTCAATTCCGTGTTGCCAGATTGCGTGAAATTGTTCTGGAATCATGGGTTTAAAGTGATTTAAAACAACTTTAGAAAGTTTTTTGGTATTGGTAAACAAAGATTTCATATCGCCATGCAGGAAGTTTTCTACGCAGGCATCTGTATACTTCACAAACTGATTTTTAAGCATAGCACGGAAACCTTTATCTTTTAAGTTTTCCATAAAAATACTAACCATTGGAGCTGTTTCTCCAACAATTCCTGAGTCTAACAAAAATACAGCACCTTTTCCGTCAAAACTTTGAGTAGGAATTCCAGTTGCTTCAATATTATCTTTAGAATTAATCAGGATTGGAATACTCAAATAGCTGTTAAGAGGATCCAAGCCAGAACTTTTTCCGTGGAAAAAGCTTTCCATTTGAGAAAATATATTTTTTAAGTGCAATAATTTTTCACGAGTCAGATTTTCCAGAACAGTGATTTTGTTGGTAGCATATTTATCGTAAATAGCTGCAACAAGCGCACCGCTACTTCCAACACCATATCCTTGTGGAATACTAGAGTCGAAGTACATTCCAGTCTCAACATCATTTTTTAAAGTTTCTAAATCGAAAGTAACCAATTCTGGCTGTTGCGTATGTAGGACTTCAAGATAAGAAGCGAAACTTCTTAAACTTTTGTTTGATGAAATGGCTTCTTCTGTAGGCTCTTCAGATTTTTTTAAAGCGCCATTGTAAAAGTTATAAGGAATAGAAAGTCCTTTAGAGTCGCGGATAATTCCGTATTCTCCAAAGAGTAATATTTTTGAGTAAAATAGTGGTCCTTTCATAATTGAAAATGAATAATTAACAATTGATAATTATGTGTTTTTAGTAGTTTTTACAATACTTGTCAGTAATCGTAAAATCTCTGTTATTTTTGGTTTAATATTTAAAAAATCTATATCAGATAGATATTTCGTTTCATATAGCAAATCTAACCAATATTCAGTCTCATTTGCCTCTTTTAAAGAAATAGATAATTTATGAATGAAATCTGCTTTACTTTGGGCATGTTCGGCTTCTCTGATATTTGCTCCAATTGATGTGCCTGAACGTAACATTTGCCGTGATAATACTAACTCCCTTTTCTCAGCTAAAACTTTATAAAGGTTAACAACATCAATTGCAAAAGCAAAAGATTTTTCTTTAATAATGTTCTTTCTTTCCATAAAATTAATCAATTATTAATTAACAATTGTTAATTATCAATTAATAAAGCACCTTCTCCAATTTTGTCGCAAATGTATTGACTATTCTGACAAAATACAACTAATTCGTCTTGAATAAATTGTAATACTTTTTCGGTAACGTTTTCGGGATAAAGGACATGCACATTTGCACCAGCATCAAGTGTAAAACATACTGGAATCTGTGTTTCAGTTCTAAATTTCCAAATGGCATTTATGATTTGCAGCGTGTTTGGTTTCATCAAAATAAAATAGGGCATCGATGTCATCATCATTGCATGTAAAGTCAAAGCTTCACTTTCTACAACTTTGATAAATTCTTCTAAATTACCGTTTTCAAAAATCTTGATTAATTGATCTAAGTTTTCGTGCGCCTGAGCAAAACGTCTTTCGGCATACGGGTGATTGTGCATTAAATCATGTCCTACAGTACTCGAAACCTGTTTTTCGCCTTTATCGACCAATAAAATAGTATCTTGATAATTCTTGAAATTCTCATGAATAGAATATGGAAATTCAACGCCAAATAAATCTGTACTTCCTTCAATGTTTACCTGATTTCCCCAAACTACCACATTTCCTTTTACACTTCTGCAGGCACTTCCAGAACCTAAACGAGCAAGGAAAGATGCTTTTTGATAGAAATATTCATCGGTCATTTCGGGATTTAGTTTTCTTTCCAAACTCATAAAATTCATCGCTAGCGCTGCCATTCCAGAAGCTGAAGAAGCAATTCCAGAACTATGTGGGAATGTATTCTGAGTGTCAATCGTAAAATGATAGTCTTTCAAAAACGGCAGATAAACTTCAACTCTTTCAAAAAACTTCTGAATCTTTGGTTTAAAATCTTCTTTTGGTTTTCCTTCAAAAAGTAAATCAAAAGAAAAAATTCCGTTATTGTCTTTTTTTGAAAAAGCCAATTTTGTAATTGTTTTGCAATTATTTAAAGTAAAACTTACCGAAGGATTTGCCGGAATCTGATTGTCTTTTTTGCCCCAATATTTAACTAATGCAATATTGCTTGGAGCGCTCCATTCAAAGTTTCCGTTTTCGATTGTTGAAGTATATAGATTTGGTATAAAATCGGCTGCTGTTAACATGAATTGTAAAATTTTGGCAAAGATAGTTTTTAAATTTTTTCACCATATAAGTTATTTAAGAAATATAAGTTGGGTTTTTTAAAATGAACTTATATTTCTTATATGATTTAAAAATTTCTTTTGACTATTTTTGAATTCAAAATTTGATGTCATGAATAAATTTGTAAAAATCGCTATAGCTTTAGTAATTTGTTTAACAGTTGGATATTCTGCTAGTTTAGTAACAAGACCAAGTATTGAGACTTGGTATGTAACGTTGGAAAAACCAGTTTTTAATCCGCCGAACTGGATTTTCATGCCGGTCTGGACAATTCTTTACATTTTTATGGCAGTTGCTGCAGCATTAGTTTGGGATAAGATAAAAGAACAAACAGAGGAAGTTAAAAAAGCATTGCTATTCTTCATAATTCAATTGATTTTAAATGCCATTTGGTCTTATTTATTCTTCGGATTAAAAAATCCAATGCTGGCGTTAATCGAAATCGCACTTTTATGGCTGATGATTTACGAGACATATTTAAAGTTCGTCAAAATCAATAAAATTTCAGGCTATTTATTGATTCCATATTTAGCTTGGGTTGGATTTGCTACAGTTTTGAATGCTAGTATTTGGTGGCTGAATAAGTAAAATTTTTAGTTTCAAGTTTCAGGTTTTTCTTTGTTTCAAGTTAAGCTATTTCAACTTCTTAAATTCTTCGTTTTTAGCATACAAAAAATCCATTGTATAAAGTAAATTTTTCTGTTTTAGAATAATTTCAGATTTAGGATCGGCTGTGCAAAATTCTAGGAAAAGGGCTTTTTCATCAGGATTTAATTTTAAATCTTTTGTAAAAAAATCTAAAGGACAAGTTGCTTCCGCGAATGTTTTGAAATCCAATTCAGAAGCTTTCTTTTTAGTTTTTTTGTTGCTGCTGTCTTCTTTTTTAAACAAACTATAAAGACCTGCTCCAATGGCGCCAAAATTCATTCCATTTGCAATAGTACCATCATAGACGCCAGTATATTTTCGTAAATCGCTCGAAGCTCTCATTAATGCAATCGAATCTGAAACTTCTTGAGCAGGACCAACATGAGGAAATTTTATAGTTGTAATTAAGACTTCATCGAGTTCTTCCGGTTTCAAAATCATATTTACAATCAGGTTGTTTTGATTTATGTTTTCTTGAGAAATTTTAAATCTTTTAAAGAAATAGTCTTTGGAGTAAAAAAGTACGCTGTCTTGTGGACGGACTAAAATTGAAAACTCGCCTAGCTCATTTGTTCTGGTACTAGTTCGAGCTGTTTTGTTAATCACTTCTACTTTGCTAAGCGGAATGTTTTGAGAAAAAACTTTTCCGTTTAATAGTTTTTCTGTTTGAGAAACGCTGAGTTGATAGGTGAAAATAGAAATTGTGGTAAGTAATTTTACTCTCATATAGGATTAATTAGTTGAGAGTAAAATTATTAGAATAGTCTTAATGAAAACTTACGGAATGTGTAAATTCTTGTTAATAAAATTATCACATATTTCGAACAAATTTTTCCAGTTCTCCAGTATTAAATAAAACAGGTCCGTGACCAAAACACAATATTTTACGTTGTAACGATGCTAGTTTAAGAATGGATTTTCTATTGATTTCTCTATCAGCGGTAAATAAATGGGGAGGTTCGTGCAAACCAACTTTTGTCGTCAATAAGTTCATATTGGTCATCACATCTCCTACAATCAAGATTCCGTCTTTTTCTCTGAAAAAAGAGATATGTCCACTTGAATGTCCCGGAGTTTCAATAACCGTGAATCCGCCAATTTGATCTCCTTCTTTTAAAGTTTCAGAAACGGGATGTCCTTTTCCTGCCCAAAAGTTTTTCTGAAATTTAGAAATGATATGATTCGGATTTGGGTATTCTGTAATTACATTTCCATTTTCAGCAAATGCTTTTTCAGGTTCACTGCATAAAAGAGGAATATTCAAAGTTTCACAGATTACTTTGCTGCTTCCCTGATGATCGGCGTGAGCGTGAGTTAAGACGTGTTTGTTGACAGATTTGTCTTTCAGTGCTTTTATTATTTTATTGGCAGAAGTTCTGATTCCCGCATCAATTAAAACATCTTCAATCAAATAACAATTGATAGCATTTCTTGGAAACAAAGGAATTTGGTAAACGTCTTTGGCAATATTCTTCATCTTTTTCAAATTTTATTTTGACAAAGATTCGAATTCCGTTTTTCAATCCACTTGATAAATGTTAAGAAATATCTTGACGGATTCTGCTCAACGATTCTGGCGTAATTCCGAGAAAAGAAGCAATGTAAATTAAAGGTGTTCGCTGAATTATTTTGGCTGGAGCCGATGCCAAAAAAGTCTGGTATTTTTCTTTTGCGGGAATCATTTGCAGTTTTAAAACACGATCTGCCATACACAGGTAATTTTGCTCGGCTAAAATTCTCCCAACACGTTCCCAATTCGGAATTTCGTTATACAGAAACTGCATTTTTTCGAAAGTAATCGAAAGAATTTCACAATCCTCAATACATTGAATGTTTTCAAAAGAAATAGATTGGTTTATAAAACTAGAATACGAAGCAATAAAACCTTCGTCGGAACTTAAATAGGTAGTAATTTCTTTTCCATCTTTTAAGTAATAAACACGTGCTAGACCTTCAATAATAAAAAAGATTTTATTGCTAATTTTTCCCATTGAAGAAAGAAATTCTTTAGCAGGAAATTTTTCATATTCAAAACAAGAAGCAATTGTCTCAATTTCATTTTCAGAAAAAGAGGCAATTGCTGTAATTTGTTTTTGTAGTGAAATATATTTTTTTGTCAATCAGATTAAATAATAAGATTTTATTCAATACTTATTTTTTCTATTGCCCATTCTTTATTTAAACCTGCTCCAGTTGCTTTTACTATTACAAATAAATTATTTCCAGCAGAATTACTAAACGCAAAAAATGGCTCGGCATCGTAGAATACTTTTTCAGATTCATTTTTAGAAACTAGAAATTGCTCTAGCGATATTTTCTTTTTAAAAGCAAGATTTGTATCATTATATATATACACATACGGAAGTTTCCTTAGCATCCAATCTCCAGTTGTTAGTAATAGATAGATATTATTTTTTGCCGCTGAATGATCTAACCATTCAATTGATGAGTATGAATCGGCAGTAGTAATTGTACCATTATATACCATATCCTGATTTCTAAGTTCAGAAGTTCTTAATACCGTTTTGCCTCTGGTAAATATTCTATTTCCATCTTCAGAAAACCATAGATTTCCATTCATCGGATAATCTCCGTGATAAGGAGAATCATAAAGATATTCTGCATTTCCATTTTGAATGTTGTGTTTTTCTATATCAGAAGGACTTAGGCCATTATTTGCTCCATATAAATACTTGCCTGACGGATGCAATCTTCCTTTTGTACCTGCATATATTAGATTACCAGATTGAAGAATTTCGTTGTCATCCTGCAAATTCATATTGACACATTTTAAATGAGTCCATTGATCTTTTTGTGGAAAAACATAAGCCCATTTATTGTTTGCTAATACAATATCAAGTGCATAGCAAGATACAGAATAGGTGTTTATGATAGTTTTGTTAGTTAAATTAACATAAGAAATGTGTGCATCATGTCCAACAGCAGCAGTTTTTCCATCTTGTGAAACCGATACGCATGTAGGGATATATTGTAATGGTATGCTTTCTATTGCTCCTGTGTTTGTAGAGAGAATATTAATCGCTGCAGGACTTGAAGAAACATAAATAAGCTGATTAGTAACTTTAGAAAACTCTGCATCGACAACATCAGAATTTAAAACCACTTTTTGTTCTACAAAATTGGTTACACTTACAACTATTGAGTCTTTTTTATTGTTGATATTTAGATATAATTTTGAATAAGATTTACCATTTGTCAAGTTTTTTTTATCAACAGTGACCTTAATTTCATCATGATTTAAAGAGGTTATGGCACCCTCTTTTTTAGAAAGGTTGACATAATCTTTTGAACTTGTTATTGTATAATTTAATGAAGTTTTTGCTTGATTCTCAATATTAAGGACAAGATTGTTGTTGAAAACAGTAAAGTTTAAGGTATCTGGTATAGAGTAATTAGTTTCTTTTATTTGTTCGTTTGAGTCATTTGAATCATTGCTGGAACAACCAATAAGCGTTAACAATGTGATTAATGTTAATACAATTTTTTTCATATTATTAATTGATTTTGTTTCATTACTTTTTAATAGAATGTCTAACTACATTACAAAAAACATGAAATATTAAGTTATTTTAGTTAAGATAAATTTATTATTTAATAGTGATTTTTTGAATTGCCCATTCATTGACTAAATCTGAATCTAATGCTTTTGTTACTACAAATAAACGATCTCCAGTAGAGTTGCTAAAAACAAAATATGGAACAGCGTCATAAGTTTCTGCACTGTTTTTTTTCGTTTGATTGAAATATTTCTCCAAATCGAGTTTATTTAAATAACTAAGATCTGAATCGTTAAAAACATAGATGTTATTTGATTTTATAGAATTCCATTGATCGCCATTTGAAAAGATTACATATAATTTTCCTTTTGAAGAAGAATGATCCAGCCAATCAATCTTAGAATTACTTTCGGAAGAAATTTTACCATTATAAACCCCATCTAAGCTATTAAGTTCAGAAGTTTTCAAGACATTTCTTTCTTTAGTAAAAAGCCTGTTGCCGTCTTCTGAGAACCATATGCTGGGAATAGTATAGTTTTGTTCTTCAAAGTTAGATTCGTATCTATCATCAATATTACCATTTTTAATTGTAAGTCGCTGAATTTTAGAACTTGATGATGGGCTTTGGATATAGAGATATTTGCCTGAAGGATGTAGTCTTCCTTTAGCTCCAGCATATATCTGATTGTATATACTTATTGGCATTTCGTAATTATATTCCAGATTCATATTAACACTTCTGATGTATGTCCATTGATCTTTTTCTGGAAAAACGTACACCCATTTATTGTTTCCAAGAACAATATCAAGCGCAGAACAAGAAATAGTATAGGTTTGAATTATGGATGGATTTTTTAAATTAACATACGTAATGTGACCATCATGACCCACCGCGGCTGTATTACCATCTTGCGAAATGGAAATGCATGTAGGTGCATAAGCCAAAGAAATTTTTTTTAATGACTCTGTATTAGAATCAAAAATGTTTACTTGAGAAGGATTTGATGAAACGTAAACTAACTGATCTGTTTTCTTTGAGTACTCAGCATCAATTACATTTGAATTTAGCAGTATCTTGTTTTCTTTAATATTTTCCGGATCATTAGAATCACAGGCAAATACCATGAAAATCAAAACAATTGCCAAAAGTATTTTTTTCATTAACATTTAGTTTTTATTTGTGCAGGGGTATATTTAAAGCAACAAATATAGAAAAGTAGTTAGAAGAATCTTTACGGAAAACCTCATTAATTATATAATTCTAATCAATTCCAAAGCATTATTAATAACCACTTTTGCTCCGCTAGATTTCAATTCCTCTTCGGTTCTGTACCCCCAAGTAACGCCCACAGGAAACATATTAGCATTTACTGCGGTTTTCATGTCAATGTCAGAATCTCCAACAAATAATATTTCTTCGGGTTTTAAATTCCATTTTTTACTGATTTCAATCGCTTCAAACGGATTCGGTTTCTTAAGCGCTTCTGTACTCAAGCCTATCGCTGTATCAAATTGTTTTGGAAATAATTCATAAGCTATTTTCTTGGTTAACTCATCGGCTTTATTGGAGAAAACAGCCATTTTGATGTTTTGCGAAGTCAGGTTTTCTAGCAATTCAATAATGCCTTCGTACGGTTTTGTTTTTAGGGTACAGATTTTAGTGTATTCATCGACCATACATTCAAAACAACTTTCGATTTCATCATCAGAATTGTTTGTGGCAGGTAAAGCTTTACTTACCAGATTTCGTAAACCGCTCCCAATAAAATATTGATAAGTGTCGTAAGTATGTGTAGGATAATTTAAAGCGGTAAGTACTTTATTCATTGCATCTGAGATGTCTTCCAATGAGTTTACTAATGTTCCGTCTAAATCAAAAATAATTCCTTTAAATTTCATTCTATTAAATATTTTGAGCTAAAATAAACCCACTTGTCCAAGCATTCTGAAAATTAAAACCTCCGGTAATAGCGTCGATATTTACAATTTCGCCAGCAAAATAAAGATTTTGATGAATTTTACTTTCCATGGTTTTAAAGTTAATTTCTTTTAAATCGATTCCGCCGGCAGTAACAAATTCTTCTTTAAAAGTGCTTTTCCCGTTAACTTTAAATTCAGATTTTGTGAGTTGTAATGCTAAATTCTGTAATTGGTTTTTTGATAAATCTGCCCATTTGGTTTCTGTTTCAATTCCAGAAGCCAGAACCAAACTTTCCCATAATCGATTGGGGAAATCAAAAGGAGATTTTTTTGAAACTGCTTTTTTGGCATGTTCTTGTTTTAGATCTTTTAAGGTTTTTTCGGCATCTTCAAAATCAACATCATTTAACCAGTTGACGAAAATCGTAAACTGATAATTTTTATCGTGTAAGATGCGAGCGCCCCAAGCCGAAAGTTTCAAGATTGCAGGTCCGCTCATTCCCCAATGTGTAATTAACAAAGGTCCTGTTGACTCAAGTTTGGTGTCTTTTACATGTACGGTAACTTGTGCTGCAACGCCAGGTAATTCTTTAATTCGGGAATCTTTGATATTGAAAGTAAATAGGGAAGGGACGGGGCTTACAATTGCATGTCCGTGTTCTTGAAGCATTTCCCATATTTTTGGATTACTTCCTGTTGCCATTACTAATTTTTCTGTTGCGAAATTATCACTTTGTGTATCAATTTTCCAGTGATTTTCTTTTTTGAAAATAGACTGAACGCTTTGCCCTGTCAGCACTTTTATGCCTAATTTTTCAGTTGCTTTTAAAAAACAATCAATTATGGTTTGGGATGAATTAGAAATGGGAAACATTCTCCCGTCTTCTTCAATTTTTAATTCTACGCCATGTTTTTCGAACCATTCAATAGTGTCTCCCGAACAAAATTGATGAAACGGACCTCGAAGTTCTTTTTCGCCTCGCGGATAAAACTTTACTAATTCGTTAGGCTCAAAACAGGCATGCGTAACATTGCATCGTCCGCCTCCAGAAATGCGCACTTTAGAAAGCACTTCTTTTCCTCTTTCTAAAATGGCAATTTTTAGTTTCGGATTTTTCTCTGCAATATTAATCGCAGTAAAAAAACCTGCAGCGCCTCCGCCAACAATTATTATATCGAAATTTTTGATCATATTTTTTTTATCGCCACGAATTCACGAATTATTTTTTGACAATCTTTGAGAATACAAATTCGTGAGTTCGTGGCTATTTAAACTTTATATTTTATCTGGATTATCGGAGATAATTCCGTTTACGTTGTAACTTTTTACTTTTTGAATATCTTCTTTTGAGTTTACTGTCCAAGGCAAAACTAAAAATCCATTTTCTTGAATTTTCTTTACATTTTCTTCATTCAATAAATTAAAATCAGGATGAATGGCTTTTGCTTTTATTTTTTCGGCGAAAACCAGAGCGGTATCGAGATTTTCTTCTGTTAAAACACCAATCGGAATATTCGGATTTAGGTTTGAAGTTTCCTCCAGCATATTCCAATCGAAACTCGAAACGATGAAATTATTGTAATTCCTGTTTTTTTCTGAAATATATTTTTCAATCAGTTGAACCACTTTACTTGGAGTTCCTAAACCTTTTAATTCGATATTGATCAGGCATTTTTTGTCAACTAAATCAAAGACTTCATTTAAAGTTGGAATTTGATATTTTCCATCAATCAAAAACGATTTTAACTCAGATAAAGAAAAAGTGTTTACTAAACCTTTTCCGTTAGTGGTTCTGTCTATTGTTTCGTCGTGGATTACGATGATTTGTTGGTCAGCGCTTAAGTGAACATCAAGTTCAATTCCGTCTGAATTTAATTCTAATGCTTTCTGAAAAGCTTTTAAAGTGTTTTCAGGTTCGTAGGCTTTTGCGCCTCGATGTGCAATCTTTAAAATATTCATTTTATAAAGGTTCAGAGTTGCAAAGGTACAAAGGAGCAAAGGAAAAATAATAGCCACAGATTAAAGGAATAAAATTGATTTTCAAAATCTGTGCTAATCCTTTAATCTGTGGCTAAAAAAACTTTGCGAATCTTTGCGAAAATCTTCGTGTTTCTTTGTGGAAAAATCTTTAAATTTTTTCCAGTAAAACAATATCAAAATCATTTTCAATAATGACTTTGCCGTCAATCACTTCAACTTGTTGATTAGAATAAGTGTCTTTTAATTTAGTTCCGTTTGGGAAAACATCGCCAACAGGAAGTTCTTTTTTTCCTTTTGGTAAATCTAGTCCCATAACTACTTTATCTGTAAAAGTGCCTTGTGTAAATGTTCTGGAAAAAGTATAAGGATACGGATTAATTAATTTATGAACACCAGCTCCAACGGCAGGATGATTTCTTCTAAACTGACCTAATTTTTGCCAGTGTAAAAGTGTTTTCTGTGTTTCAGGATTATTTTGAATATCCTCCCAATTCATGTTTGAACGTAAAGTTGCATCTCCCTGAGTGCCTTCAATCACTAAAGATCTTGCCGATTCGTCTCCATAATAAACCTGCGACATTCCTGGGGAAAGTAATAATTTATTAGCTGTTTCTATGCTTTTTACTCGATTTGCATCAAAAGGCTGGCCGTCGTCATGCGATGACATATAATTAAGAACAGAATAACCTTTTAAGTCATTGTTCAACGCATTTGAATATTTAGAAAATAAACCTTCATAATCGCTTTGCGCAGCATTCCATTTAAACTCAAAATTAATCATGCTATTAAAACCATTTTGGAAATAATTGACTTTTCGATCTCCAAAATCATAATCCTGACCACCGCTGATTCCGTAACCGTAAACTTCGGCGATTGTGTAAAACGGATTCTGATCTAAAACTTGTAAAGGATGATGTTTTTTCCAAGTTTCAAATGCATATTCACATTCTTTTTTAAAATCGGCCCAAACGTTTTCATCTGTATGTTTTACTGTATCACCTCTGTAACCATCAATTCCGAATTCAAGAATATAATCGGTAAGCCATTTTATAATATAATATTTCGGACTTCTTGGATAGCCTGTTCTTTTGAAAAATTCGTCCAACGAAGCAATTTCTTTTTCGTAACGGCCTTCTTTTTTCCATTTTTCGATTAAAAAAGGAGGCAGTTCCACATTTTGAGTACTTTCCGTTTTTACGTCTGGAAGATTTTCCACCAAAGTACACATCGTAGTATTTTCAAAAGATTTATAATCGCAAACAACTCCAGTTCTAACCCAGTCTGAAGGCCAAACGGGATCTTCGGGAGTTACTGGTCCAGTATGATTAATTACACCGTCTAAAACTATTCTAATACCTTTTTCATGTGCTTTTTTAACCAAATTGGCTAAATCTTCTTTTGTGCCAAAGTTTGGATCTAAGGCTGTCCAGTCTTTTGCCCAATAACCGTGAAAGCCATAACTAAGTCCGGTTCCTTCGTCAACGCCATCATGAATCTGCTCGACAATCGGCGTAAGCCAAATGGCATTGATTCCTAATTTTTCAAAATATCCTGATTCGATTTTTTTTGTAATTCCGATGATGTCCCCACCTTCAAATCCGCGTAGTTTTCCAGGAGTTTTGGTTCTATTGAAATTGACATCATTTGAAGTGTCTCCATTGTAAAAACGATCTGTAAGTAAAAAATAAACATTTGCTCCTTCCCAGACAAAAGGTGTTTTCGAAGTATTTTCGTTATTCATTGTAACTGATTTTGAGCCAGAACAACCCATTATTAAGTATACTAAAGATAAAAAAAGGAAAGTGTATTTTTTCATTTATTCTAAATTTAACGAAGATTTATAATAAAAAGATTCCGCCACGAATTCACAAATTTTTATTTCTCAAGCTTGTCAAAAATAATTCGTGAATTTGTTGCGGAATGACTTTGTGTAGACGCACTGCAGTGCGTCTCTACGATAATCTGTAACAGAAAATATTGCGAACCTTTGCGCTTTGTTCTCTGCTAACTTTTGCGGTTAAAGCTTATTCCAATTCTAAAACCAAAGCTGATTTTGGTTCTAAAGTAATTTCAGAACTTAAATCAAATGCTTTTCCCGTAATAACATCTTTTCCTGATTTAAAGTTTTTGATGCTTTCTTTGAAACGATTTGTTTTCACAACTTGCTCTTTTGCATTGTTATTGAAAACTACCATAACTGTTTTATTATCAGTATATCTAAAATATACATAAGTATTGTTTTCTGGAATATAATGCTTCATTTTTCCGAAATGAACCGCTTCGTTTGTTTTTCTCCAGTTGAATAATTTTGCACTGAAATCAAAGTAAGCCGCTTGTTCTGCAGTTCTTCCTTCTTTAGTGAAAGCGTTGTTTTTGTCGCCAGCCCATCCGCCTGGGAAATCCTGACGAATATCGGCATCTCCGCCTTTTCCTTTATCACCGCCCATTCCAATTTCTGAGCCGTAATAGATTTGCGGAATTCCACGAACGGTTGCCAATAAAGTCATCGCCAGTTTATATTTTGGTAAATCATATTTGAATTTTTCATTCATACGATCCGTGTCATGATTTTCAGCAAAAACTAGGATATTATTGGTATTTGGATATAAAAAATCCATTGCAAAATTGTTGTAGAATTTAATCAATCCGCTATCCCAGTTTGGTTCATCTTCACTGAAGGCAGAAGTAATCTGACTTTGAAGGGTAAAATCCATTACACTTGGCAGATTGGAATTATAGTTTTCAATCGCACCAATTTTACTGTCTTTCTGCCAAAAAGCTAAATTCGCCTGATTGTGCATCCAGATTTCTCCAACAATGTTAAAATTAGGATATTCATTTGTGATTGATTTTGCCCATTCTGCCATTGCCGTTTTATCCGAATAGTTATAAGTATCTACTCTGAAACCGTCAAGATTAGCAAATTCTATCCACCAGATTGCGTTTTGAGTTAAGTATTTTGCAACCAAAGGATTTCTAAGATTTAAGTCTGGCATAGAAGGTACAAACCAGCCATCGACACAAACTTCCTGATCTATTTTTGAAGCGTGAATATCTGTAATCACTTCGCGTCTGTGGTGTGTTTGTGTGAACGTTTCAAATTGATTGAACCAAGTTTTGGTTGGAATATCTTTCATCATCCAGTGCGTAATTCCCCAGTGATTTGTAACATAATCCATAACCAGCTTCATGTTCTTTTTGTGCATTTCTGCTGATAAGCGAGCGTAATCATCATTTGTTCCGTAACGTGGGTCAATTTTGTATACATCAGATTGACCGTACGTATGATACGAATGCTGTTTGTCATTGTCTTCGCATAAAGGCGTACTCCAAATTGTAGTAGCTCCTAAAGACGAAATGTAATCTAAGTTTTTAATGATTCCTTCGATATCACCACCGTGACGACCGCTTGGATCTTGACGGTTTCCTTTTTCAGTTAAAGAAGCATCGCTGTCATTTTTAGGGTTTCCGTTAGCAAAACGATCTGGCATGATTAAGTAGATTAAATCAGAGGCGTCGTAACTTTTTCTGTCGGCAGAATTCGCTCTTCTTTCTTTAAGAGCATATTTTTGTTTGAAGGCAACTTTATTATTGTTTTTGAATGAGAAAACCAATTCAGAAGCTTTTACGTCTTTTGTATCAATTGTTACGAAAAGGTAATTTGGATTTTCTGTTTTTTCTACATTTTTAATCGCAACATTATTTGAAACCGAAGCTTCATATTGTGCAATATTTTTTCCGTAGAACATAATCTGCAGTTCCGAATTTTTCATTCCTGCGTACCAGAAAGGCGGTTCAACTTTTTGAATTTGCGCTTTCGCGGAAACGGAAAACAACAAAACCAATAGTAATAATCTAAAGATATGATGGTTTATTTTTAGGCTGTTCATAGTGAGTAGAATTTAAACCATATAAGAAATGTAAGAACATTTAAGGCAAAAACTGGGGAGGTTTCTATTTAAATGGACTTACATTTCTTATATGGTTAATTAAAATTATTTTGTTTCAATAATGCTTATCGCATAACCTCCTCCAGGAGCAGATAACTGAGATAATTTTGATTTGTTTGTTACAGCAATTTTCTTGATCGTATAAGCCTGCGGATTTGTTTTATAATGCGCATCTTTTGCATCAGCATAAATTGTAGCTGTGTATTTTTTACCTTTTTCAAGGAAACTGAAATCGATGTTTGAAGTACGAGGAGTTTCTCCATTTACGTTTCCAACGAACCAATTGTTTGTTCCTTTTGCTTTACGGGCAACTGTGATAAAATCTCCAGGTTCAGCCTCGATATATTTACTTTCAGACCAGTCTACAGCCACATCTTTAATGAATTGAAATGCATCCGGGAAACGGTTATAATTTTCTGGAGTATCAGCTGCCATTTGTAATGGACTGTACATGGTAACATATAATGCCAATTGGTTGGCAATGGTACTATTTACATGAGATGTGTTTTCAGGATTCATTTTGCTGATATCCATTTCAAAGATTCCAGGCGTGTAATCCATTGGACCTCCAATTAAACGTGTAAATGGTAAAACCGTAACATGATTTGGTTTAGAACCTCCAAAAGCTTGATATTCTGTTCCTCTTGCAGCTTCGTTTCCAATTAAGTTAGGGTACGTTCTTGCAATTCCAGTTGGGCGAACTGCTTCGTGAGCGTTCACCATAATTTTGTAATCTGCTGCTTTTTCGATTGCATATTGATAATGGTTTACAATCCATTGGCTGTAGTGGTTTTCACCACGAGGTAAAATATCTCCAACATAACCGCTTTTTACAGCATCGTATCCGTTATCGTTCATGAATTTGTAAGCCGCATCCATATGGCGCTCGTAGTTACGAACAGATCCAGAAGTTTCGTGGTGCATGATAATTTTTACACCTTTAGATTTTGCGTATTCGTGTAAACCTTTTACATCAAAATCTGGGTAAGGAGTCAAGAAATCAAAAACATAATCTTTAGAATGTCCAAACCAGTCTTCCCAGCCTTCGTTCCAACCTTCAACCAAAACAGCATCGAAACCATTTGCAGCAGCAAAATCTATGTATTTTTTTACGTTAGCGTTGTTTGCTCCGTGTGTTCCGTTTGGTTTTGCTTTCGCGAAATCAGAAACGCCTAATTGAACAGTTGGGAAGTCATTTGTGTATGACCAAGAGCTTTTTCCTGTAATCATTTCCCACCAAACCCCGATGTATTTTACGGGTTTAATCCAAGAAGTATTCTCAATTTTTGATGGATCGTTTAAGTTGTAAGTCATTTTTGAAGCTAAGATTTCTCTAGCGTCATCGCTTACGATAATCGTTCTCCATGGTGAATGATTTGGCGCTTGCATATGACCTTTATCGCCTTTTGCATCTGGAGTTAACCAAGATTCGAAAACTAGGTTTTTATCGTCTAGATTCAAGTGCATACAAGAATAGTCAATCAAAGCCGCTTCGTGTAAGTTGATGTAAATTCCATCATTAGTTTTTAACATCAAAGAAGTCTGAACTCCTGTTGGTGAAAAAGACTTTTGAGAAACGTTTGCTGTATATGCTTTTTGAGATAAACCTCTAATTTCAGATAATTTCGATTTTGTATAATCGTATTCCTGAGTATCGTAATCTCCTGGAATCCAGAAAGCCGTATGATCTCCAGTCATAGCAAATTGAGATCTTTCTTCTTTAATTACAAAATAAGTAAGATTCTTTTGCGCTGGGAATTCATATCTAAATCCTAAACCGTCATCGAATAAACGGAAACGAATTACGATTTGTCTGTCTGTTCCTTTTTGATTTAAAGTAACAGCCAATTCGTTATAATGATTTCTGATGTGATCTACTTCTCCCCAAACTGGTTTCCAAGTCTCATCAAAAGTTGCAGTTTTAGTATCAACAACCGTAAAATCGTTTAATAAAGATTTTTTATCATCTTTAAGTTCAAGACCCAATTTACTGGTTTTTACAACTTCTTTGTTTTTGTATTTTAAATTGTACGTTGGAGTTCCGTCGTTTTGAAGAGAAAATTCCATTACGAACTTGCCTTCGGGTGATTTTAATTGCTGCGCTGTTGCAACGGTGCTAAACGCAAACAAAATTAAACTTGCGAAAAATAAGTTTTTCATGTTTTTTGATTTTTAGAGTATTGTAATTTAATTTATTTGTACAAATTTACTTGCAATTACAGGATTTCCATTAACTACAATTGTTAAATCTTGATCGCCATCTACAGTAAATGTTGTTTCGTTATGATTTACAGCTACTTTTAAAATTTGATTTCTGAAATTAATTTTAAAAGAGTAACCTTTCCATTCTTTTGGGATTTTTGGAGCGAAATGCAATTGGTCATTTTTCACACGCATTCCGCCAAAACCTTCTACAATGCTCATCCAAGTTCCAGCCATCGATGTGATGTGGCAGCCTTCTTCGACTTCTTTATTATAATCATCCAAATCCAAACGAGAAGTTCTTAAATAAAACGTGTATGCCATATCCATTTTATCTAAAGCTGCAGCCTGAATCGAGTGAACACAAGGTGAAAGCGAACTTTCGTGAACCGTAAATGATTCATAAAATTCGAAGTTTCTCTTTAATTCTTCTTTAGAGAAATGATCTTCGAAGAAATAGAAACCTTGTAAAACATCGGCTTGTTTAATATATGGTGAACGCAACACACGATCCCAAGACCATTTTTGGTTAATAGGACGCTGTGATTTATCTAAATCTTTTACAGGAACTAAATCTTTGTCTAAGAAACCGTCTTGCTGTAAATAAATTCCAAGTTCTTCTGAAATTGGGAAATACATGTCATCGGCCACTTTTTTCCATTCCTGAATTTCATTCGCCGAAAGGCTTACTTTTTCTAAAATGCGTTTGTGATCTGCAGGATATTCTGAAGCTACTTTTTCAATTTGTTCAGCAGCAAAATCAATACACCATTTTGCAATATAATTGGTGTAGAAATTATTATTGATGTTGTTTTCGTATTCGTTTGGTCCTGTAACACCAAGAATTACGTACTGGTTTTTATCTTTAGAAAAAGAAGCTCTCTGGTGCCAGAAACGTGCAATCCCGATTAAAACTTCTAATCCTTTTTCTGGAATATAAGAGTAATCTCCAGTATAACGGTTATAGTTGTAAATCGCAAAAGCAATCGCCCCATTTCTATGGATTTCCTCGTGTGTGATTTCCCATTCGTTGTGGCATTCTTCACCGTTCATGGTAACCATTGGATACAAAGCAGCACCGTTTTTGAAACCTAGATTATCCTTAGCGTTTTCTATTGCTTTGTCTAATTGATTGTAACGATATGTCAATAAGTTTCTTGCCACCTGCTGATCTTTTGTCGCCATATAAAACGGAATACAATAAGCCTCAGTGTCCCAATAAGTTGATCCTCCGTATTTTTCTCCCGTAAAACCTTTTGGTCCAATATTCAAACGCGAATCTTTTCCTGAATAAGTTTGGTTTAATTGAAAGATATTGAAACGAATTCCCTGCTGTGCTTTTACATCGCCTTCAATCGTAATATCTGACATTTCCCAGATTTTTGCCCAAGCCTCAATTTGATTTTGAAGTAAAGCATCGTATCCTAAAGCAACAGCAGATTTAATTACTTTTTCGGCTCCAACCAAAGTGTTTTCATGATTTAAAGAAACGGTATAGCCTCCAATTTTTTGAATGGTTGAGGTTTGTCCTTTTGCAATAATGGTTCCGTAAGTGTACTGAACTTTATCTGTAGTTGAATCGATTGTTGACGGGGAAACATTAATGTTTTCTCCATTTGCCAAAATCGTATTGTGCATAAAAGTAGTAACCTTAAAATGCGTTTTGAAAGTCTGAGCCGTTACAAAAGCTTCGTTTGTGCCTTTTTTAACTTCAAGAGGTTCCCAAAATTTTTCTTCCCAGTTGGCATCCTCATTGGTTACACCAGCATCAATATAAGGTTTGTAAACGATTTTTGCATCTTTGTTTAAAGGTGTGATATCGTATTTAATGATCCCAGCTTCGTCTAAATCTAATGAAAGAAAACGACGAACATTTACGGCAATTTCGGTTCCGTTTTTTAGAACAGCTTCAAAAGAACGATTGTACCATCCTTCTTTCATATTCAATTCTCTGCGGAAATTTCTAACTTCGGTGCAAGTGTTTAAATCAAGATTTTCTTCGTTGATTTCGATATCAATTCCAATCCAGTTTGGAGCATTTAATACTTTGGCAAAATACTTCGGGTAACCGTTTTTCCACCAGCCCACTTTTGTTTTGTCTGGATAGTAGATTCCAGCGATGTAACTTCCTTGAAAAGTTTCTGCTGAATAGGTTTCTTCAAAATTGGCGCGTTGTCCCATTGCGCCGTTTCCGATACTGAAAAGACTCTCAGACGATTTTACTCTTTCGGCATCAAATCCTTCTTCAATGATAGACCAATTGTCTGGTTTTATATAATCTTGATTCATTTTCTAAATTAGATAATGTGGCAATTTGATAATTACATAATTGCCTGGGTTTTTTAATAACTTTTTACACTCATTTGAGTAATTACAGCATTAGAATATTTGTCAGCGAGATAAATTATCTCATTGAGACATTTTCTAATTATCCAATTAACTCTTCAATAAAGCTTGTTTCGATTTGGGTAAAATCTTTAAAAATATAGTCAGCTTCATGTAAAATTGTTTCCTCACCAATTCCCACACTTACCATTTCTGCAATATTTGCTGCCTGAATTCCGGCAACAGAATCTTCAAATACAATTGCGTTTTTTGGATCAATATTTAGTAATTGAGCCGCTTTTAAGAATACTTCAGGGTCTGGTTTTGCATTGCTGACATCATTTCCGTCAACAATAACATCGAAGTACGATAGAACGCCTGTTTTTTCTAAAATAGGTCTTGCATTTTTGCTGGCAGAACCCAGTGCAATTCCTTGATTTTTATCTTTTAATAGTTTTAGAATTTTTAAAACTCCTGGAAGAACCTCACTTTCATCCATGTCAACTAAATAAGATAAATAATCTTCATTTTTTTGAATCAGCCATTTGTCTTTGTCTTCTTGAGAAGCCTGAACATTTCCTAATCCAAGTATAATATCCAATGAACGAACTCGGCTTACGCCTTTTAACAGTTCGTTGTCTTCATGTGTAAAATTTATGTTTAACGATTTGGCAATTTTCTGCCAAGCTAAAAAGTGGTATTTAGCAGTATCAACTATTACACCGTCAAGGTCGAATATGAATGCTTTTCTATTCATTTTTAGAGGGAAATTATTCTTAATTATGATTTTTGAGTAATGTCGTCTACATCTTTTACTTTAGAAACTAAAGCAGCAGCAATTAGAAAACTAACTCCGCTTGTGACTAGGGCATAAATGGCATCTCCGTTGTAAAGATATTTTACAATTGGACCTCCAATTAATGCATTTACAATTTGTGGAATAACAACAAAGAAGTTAAAGATTCCCATGTAAACACCCATTTTTTTAGGTGTAATAGATCCTGCAAGAATCGCATAAGGCATAGCAAGAATACTTGCCCAAGCAACTCCAATTAAAACCATTGGTAATACGACCCAGTCTTCGTTTGGCATGAAATAAATAGAGATTAGACCTATTCCTCCAATTATTAGTGAAACTGAGTGTGTTGCTTTTCGGCCAATTTTTTTAGCGATGTACGGAAGGAAAAACAAAGCAACAATAGCAGAAACTAAGTTGTAAACACCAAATAGAATTCCGACCCAGTCTCCAGCATCTTGATATTGCTGGCTAGAAGTGTCTTCTAATGGCAGACCGTAAATATGGTGCGCAATTGCTGGAGTTGTAAAAACCCACATTCCAAATAGTCCAAACCACGAAAAGAATTGTACCCAGCTAAGCTGGCGCATGGTAGTTGGCATTTTTGCAAAATCGGTAAAAATGTCTGTGATTTTTGATTTTTCCTCAGAATCAGAAATCGCATCATTTTGCGGATCTTCAAATTTTGCCAATTCTTCTGGCGAATATTCTTTGGTTGTAAATAAAGTTACTAAGATCGAACCGATTAAAACTGCCGCACCAATAATGAATGACAAGGTTAGGTTTAACGGTACGCTTCCCGGAACTGTGCTGTTTGGCACACCAAAATATTTGGTTAAAATGTAGGGCAATGCAGAACCAATTACGGCACCAAAACCAATTAAAGAAGTTTGAATACTAAATCCTGCAGTACGCTGATCGGTTCTTAAATTGTCTCCAACAAGCGCTCTGAAAGGTTCCATTGCAATGTTGAAAGAGGCATCCATTATCATTAACATTCCTGCTCCAACCCATAAAGCGGGTAATACAGAAATGAAAATGTTAGCTTGCGGCATTAAAATTAATCCCACAGAAGCTAAAACGGCTCCTACTAAAAAGAAAGGTTTTCGTCTGCCGAATTTCCCCCAAGTTTTATCGCTATAATGACCTATAATTGGCTGTACTATTAATCCCATAAGGGGAGCAATAATCCAGAACCAAGAAAGTTCATGTACATCGGCACCAAAGATTTGAAGAATTCTGCTCGCATTTGCATTTTGAAGTGCAAACCCCATTTGGATTCCTAAGAAACCGAAACTCATGTTCCAGATTTCCCAGAAACTTAATTTACGCTTTTCCATTATCGTAATTTGTAAAAAATTATACGATAAGCGCTTTGCTTATCAAAACTTACTGTTTTTTCGAAGTAAAAGTAAAAGCCTTGACGGGCGTAAAAGTATTAATTATTTTTTTATTTATGCTAATAAAAAAGCCATAAATATTTTTTATGGCTTTAGAAAGTATTGATTTTAAGAATTTTAGTCAGTAGATTCTCGTTCTATTAAGTGAGTCTCAATAACCTCTGTAGTGTAATTTTCAGTATGTTCTTCATCGTCATCTTCTTCTGCTTCTAGTCTCTCAATAAGCATTTTGGCTGCTTTGTTACCCATTTTTTCTCCACTCTGGCTTACTGTCGTGATAGTTGGAGTAGAATATTTTGAAATAATTCCATCAGTAAATGCGATAACAGCTAGATCTTCGGGAACTTTTAATCCCATTTTGTTAGCTGTTTTAATAATTGTCACGGCAAAAAGCTCATTTACAGCAAAAACTGCGTCGAAAGCTCTGTCGTGTAAAAGCTGGCTGATTGTAATTTCGCAAGTATCTACATCTTCAATTTTTATAATTAGATCTTCATTAAATGGTAATCCGTTGTCTAATAAAGCTTTTTCGTAACCATCGGTTCTCAGTTTACCAACACTCACATAATCGACTGTGGTTACCAAAGCGATTTTTTTACGTCCATTGTCAATTAAGCTCTGAACAGCTTCATAAGCAGCAGCTTTATCATCAATAATAACTTTATCGCAAAGAATGTCATTGGTTACGCGGTCGAACATAACAACAGGCATACCTTGATTAATCACTTCGGTAATATGATGAAAGTCGCCTTTAAATTGTGTTTCTTTCGAAAGAGACATGATAAAACCATCGATACTTCCGTTGGCTAACATCTCCATGTTTAAGACTTCTTTGTCGAATGAATCGTCTGATACGCAGATCACTACACTGTATCCGTATTCGTTTGCAACTTGCTCTACTCCGTTGATGACAGTAGAGAAAAAGTAGTGTACAATTTCTGGAATAATAATCCCGATACTCTTGGTTTTTCGGTTTTTTAAACTAAGAGCAATATTGTTGGGTTTATAGTTGTAAAACTTCGCAAAAGCCTGCACTTTTAGTCGTGTTTCTTCGCCAATTTCTAAGCTGTTTCTAAGTGATTTTGAGACAGTTGAAATGGATACATCAAGTTCCTTTGCAATCTGTTTTAGGGTTATTTTGCGTTTCATGGCGTAAAGTGAAAAAAATCTAATTAATAATAAAGGTATCTGAAAATTTTATAATTGACAATTTTTAACTGAAAAGATTACAAAATATAGAAAGTTTTCAACACTACCACGTTTTCGTAACTCAATAAAAGTTGTCTGTGGTTGAGCATGTTAATAAATTCATAATTTTGAAATTCGAAGTAAAATTAAAAACTTAACTAACATTCAAAAACTCAAAACTAATTTAAACAAAAAGTATGAAAACAATTTACAAAAAGTTGTTATTTTTATTCCTATTGTTGCCTTTTACAGTGTTGGCTCAGAACACTTTAAAAGGAACTGTTGTTGATAAAACAACAGGTCAGCCAATACCAGGAGTAAATGTAAATGTACAAGGTGCCCCAAACGGTGCATCAACTGGATTTGATGGAAATTACCAGCTGTCAAATGTTAAAAACGGTAACAAAATCGTTGTCTCTTTTATTGGATATAAAACGGAAACAATTGAGTACAACGGTCAAAAAACTCTGAATGTTTCTTTAGAAGAAGATACCAATCAGCTTAAAGAAGTTGTAGTGCAAGTTGGTTACGGTACTGTGAAGAAAAAAGATGCAACAGGATCTGTTTCTCAAATCGCGGCAAAAGACTTTAATAAAGGAATTAACGTAACTCCAGAAACATTAATCAGCGGACGTATTGCTGGTGTTAATGTAGTTGGTGGAGGAGCTCCTGGAGCAAAAGCAGATATTAGAATTCGTGGAGGATCTTCTTTAAGTGCTTCTAATGAGCCATTAATTGTTATTGATGGACTTCCGATGAGTAATGCCGTTCCAAATGGTTCTACAAGTGTGTTGTCTACAATTGATCCTAATGATATTGAATCATTTACGGTCCTAAAAGATGCATCTGCAGCAGCTATTTATGGTTCGCGTGCAGCAAATGGGGTAATTGTAATTACTACTAAAAAAGGTACTAAAGGTGGCGTAAAAGTAAATTTCAGTTCTCAAGTTGGTATCAATACAGTTGCTAATACGGTTGATGTAATGAGTGCTGATGAATATCGTGCAATTGTAAATGCAAACGGTACTGCAGCTCAAAAAGCTTTATTAGGTACAGCAAATACTAATTGGCAAGATGAAATTTTTCATACAGCTTTAACAACTAATAATAACATATCGGTAAGTGGTTCATTATTCAATAAACTTCCGGTGCGTTTATCTGTCGGGAATGTTGATAATCCGGGAATATTAATGAATACTTCTTTTGAGAGAACTACGACATCGTTATCGTTAAATCCAGTTTTATTTGATAATCATTTAAAAATCGATATTACAGGGAATTTATCTTTTGGAAAAAATCAATTCCAAAATGAAGGAGCGGCAATTAGTAGTGCTATTATATTTGATCCGACACAGTCAGTTTATCAAGCGGGTTCTCGTTATGGAGGTTATTTTGAATGGTTGGAGGCAAATGGAAATGTGCCTTTATTACCTGCAAGAAACCCTGTAGCAAGATTAAATCAAGAAGATCGTAGAGCTACTTCTACTAGAAAATGGGGTAATATTAGATTAGATTATAAATTTCATTTCTTCGAAGACTTAAGAATCGTTGCTGAAGCTGGTATCGATAAATTTGATAGTGATGGTTATAATGCAATAAGTACTGAAAGCATCTTAGGATATCAGCCTACAACGTTTGACAAAGGTAACTGGACTAATTTAGGAGGGTATACTCATTATACAGATAATCGTCAGAACAAAAACTTAAATACATACTTTAATTATACTAAAGATATTGGTAAGTTTAAAATTGATGCTACAGCTGGTTACAACTATCAGTTATTTCAGAGAGAAGGATTTAACTCAGGAGATATCAAACAGCCAAATCCGCCTGCGGATGTTACAACAGATGCAGATATTAATTTGCAATCGTATTTCGGACGTTTGAATTTAGGATATGATAGTAGATATTTATTAACTGTGAACTATAGAAGAGACGGAACTTCACGTTTCTCTAAAGAAAATAGATGGGGTAATTTTGCCGGAGGAGCTTTTGCATGGAACTTGGCAGAAGAGGCATTCTTAAAGGACAATGAAACTTTATCTAGCTTAAAATTAAGAGTTGGATACGGAACTACAGGTCAGCAAGATATTCCGCCAGCATATGATTATTTGCAACGTGTAACATTAGGAACGCTAAATACACAATATGTTTTTGATGGGGTTATTTATAGAGCTGCAAAACCTGAAGGATATAACAAAGATATTAAATGGGAAGATTTAGCGGAAATGAACGTTGGAGTTGATTTTGGTTTTTTTGGAGAGAGATTGACAGGTTCTGTTAACTATTTTGATAAAAAATCTAGTGATCTTCTAGCTGAGATTCCAGTGCCAGATGGAGCAAATATTAGAAATCAAGGATATAGTAATATTGGTAGTGTACGCACAAAAGGGGTTGAGTTTAGCCTTCAATCGGATATTATCAAAAATGATAAATTAACATGGAATCTTGCTGCTAACGTAACATATATTGATCAGAAAATTTCTGACTTAGGGGTTCAGGTGCCTGGCTTTCAAGGGTATATTACTGGTGACGTAATTGCTGGTGGTACAGGAAATCAGGTGTTAATTCACTCAGAAGGATATGCGCCAAATTCATTCTTTGTATTTGAGCAATTGTACGATGCAAACAAAAGACCTATTCAGGGTGCTTACGCTGATAGAAATGGTGATGGGGTAATTACAGATGCTGACCGTTATAAATATCATAAACCAACTGCAGATTATACTTTCGGATTATATTCTACTTTGAATTACAAAAAATTCGATTTTGTAATGAACTGGAGAGCTAGTTTAGGAAACTATATTTTCGATAATGTAAGTTCTGATAAAGGATATTTACAAGCAGGTCTAAGAAGAGATTCAGATCTAGCAAATATTACAAAAGATTATTACAATACAGGTTTTACAACTGAAAGTAACTCTAACGGAACACAACGTAATTACTCAAATTATTACGTAAAGGATGCTTCATTTATCAAGTTAGACAATATTGTGTTGGGATATACTTTGGATAAAAAGTTATTAAAAGCGGCATCGTTAAGATTTACCGCTGGAGTTCAAAATGTTTTTGTGCTTACAAAATACAATGGCTTGGATCCTGAAAAATTCAATGGAATAGATAACAATGTTTATCCAAGAGCTAGAACATTCTTGTTTGGAGTAAATGCGAATTTCTAATAGCACTTTGAAAATAAATTTAAAAAATAAACAAAATGAAAATATCATTTAAATATATATCTTATTTTCTCCTATTTATATTAGGATTAAGTATGACACTTACTTCATGTACGAGTGACTTAGATGTGAAGCCAACAGATGATGATGAGTTTCTTTCTGACGACTTTTTTCAAGATCCAGCATCATACAAGCAAGTAATGGCAAAATTATATGCAGGTTTGTATGTAGGAGGTAATGATGGTGACGGACAGGCTGATATTTCTGGTCTTGGAGGAGATTTTAGCAGTTATTTACGTTTGCTTTTTGTTACACAAGAATTTCCAACTGACGAAGCTATTGTTGCTTGGTCTGATGATGGTTTGCCAGCAATAAACGGGCAAAAATGGAGTCCAAGTAACCAGTTTTTATATGGAATCTTCTCAAGAGCATTTTATGAAATCAGTGTTGCTAATGAATTTTTAAGACAAACAACAGATGAGAAATTAACTGAAAGAGGAGTTGATGCTAATTTAAAAGCAGAAGTAAGCACGTTAAGAGCAGAAGCACGTTTTTTAAGAGCATTTTCTTATGTTAACTTAATGGACTTGTTTGGAAATGTGCCAATTACTACTGAAAAAGATCCTGTTGGATTTTTCTATCCAGAACAAAAAACAAGAGCAGAAGTTTTTGCTTTTGTAGAATCGGAATTAAAAGATATGGATGCTACTTTGGCTCCTTCTGGATCAAATGAATATGGTAGAGTTGATAAAACAGCAGCTAAATTTTTATTAGCACAAATTTATTTAAATTCTAAGGTTTATACTGGAACAGAGAGATATAATGAGGTAGCTACTATATGTAATGAAATTGCAACGGGTTCTGCTTATACTTTTGCAAATGTACCTTACCGTTATTTATTTTCTGCTGATAACAATAGAAACGGAGCACAAACCGAAGTTATTTTCCCAATTGTTGGAGATGGTAATGCCATTAGAGCAATCGGTGGAGGAATGAGTTTTATTTTGCACGCATCTATTGGAGGAACTATGAATGCTGCAGATCAAGGAATGGATGGAGGATGGTCAGGAATTAGAACAAGACCAGAGTTTGTTCAATTATTTCCTGACGTAAATGGTGATTCTGATAAAAGAGGAACATTCTATACAAGTGGCCAAACTTTGGATATAGCTGATTATGGAGTATTTAGTAACGGTTATGCAGTGAGAAAGTTTACAAATGTAAATTCTGATGGTTCTGCGGCACAAAGACCTGATATGCCAGACACAGATTTTCCTATGTACAGATTGTCAGATGTATATTTAATGTATGCTGAGGCTACACTTAGAGGAGCATCAACTGGTAACATGGCAATAGCTTTAGAATATGTAAATAAAATTAGAGCAAGAGCTGGTGCTGGTCTTATTACAAATTCTGAATTAACATTAGACTTCCTTTTAGATGAGAGAGGGCGCGAATTGTTTTGGGAATGCCATAGAAGAACAGATTTAATTCGTTTTGGAAAATTCACAGGATCGTCTAAAATCTGGCAATGGAAGGGCGGAGTTAAAAATGGTAGTGGTACAGACTCATTCAGAGATCTAATGCCTATTCCGTCACGAACAATCCAAGCAAACCCAACTTTAAAACAAAATCCAGGATACTAACTAACCCTTATAAAAATAAATAAAATGAAAAATATATATAAAGTTTTAATCGCATTCATTGGTGTACTAGCGGTATCATGTAATGCAGATGATGTAGAAGAAAGACCAGTAATTACACCGGCAGAAGCCCCAGTTTTACTAAGCCCACAAAACGATTTTAACGTTGTTCTTACTAAAGAAAATGAAAAAGAGATTGCGACTACAGTAATTTGGGATTATGCGAAGTACGATGGTACAGCTACCGTTATTAATTATACAATTGAAATCGCAAAAGCAGGAACAAAATTTGCCTCACCTGTTGCAGTTACTACAACTACAGAACGTTACAGAGCTTTGACAGTGGCAGAATTAAATTCAGCATTAGTTAATGGAGGTTTTGTTGAAAAAGAAGAAAACAATGTTGATATTCGTATTAAAGCTACAGTTGGTACTGGAGCAGAAGCGCAATATTCTAATTTCTATACTTTTAAAGCGACTCCTTATCACACACCATTAGCAACTTCTCACTGGTTAGTTGGTGCTGCTACTCCAGGAGGATGGTCTTGGGATGGTGATGCTGAAACAGAGTTCCCATTAGTAGTAGGTAAAACAGATGTTTATCAAGTGACTGTAGTTCTAAAAAGTGGAGAATCATTTAGAGAATTCTTAGGAAATAACTTTACAAGTAATGGTAACTGGGATGCAAGCCATAATTATACTTACTATTCAGGATTAGGTTATACTATAGATGACGAATTGGTAAATGCTGGTGATGGTGACAATAACTTTAAATACACTGGACCAACTGGATCAAGAGTTTTAACAATTGACAATGGTGCAAAAAAAATAACATTAGACTAGTTTTTAATGTGTTATGCGAAAAGGGCTATCTGGAGATAGCCCTTTTTTAATCAAACTTACTAATCAAATAACCACACTGATTATGAAAAAAACTTTACTATCAATATTCTTATTGATGGCACTAACTTCTTTTGCCCAACAGCAAACGGTTAGTTTTTCAATAAATCCGCCCACTTTTGAAGATACCACTTCTATAACTATTACAATTGCAGGAACAAGTGTTAATGAAGACACTTGGGGAATTACAGACAATGCCTTATATCTTTGGTCATGGTCTTATGATGTAAATGATGCTAATCAAGCGGATTCTCCTTCTAACGGATCTTGGACTGCTTCCAACGAAGCCAGCAGATTTACATACAATGCGGGAACTGATACTTATACCAAAACATTTATACCATCTGTATATTTTGGCAGAAACGGAATTGGCCGAATAGGATTTTTAGTTAAAGCAAAAGACGGAAACGGATCAAAACAATCTCAAGATGTTGTTGTTGAAGTGGGATCTTTTCAAGTAAATCTAACTTTACCAGTAGAAAATAGTGCTTCAATTATAGCATCTGGATCAAATTTTAATATCGTTGCAACAAATACAAATGGAGCAGCAAGTTATTCTTTAAAAGCAAATGGAGTAGTTATAAATGCTAATCTAAGTACAGCAAGCTATTCCTATTCTCAAACAAATATCACAACCAATCAGATTTATGAATTGAGTGTGACTCAGGGTGGAGTTACCATTACAAAGAAGTTTTCGGTTGTTGTGAATCCGAATACAGTTTCTGAAGCAATGCCAACAGGATTGGTTGATGGAATTAATTATTCTAGTGATGTTTCAAAAGCAACATTGGTTCTTGATGCGCCGTCAAAAGATTTTGTTTACGTTGCTGGAAGTTTCAATAATTGGGAGCCTACATCGGCTTATGCCATGAAAAAAGATCCTGTTTCTGGAAAATTTTGGTTAGAATTAACAGGATTGGTTTCTGTTGTCAATAACACATTTCAATATTGGGTTGTAGATGCTTCACCGCTGGCTAATTCTCCATCTTTAGTAAAAACAGCAGATCCTTATTCTACTTTGGTTTTATCTCCTTATGATGATCCTTGGATTCCAGCATCTTCTTATCCAAATTTGCCAGTTTACCCGACCGGCCAACAATTTGAAGTTACCGTTCTTAAAACAGGACAGACTCCATACAACTGGCAGGTCACAAACTTTGTAAAACCGGAAAAAGAAAAACTGGTGGTTTACGAAGTTTTGGTTCGTGATTTTGATGCTTCTCGTAATTTTCAAAGTTTAATAGATAAAATAGATTATTTTAAAAACCTTAAAATAAATGCTATTCAGCTAATGCCTGTAATGGAATTTGAGGGAAATGAAAGCTGGGGATACAATACTTCTTTTCATATGGCTTTAGATAAGTTTTATGGAACTTCAGATAAACTTAAAGAATTCATTGATTTGTGTCATCAAAATGGAATTGCTGTGATTTTGGATGTTGCCTTAAATCATGCTTTTGGAAGAAATCCGATGGTTAGAATGTGGATGAATGATCCTGACGGAGATGGTTTTGGATCGCCAACAGCAGAAAACCCATATTTTAATACAGTGGCAAAACATACTTATAGTGTAGGTGAGGACTTTAATCATCAGACAGCTAAAACTCAATATTATGTAGAAAGAGTAATTAAACAATGGATTGAAGAGTATAAAATTGATGGATTTAGATGGGATTTAACCAAAGGATTTACTCAAGCTTGTACGGCTTCAGATAATGCATGTACTGATGGTTATCAGCAAGATAGAGTAGATGTTTTAAAAAAATATGCCGATTATTCTTGGAGTTTAGATCCAACTCATTATACTATTTTTGAGCATTTAGGAAGTGACGCCGAAGAAAAACAATGGGCAGATTATAAAATTTCTGAAACGCCAAGTAAAGGAGTTATGATGTGGGGAAAAATGACAAAAGAGTATAATCAATTGTCTATGGGATATGCTTCTGAGAGTAATATTTTTAGAATGAATAGTGCAAACCGCGGATTTGCTGCCAATCGTTTAATGGGGTATGCAGAAAGTCATGACGAAGAACGTTTAATGTATAAAAATGTACAATACGGAGCTTCAAACGGAAGTTATAATGTAAAAACATTAAATACGGCTTTGTCAAGAATGTCTGCGATTGGAGCTGTTTCTTTATTGATTCCAGGACCAAAAATGATTTGGCATTTTGGAGAACTAGGCTGGGAGAATTCTATTTTTACCTGCAATGATAATTCTGTAAATACAGATTTTGATGCGGTAGGCGGAGATTGTAAATTAGATACAAAGCCGCAGCCTCAATGGGTAAACAATTGGATGGAAAATTCAAATCGTAATAAAATTTATAATGATTGGGCAAAAATGATTACACTTAAAAAGACTGAGCCAGTGTTTTTAGGTACTGCCATAATTCCAGACGCCAGTACATTAACTTTAAATGTAAAGATTACGAATGCGAATCTTACTTCTGCACAGTTAAAAGACGTCTTGATTCTAGCTAATTTCGATACTTCGGCACAAAATATTTCAACTGGTTTCCCCTATACAGGAACTTGGTATAATTTGATGGATAACACAACAATAAATGTTACCGATGTAAACGCACCAATTAATTTGCCAGCTGGAGAGTATAGAATTTATGGTAATAAAACAGCAAATTTAGCAATTGAAGATTTTGAAAAAGGAAGTCAAGTTAATTTATATCCAAATCCTGTTGCCGATTATTTTACTTTAGGTTTCAAAACTTCAAAAGTAGAAATCTATTCTGTTACAGGACAATTAGTAAAAACATTTAATACAAACGGAAATACAGATTATCAATTCTCTGTAAGCAGTTTAGCATCTGGATTATATCTGGTAAAAACGTTTGACGAATATAATAAGCTTCGTGTTGTGAAGTTTATTAAAAATTAGGTTTGGTTAGTAATGAAAAAGGGCTGTCTAGAAATTGGACAGCCTTTTTTTTGTTAAGTGGTTTTTTAATACGAATGTTTTATTTTTGATATTTAATGTCTTTTTGAGCTAATTGAATAGCCAGACATTATTTTTTTGTGGTTTAGCTATAATTATTTATTTGTTTTTCTTTTAGGATCATTGTACTCTCCAATTAAAGAATAATAACCAAATGTTCCTAATCCCATAACGATTAATGGAGTAAGTATAAATAAGATAATTACACCAAACACTAAATCGTCCTGCTGGTCTGAAAGAAGTTTAGGCAAACCAAATTCAAACACGCAAAAATAGGCAGCAGCTGCGGCCAAAGCAATCCAAAACGCCCCTAAAACTTGTTTAATCGCATTCATTTTTTTTGTAAATTTTAAAGGTGAGTAATTTTGTTTTTGTTGTCAATATAAATCATTCCAATAACAAAGCAGATTCCAGCAATAATTATAGGATACCATAATCCGTCCAGATAAAAATCGGCTTTGCCTGCTGTTTTGGCGTGTGATACAAAGTAAGTAGAGATAGCAGGGAGCAATCCTCCAAAAATTCCATTTCCGACATGATAAGGCAGTGACATTGAGGTATATCTAATTTTGGTTGGAAACATCTCCACTAAAAATGCTGCAATCGGACCGTAGACCATGGTTACAAATAGTACTTGAATAAAAACAAGAAAAATTAAAGTCCATTTATCATTTGGAGTTATTTGAATTGAGACACTTGTTTGCACATCTTTTTTCTCCATGTACGTTTTTTTCTCCACTACGGTTGTGCCATCTGTATATTTTTTTTCAATTGTTGTAACAGAACTCCCGTCAGCTTTCTTTTCGGTTGTTTCTCTAGGATTTTCTGCGATTTCTGTTTTTTGGCTAATGTCTGTCGTATTGTACATTGCTTTATAGATAGGTCTGTATGATAAAATTGCCACTAGCATTCCAAACATCATAATGTATTTGCGTCCAATCTTGTCGCTCAGCCACCCAAAAACAATAAAAAACGGAGTGCCAATTAAAAGAGCAATTCCTAATAATTCGTCTACTTGAGAAGAATCAACATTCATTACCGTTTTCATAAAACTCATTGCATAGAATTGACCTGTATACCAAACAACACCCTGCCCCATGGTAGCTCCGAACAATGCTAAAAGAACAAATTTTAAATTGTATCGGTTTCCAAAACTTTCCTTTAACGGATTTGTGCTTGTGGTTCCTTCTTTTTTAGCTTTCGCGAAAACTGGAGATTCGTCCATGTTTTTTCGAATTAAATAGGAGACTCCAACCATGGCAATCGAAACCCAAAACGGAACGCGCCATCCCCACAAATCAAAGGCTTCAGCAGAAAGTACGCTTTTAGTGGCTAGAATAACCATTAGAGAAATAAATAAACCAACAGTAGCAGTCGTCTGAATCCAAGAAGTCCAATATCCCTTTTCTCCCGCAGGTGCGTGTTCGGCAACATACGTAGCGGCCCCGCCATATTCACCTCCAAGAGCGAGTCCTTGCAGTAGGCGTAAAATCAGAACCAATAAAGGAGCTAGAAAACCAATGGATTCATAACTCGGAATACAGCCAATTAAGAAAGTAGAACCCCCCATTAATAATAAGGTAGCCATGAAAGTGTATTTACGCCCGATAATATCGCCAAGTCTTCCAAAGAATAAAGCTCCAAATGGTCGAACTACAAATCCTGCGGCAAAAGTGGCTAAAGTGGACAAAAATGCTGCGGTAGGGTTGTCGCTAGGAAAAAATTTAGTTGAAATAACGACAGCTAGACTGCCAAAAATGTAAAAATCGTACCATTCGATCATGGTGCCCATAGAAGAGGCTGAAATTACTTTCCAAATACCCTTAGTAGAAGTTTTGCTCATAAAACTGCTTTTGAGATCTTATTAATGAATGAATTTTAAAAATACAGGTTTACGAATATAGAAGATATTTTGTTATTCACTTAATACTTTTTTAACAAAAACTATTTATTTGTTGACAATTTGGAATTTGTGTTTTTGAGAAGTTTAAAGTTCTGGAAATGTACTCTATACTTGAAGTAAGTATTTATTTTAATCATATGAAACAATTTTTCGGGCTATTTCTCTGTATGATGTTTGCGATTGGTCAAGCTCAGGAAAAAAAAGTTTCTGATGAGAAGAAATGTGAGGCAGTTTTGACGCCATCAGAAATTCTTCAATGGCAGTATATTGGTTTTATGAAAGATTCTTTTTTTTATAAAAGTCAATTTGCAAATTTCACGAAAGTTAAAAATGGAATATTACTATATAAGTGGCAAGAAGGCATTGGAAGTAATAGCTTTTTTACAGTTGATTTTGATGCAGGTTTTAATGCTTTAATAAAAACAGAAAAACGGACTCAAGGGGTTGGTTTTTCTGAAGGTGATAAAAAGAAGCTCAAGTTTATTTCAGAAATTTTAGGAAAAGGAAGCTACTATCAGCATTGCGTGCGGGATCATGGCCATAGTACTTTATACGTACTAGTTGTAAGATGTAATAATGCAGTGAAAATTCAATATTACTCGCCTTTTACTAATCCATATGAGATAAAAACAACTGATGCTAATATCAATTCAATTCAGGAAATCTTTGGAATAATGGAGCAAAATTATTATAAAAGTAGAACTCAAAAAAGCAAAAGGAAAAATCGCCAGGATTCTTAAAGCTTGATTTTTGATCCTTACAAAAATCTACGAAAAAAATAAAAAAGTATAAAAAACAAAAAACCCGAATATTTCTATTCGGGTTTTGTGGTACCTCCAGGGATCGAACCAGGGACACATGGATTTTCAGTCCATTGCTCTACCATCTGAGCTAAGGTACCGTGCTTGTTGCGGGTGCAAATATATAATCATTTTTGGTTTGTGCAAAACATTT
>Ga0308157_10001993_pt1 | contig 36903 bp, 40 predicted proteins | sample PhyBR1_FD_201035 | JGI IMG/M metagenome (GOLD analysis project Ga0308157, IMG submission 201035) | Phyllosphere microbial communities from UC Gill Tract Community Farm, Albany, California, United States - DLSLB.R1 | ecosystem: Host-associated > Plants > Phyllosphere > Unclassified | place: USA... | reverse complement strand
GGTCGACACTGATCACTACGTCAGCCGCGCGGCCCACAAGCTCATCGCGGCGCTCGACGGCTTCGGCATCGATGTCGCGGGCCGCACGGCGCTCGATATGGGCGCGTCGACGGGCGGGTTCACGCAGGTGCTGCTCGAGCGCGGCGCCGCACGCGTTGCCGCGGTCGACGTGGGCCACGACCAACTCGCCGACGAGATCCGCGGCGAGGAACGGGTCTTCGCCGTAGAGGGTTACAACGTGCGCTACATGACGCGCGCCTCGCTTGCCGAGGAGAGCGGCATCGATGCCGCGCCCGGCGTTGTGACGGGCGACCTGTCGTTCATCTCGCTCTCGCACGTGCTCCCGGCGGTGAAGGCCGTCATGGCCGAGGCCGCCGACGTGATTCTGCTCGTGAAGCCGCAATTCGAGGTCGGCCGCACCGGCGTTCGCGGGGGTATCGTCGTCGACGATGCGCGGCGCGAGGCCGCCGTTGCGGGCGTGGTCGAGCAGGCCGAGTCGCTCGGGTTCGTGGTGCGCGGGCTGTTGCCGTCGCCGGTCGAGGGTACCCACGGCAACCGTGAGGCCTTGCTACACCTGCGCACCGACGGCACACCGCGGTCGTGGGCAGACGAGATCCGCCGTGCGGTGCGATGAGCGGATATCGTCGCGTCGAAGCTGAACGTTCTTCGAACATTTAAACGAATCGCCGAAGCGCGCGCCGTATCAGCCCCGGGATCCGACACAATGGGAACCACCTGGCCTCAACGCAGATGGGATGGCTGATGACGAAGCGCAAGATCCTGGTGGTCGCACACGCTCACCGTGACGACACGGTCGAGGCGGCGGTTCGCGTGGTCGACACCCTCGAGCGCTCCGGTGCCGTCGCCGTCATGGACGCCGACGATCGCGCCGACCTCTCGGTTCTTGCGCCGGTTCTCTCCGACGTCGCCGTGCTCGGCGAAGACATTCCGCTGAGCGAGGTCGATCTCGCGGTGGTGCTCGGCGGCGACGGCACAATCCTGCGTGCGGCCGAACTCGTGCGCGAGGGCACGGCCCCGGTTCTCGGCATCAACATGGGTCATGTCGGCTTCCTCGCCGAGATCGACCGCGACGACATGGATGCGGCGGTCGCCCGCGCGATCGCCGGCGACTACGAGGTCGAGGAACGCCTCGCCCTCGCGGTTAAGGTGCGCGACGGTCACGGCGATGTCGTCTTCGAGAGCTTCGCCCTCAACGAGGTGACGGTCGAGAAAGACAGCCCCGGCCGCATGATCGAGGTCGTGCTCGAGATCGACCGCCGACCGCTATCGAGCTTCGGCGCCGACGGCGTCGTCATCGCGACCCCGACCGGATCCACCGCATACGCCTTCTCTGCGGGCGGCCCCGTGGTGTGGCCGACAGTGCAGGCCATCACGGTCGTGCCGATCTCGGCGCACGCGCTCTTTTCGCGCCCCCTCGTCGTTGGGCCCGAGCACGCCGTCGCCCTCGAGCTGCAGCGCTCGCCGGGCGTGGGCGGGGTCGTCTGGTGCGACGGCCGCCGCAGCTTCGCCCTACCCACCGGCGCCCGCGTGTCGGTGCGCCGCTCGCCCGCGCCAGTGCGGGTTGCGCGCCTGCACCCCGCGGCCTTCACTGACCGCCTCGTGCGCAAGTTCCAGCTGCCGGTGCAAGGGTGGCGCGGGCCGAGCGGAACGATGCAGACGACCTCGATCAACATCGTCAAGCCGAAGGCCGAGTGACCTCGATGATTGAACAGATGCACCTCGCGGGTCTCGGCGTCATCGCCGACGCCGTGCTGCCGATGGGCCCCGGCTTCACCGCCATCACGGGCGAGACCGGTGCAGGCAAGACCATGGTCGTGACGGGGCTGGGCCTCCTGATGGGCCAGCGCTCCGACAGCGGCACCGTGCGCTCGGGCGACGATCAGGCCGTCGTCGAGGGCATCTGGAACGTGCCCGCCGAGGGGCGAGTCGCCGAGCGTGTGCGCGAGGCGGGCGGCGAGCTCGAGCCCGCGGGTAAGGGCCGGGGCGAGCTGTACCTCTCGCGCACGATCTCGGCCTCGGGCCGCAGCCGCGCGTCGGTGGGCGGGCGCAGTGCCCCGGCGAGCGTGCTCGCCGACCTCGCCGAGATGCTCGTCGCGGTGCACGGCCAGACCGACCAGCTGCGCCTCAAGTCGACGGCCGAGCAGCGCATCACCCTCGACCGCTTCGGCGGCGACCTTGTGCGCGACGCGCGCTCGGCGTTCCGCACGGCCTACGAGAGCTTCACGCGGATCGATCGCGAGCTGACCGAGCTCATCACCGAGCGCGACGCGCGAGCCTCCGAGGCCGAGCGCCTGCGCGTGGCGCTCGCCGAGATCGAGCAGACGGCACCGGTCGCGGGGGAGGACACCGACCTCGCGGCCCGCGCCGAGCGCCTCGCAAACGCCGAGCAGCTCCGCGAGGCCGCAATGCTCGCGCGCGAGGCGCTGTCGAGCGAGGAGGGCGAGGGCGACGTCTCGACCCTGCTGAGCGAGGCACGGCGCGGCCTCGACCGGGCGACGGATCCGGCGCTCGGCCCGGTCGCGCAGGCGATCGACGAGATCAGCTACCGCATCGGCGACCTCGCCGTCGAGCTATCGAGCTACCTCGCCGACCTCGACGAGCAGGGTCCGACCGAGCTCGCCGCGGTCGAGGAGCGCCGCGCGGTGCTCGCCGACCTCGCGCGCAAGCACGGATCCCTGGACGACGCGATCGCGCTGCTCGAGAGCGGATCCGCGCGGCTCGCCGAGCTCGACGACGACGGCGACCGCATCGGGCGGCTCGCCGCTGAGCGTGACACGGCCCGCGCCGATCTCGACCAGGCGGCTGGCCGCCTGAGCGCCGAGCGGCGCACGGCCGCGGCGCGCCTCGGCGAGCTCGCGACGGAGGAGCTGCACGCCCTCGCGATGCCGAACGCGACGCTCGTCGTCGACGTGGCCGAGGGGCCCGAGACCTCGCACGGGCGCGACGTCGTGTCGTTCCTGCTCGCCCCGCATCCCGGGGCCGAGCCGCGCATCGTCTCGAAGGGCGCATCGGGCGGCGAACTGAGCCGCGTCATGCTCGCGATCGAGGTCGTGGTCGCGGCGACGGATCCGGTGCCCACCTTCATCTTCGACGAGGTCGACGCCGGCATCGGCGGCGCGGCCGCGATCGAGGTCGGGCGGCGCCTCGCGAAGCTCGCCGAGAAGTCGCAGGTCATCGCCGTGACGCACCTCGCCCAGGTGGCGGCCTTCGCGGGCAATCACCTGAGCGTCGTGAAGTCGCACGACGGATCCATCACCTCGTCGAGCGTGACGCGCCTCGAGGGCGCCGAGCGCGAGGCCGAGATGGCGCGCCTGCTGAGCGGCATGGCCGACAGTGAGGCGGCGCTCACGCACGCCCGCGAGCTGCTGGGCGTCGCGGCCGCATGACGGATCCGTGCGGGGCGGGTTCTCCCGCGCGGAGCGACGGGTGAGTATGCTCGTGCTCAGTGCTTTCTCAGCGTGCGACCCAGCCGCACACATCTGGAGCCCGGACTCGGGGGATAGGATTGAAGCCCGTGATGCAGACTTCTGACGCGGCGAATACCGACACCATAACCAAGCAGATTTTCGTAACGGGTGGTGTCGTCTCCTCCCTCGGCAAGGGGCTCACCGCCGCCAGCCTGGGAAACCTTCTGACGGCTCGCGGACTGCACGTCGTGATGCAGAAGCTCGACCCGTACCTCAACGTCGACCCGGGAACGATGAATCCGTTCCAGCACGGTGAGGTCTTCGTGACCGACGACGGCGCCGAGACCGACCTCGACATCGGACACTACGAGCGCTTCCTCGACGTGAACCTCTCGCAGGCCGCCAACGTGACGACCGGCCAGATCTACTCGAAGGTCATCGAGCGCGAGCGTCGCGGCGAATACCTCGGCGACACGGTGCAGGTCATCCCGCACATCACTGACGAGATCAAGCGCCGCATGCGCCTGCAGGCCGAGGCCGAGCGCAAGCCCGACGTCATCATCACCGAGGTCGGCGGCACCGTCGGCGACATCGAGTCACAGCCCTTCCTCGAGGCAGCGCGCCAGCTGCGCCACGAGCTTGGCCGCGGCAACGTCTTCTTCGTGCACGTCTCGCTGGTTCCCTTCATGGGTGCCTCGGGTGAGCAGAAGACGAAGCCGACCCAGCACTCCGTTGCGGCGCTGCGCCAGGTGGGCATCCAGCCCGACGCTCTCGTGCTGCGCAGCGACCGCCCGGTGACCGAGTCGAACCTCAGCAAGATCGCACTCATGTGCGACGTCGACGCCGACTCGGTCGTCAACACCGTCGACCTGCCGAGCATCTACGACATCCCGACGACCCTCAACACGCAGGGTCTCGACAGCGTCATCATCAAGAAGCTCGGCCTCGACATCAAGGCAGACGAGGTCGACTGGACCCGCTGGCAGCGCGTGCTCGACGCCGTGCACCACCCGAAGCACGAGGTCACGATCGGCCTCGTCGGTAAGTACATCGACCTGCCCGACGCTTACCTGTCGGTCACCGAGGCGATCAAGGCCGGCGGCTTCGCGCACGGCGCAAAGGTCGGGATCCGCTGGATCCCCTCCGACCTCTGCGAGACGGAAGAGGGCGCGCGCGAGAACCTCGCCGACCTGGACGGCATCGTCGTTCCCGGCGGCTTCGGCATCCGCGGCATTGAGGGCAAGCTCGGCGCGCTGAAGTTCACGCGCGAGCAGGGCATCCCGACGCTCGGCATCTGCCTCGGCATGCAGGGCATGGTCATCGAGTACGCGCGCAACGTCGCGGGTCTCGCCGGCGCCAGCTCGACCGAGTTCGACCCGGAGACCGCCATCCCCGTCATCGCGACGATGGAGGAGCAGGTCGAAATCCTCGATGGCGGCGACCTGGGCGGCACCATGCGCCTGGGCCTGTACCCGGCGAAGCTCGCCGAGGGCTCGATCGCGGCCGAGGTATACGGCTCGACCGACGTCGAGGAGCGCCACCGCCACCGCTACGAGGTCAACAACCGCTACCGCGACCAGATCTCGGAGGCCGGCCTCGTGTTCTCGGGCCTGAACCCCGACCTCGACCTCGTCGAGTTCGTCGAGCTGCCCCGCGACGTGCACCCCTACTACATCGCCACGCAGGCCCACCCCGAGCTGCGCTCGCGCCCGACCGAGGCGCACCCGCTGTTCCGCGGCCTCGTCGGCGCGGCGATCGAGCGTGCGAGCTCGAGCGAGCTGTTCGAGGTCGCTGAGTGACGAACCTCCGCGACGAGCCCTTCGAGGTCGACGTCACGCGCAGTGACATCGTCTACAACGGCTACGTGTGGGATGTCCGCGAAGACACGTTCCGCTACGGCAACGCGTCGCTCGTGCGGCACTACCTCGATCACCCCGGCGCGGTTGCCGTCGTCGCGATTGACGACGATGACCGGGTGCTGCTGATCCAGCAGTACCGTCACCCGATCCGCACGCGCGATTGGGAGATCCCCGCCGGGTTGCTCGACATCAAGGGCGAGGATCCCCGCGACGCCGCCGCACGCGAGCTCGCGGAGGAGGCCGACGTCGAGGCTGACCACTGGGAGGAGCTCGGCAACTATGCCGTCTCGCCCGGCGGATCCGAGGAGTTCGTGCGCATCTTCCTCGCGACGGGTGTGCGCTCGACGGGCGAAACCTTCGACCGCGACGACGAGGAGGCCGACATCCGCAAGGCGTGGGTTCCCGTCGCCGAGGTGCTCGACGGCATCTCCGAGGGGCGCCTGCACAACGGCATCATGACGATTGGCGTGCTCACCGCGGCCCGCCGTCGCGGCCTCTAGAAACCCGCCATGCGGCTCGATCGGGCGATCGACAGCTATCTGCGCCATATCTCGATCGAGCGCGGGCTGAGCGGCAACACGGTGGCGGCGTACCGGCGAGATCTCGCCGGCTACGCCGCCTGGCTCGCCGAACGCGACATCGCCGACGCCGACGACGTCTCGCCCGAGACGGTGCGCGAGTTTGCCGAGCACGCTGCGACGGCGGATCCGCCTCCCGCGGCGAGCTCGCTCGCGCGGCTGCAATCGTCTGTCCGCGGGCTGCACCGGTTCCTCGCCCGCGAGGGCGAGGCGGTCGCGGATCCGACGACGAAGCTCGTGCCGCCGAAGCAGCCGCAGAAGCTGCCGAAGGCCCTCACGATCGAGCAGGTCGAGGCGCTCCTCGACGCGCCGAGCGCGGAGGATCCGATCGGGATCCGCGATCGCGCCCTGCTCGAGCTGCTTTACGCGACCGGCGCCCGCGTGAGCGAGGCCATTAGCCTCGACGTCGACGACATGCGCCACGGCGACATCCTGCGGCTGCGGGGCAAGGGCAATAAGGAGCGCATCGTGCCGCTCGGATCCTTCGCCCGCGCGGCCATCGACGTGTACCTCACGCGGGTGCGACCGGCGCTCGCGGCGAAGGGATCCGCGACGCCGAGGCTCTTCCTCGGCGCGCGCGGCCGCCCGCTGTCGCGGCAGAGCGCGTGGCTCGTGATCCAGGCGGCCGCCGAGAAGGCGCAACTGACGGCGCACGTCTCACCGCACACCCTGCGGCACTCGTTCGCGACGCACCTGCTGCAGGGCGGAGCCGACGTGCGCGTCGTGCAGGAGCTGCTCGGTCACGCCTCGGTCGCGACAACCCAGATTTACACGCACGTGTCGGCCGATACGCTGCGGGATATGTATCAGAGCGCGCACCCTCGGGCAGTGTAAAACGGAGCCGTGATATCACCGTGTCGGCGGACTACTTCGGTACGGACATCATCCTTCCGGGGGATGTGTCGTTATGAATATCCTGTCAATGTAGGTATGAGATAGGCCCATACTTCCCGGCGCCCCGTGCGTCAGACAGGACACTCATGCGCAAGCTTCGCCCGATCACGATCCTCGCCACGACGGCCGTCGTTGGCCTCGCTCTCACGGGGTGTAGCGCCGTCACTGGCCTTTTCGGGGGCGGCGAGGAGAAGCTCAGTGAGAGCGATTCGCCGCTGAACGAGTACTTCTCGGCGCTTTACGACGGTGACGTGTCGCCGGAAGACATGCAGAGCGAGGCCGACGCGCAGCAGGTGCAGATGGAGGAGGCGATCGCGGCGTGCATGCAGGCCGAGGGCTTCGAGTACATCCCCGACGTCGGTACGGGCTCGGGCGTGGTGTTTGGCACCGACGAGGAGTGGGACCCCGACAAGCGCGAGTGGGTCGAGAAGTACGGCTACGGCATCTTCAACTACCCGGGCATGAACGACGAGCCCGCGGAAGAAGAGTTCGAAGAGTACGTCAACCCGAACCAGGAGTACGTTGACTCGCTCAGCGAGTCGGAGCGCATGGCCTACGACGAGGCGCTCTCGGGCGAGATGCCCACGGCCGAGCAGATGGAAGACCCCGAGTTCGACTGGAGCAACCTCGAGGGCGGCTGCCAGACCGACGCCATGGACGAGGTCTACAACAACGACGGCATGAACGAGCTCTACGAGCAGTTCGAGCCGCTTCTCAACTCGATGAGCGAGCTGTACTCGGATGCCCTCGAGCTCGACGCCGTCGTCGAGCTCGACGCGAAGTGGGCATCGTGCATGGCCGACGCCGGGTTCACCGACTTTACGACGCAGGCGGAGCCGCAGGAGAAGATCTCCGAGAAGCAGTCCGAGATCTACGAGAACGCCTATGGCGACGAGCCCGATTGGGAGAACGCGACCGAGGAAGAGATCAACGCCTACTACGACTCGGCGGATCCGATGAAGTCGGACGAGTGGGCCGAGGCCGCGGACGAGGAGATCAAGACGGCGCTCGCCGATCTTGAGTGCCGCGACAAGACCGACTACTCGAACAAGGTTCTCGAGGCCCGCTTCGAGCTCGAGAAGCAGTTCATCGAAGACAACAAGACCGAGCTCGAGGCGTTCCGCGCCGCGGCCGAGCAGGTCGCCTAATGGGGCTGCGTCGCAAAAAGAACGACAACGCCGACGCAGCAGAGATCGAGGGGGCCGCGGTAGAGAGCGCCTTCGACGAGATCGGCGGCGACGATGCGGATCCCGCGCCCGAGAAGGGCTCGTCGAAGGGATCCGGCGGTTGGGGCCGCGTCGTGCGAGGCAACCGCGGGCTCTGGATCACGGCACTCGTCGCGATCGTCGCCCTCGCGGGCGGGATCGCGCTCGGCCACTATGTCGTGTCGCCCTTCGATAAGGCGGCTGGTGAGAAAGCTCCCGAGCCCGGCCTCGTGACGGTGCCGGTCGAATTCGGCGCGCTCAGCAACGACGTCACCATCCGCGGCGACGTCGGCTACGACGACGCCGTCGAGCTCAAGATCGATACCTCGTCGTTCGAGGGTGCGGCGATCGTGACGGGCCAGGTGCCCGAACGCGGCGCCGAGCTCGGCCCGCTCTCGGTCGCGCTCGAGGTCACGGGCCGCCCCGTGATCGTGCTGCCCGGCGAGCTTCCCGCCTATCGCACGCTGCGCATCGGGGCGTCCGGCCCCGACGTGACGCAGCTGAAGGAGTCGCTCGCGGCCGTCGGCATCGACGCGGGCGATCTCGGATCCGACGTGTTCGACGAGGCGACCGCGAACGCGGTCGGCGCGCTGTATAGCCAGGCCGGCTACACCTCGCCGGCGGCGGAGGACGGGTCGGCCGAGGCCGTCGTCTCGGCCGAGGCCGGAGTGCGCGACGCGCAGCAGCAGATCGCCGACGCGCAGAAGGCCCTGGGCGAGGCCCAGAAGGGCCCGACAGAGATCGAGATCCGCGAGGCCGACGGGGCCGTCGATTCGCTCTGGCGCCAGGTGAAGGAGGCCGAGCGCGCGGGGGAGGACGCCTCCGACCTCCGCAACCAGATGGAAATCGCGAAGCTCCAGCGCGCCGCGCTCGACGTGGGCTCCGACACGAGCGCCGAGCAGAGCATGGTCGCCTCGGCGAACGAGGGCCTGACCGCGGCGCAGGAGCAGCTCGCGAAGGCACAGGAGGCCGTGCAGCCGTACCTGCCGTCGAGCGAGGTGCTCTTCATGAATGAGCTCCCGCGCCGCGTCGACGAGGTGGCCGTCTCGCGCGGTGACACCGTCGAGGGCGCCGCCATGACCGTGTCGGGCGCGACGGTGCAGCTCACTGCGAGCGCCGGCGCGACCGAAGCCGAGCTGCTCGAGGAGGGCATGGCGGCGACGTTCGCGATGCCGAGCGGCGACGACCACGGCGCGACGATCACGTCGATCGGCAAGAATGACGGCGGCCGGGTCTCGATCGTGCTGACACCGGACGAGCTCACGGCCGAGCAGCTCGACGAGCTGCGCGGCGAGAACGTGCGCGTAAACATCGCGGTCGGCGCGACCGACGGCGACGTGCTCTCGGTGCCGTACGCGGCGCTGACGGCGGGCCCCGGCGGCGAGTCGCGCGTCGAGGTCGTCGAGGGTGACCCCCGCGACGGCGACGCGGCAAAGACGCGCATCGTGACGGTCGAGACGGGCCTTGCCTCGGGCGGGTACGTCGAGGTCACCCCGACAGAAGGTGAGCTCGCGGAGGGCGACCTCGTGGTGGTGGGGTCGTGACGGCGCTCATCGAGCTGAGCGATGTGACGAGATCCTTTCCCGGCCCGCCGGAGGTACAGGCGCTCAGGGCCGCGAACCTGTCGATCGGGGCGGGGGAGTACGTCTCGATCATCGGCCCGTCCGGATCCGGCAAGTCGACGATGCTCAACATCCTCGGCCTGCTCGATCGGCCGACGGTCGGCGAGTACAGCCTCGGCGGCACGCCGACGAGCAAGCTGACGGAAGACCAGCGCGCCGCAGTCCGAGCGCAGGTGATCGGCTTCGTGTTCCAGTCGTTCCACCTCATGTCGCGCCGCAGCGTCTTCGACAACGTGATGATGCCGATGACGTATAGCGGCGTGCCACGGGCCGAGCGGGCCGAGCGCGCCGCGTACGCGCTCGATCGCGTGGGCCTCGCGCACCGTCGCGACTTCTTTCCCGGCACCCTGTCGGGTGGCGAGAAGCAGCGCGTCGCGATCGCGCGCGCGGTCGTGTCGGATCCGAAGCTACTGCTCGCCGACGAACCGACCGGAAGCCTCGACCAGCGCACGTCGGGCGAGGTCATGGAGCTCTTCGAAGACCTGAACGCCGACGGTCTGACGCTCGTCATCATTACGCACGACCAGGCCGTCGCCGAGCGCGCGGCGCGAAGCGTGCGCATCTCCGACGGACGATTGAGCGAGGTGGAGTGATGCGGTGGCGGAAGAAGAAACGCGCCGCTGCCGTTGCGATCGACGACCTCGTGCGCCCCGTCGCGCGCGGCGATCGCTTCTCGGCAAGCGACCTCGTATCCGAGGCGACGAGCGACATCGGCTCGCGCCCCGGGCGGCTCGTCATGACGATCCTCGGCACCGTTCTCGGCATCGGCTCGCTCGTTGCGACGTGGGGCTTTGCCCAGACGGCGGCGGGCCAGATCTCGAGCCAGTTCAACCAGGCAGCCTCGACTCAGGTATCGATTGAGCCGGAGACGGCGTCGTTCGGCGAGAGCAGCGGCGCCCTCGGGCGGATCCCGTGGGACGCGCCCGAGCGCCTCGGGCGGCTCGCGGGCGTCGAGGGCGCGGCGCTTCTCAGCGACGTGCAGCTGGCCGACGGCGTGACGATCACGTCGGTGCCGCTCAACGACCCCTCGGCCCCGGCGACGGCGGTGCCTCCCGTGACCGCCACCTCGGCCGACCTGCTCGAGGTCGTCGGCGGCGAGATGCAGACGGGGCGAATGTTCGACGCAGGCCACGACGCGCGGGGCGACCGCGTTGCGGTGCTCGGCACGCGCGTGGCCCAGAAGCTCAACATCGCGCGCGTCGACAGTCAGCCGTCGATCTTCATCGGTGGCACCTCCTATGCGGTGATCGGGATCCTGGGCGACGTGCAGACGAACGGCGATCTGCGCGACGCCGTCATTATCCCGACGGGAACGGCGCGGCACGACTTCGGCCTCGTCGCGCCCGCCCAGGTCATCGCACACATCGCCGTCGGGGCGGGCCCGCAGATCGCGGAGCAGGCGCCGCTGGCGCTCGCGAGCGATGACCCCGACTCGCTCAAGGTGCGCGCGCCGAAGGCCGGATCCACCCTCGGTGCGGCCGTGCAGGGCGACGTCAACGTCGTGTTCCTGATCGTCGGCGCCGTGTCGCTGCTCGCGGGCGGCCTCGGCATCGCGAACGTGACGCTGCTCTCGGTCACCGAGCGCACCGGTGAGATCGGCCTGCGCCGCGCCCTCGGCGCGACGAGGCGCCAGATCGCCGCGCAGTTCACGGTCGAATCGATCGTGATCGGGGTGCTCGGCGGGCTCATCGGCGCCGCGCTCGGCGTGCTCGCGGTGGTGGGAGTCGCCGCGATCCAGCAGTGGACCGCGGTCGTGGATCCATTCGTCGCGGTCGCCGGCGTCGTCGTCGGCGCGCTCGTCGGCTGGGTATCCGGTTCGTACCCGGCGCGCCGCGCGTCGCTCATCGAACCCATCACCGCGCTGCGGGCTGGCGGGTGAGCGCGCGGATCCGGGCGAACTCGACGCGCCCGGATCCGCGAACCGCGGGAGAAACTGCGCGCTCGAATGTAACGGTGCGGATACACTCGTTGAAGCGTGTCAGGAGGAACATCGGTGGCGAAAAAGAACGACGACGTCGTTATCGGCCCTACGGGTCGCCCGTACAACGGGTTTGCGACGCCCGCGAAACTCGAGCGCCACGGCCCCGCCCGCATCATCGCCCTCTGTAACCAGAAGGGCGGCGTCGGCAAGACGACCACGAGCATCAACCTCGCGGCCTCGCTCGCCGAGTACGGACGCAAGGTGCTCGCCGTCGACTTCGACCCGCAGGGTGCGCTGTCGGCCGGCCTCGGCATCAACACGCACGACATGACGACGATCTACGACCTCATGCTCGACACGAAGCGCGACGCTCACGACGCGATCGTGCACACGCACGTCGAGGGTCTCGACGTCATGCCGGCGAACATCGACCTGTCGGCCGCCGAGGTGCACCTCGTCAACGAGGTCGCCCGCGAGATGATCCTCGCCCGCGTGCTGAGCAAGGTCGTCAAGGAATACGACGTCATCCTCATCGACTGCCAGCCGTCGCTCGGCCTCCTCACGGTCAACGCGCTGACGGCGGCGCACGGCGTGCTCATCCCGCTCGAGTGCGAGTTCTTCGCCCTGCGCGGTGTCGCGCTACTGATCGAGACGATCGAGAAGGTGCAGGACCGCCTGAACCCCACACTCGAGCTCGACGGCCTGCTCGCGACAATGTACGACCCGCGCACGCTGCACTCGCGCGAGGTGCTCGAGCGCATCGTCGACACGTTCGACGAGAAGGTGTTCGAGACCGTCATCGGCCGCACCGTGAAGTTCCCCGACGCGAGCGTCTCCGGCGTTCCGATCATCGAGTACGCCCCGCAACACCCCGCCGCCCAGGCGTACCTGCGGCTCGCGCGCGAGCTCGTGGACCGCGGCGCGGTCGCATGATCGCCCGGCCGGGCGCGGTCGCGAGGTAAGCAGTGACCACGGATCCGGTGGTCGACGCCGGCTTCCGCGTATCGCTGTCGAACTTCGACGGCCCGTTCGACCTGCTGCTGACGCTGATCGGCAAGCGCGAGCTCGACATCACCGAGGTCGCGCTCTCGGCCGTGACGGAGGAGTTCATCTCCTACCTCTCGGACGCCGATTCCGACCTCGACGAGGCGAGCGAGTTTCTCGTCGTCGCGGCGACCCTGCTCGACATGAAGGTCGCCGGCCTCCTGCCGCAGGGCGAGCTCGTCGACGCCGAGTCGGTCGCGCTACTCGAGGCGCGCGACCTGCTCTTCGCACGCCTGCTGCAGTACCGCGCGTTCAAGGAGGTCTCCGCGTGGTTCGCCGAGCGGATCCGCGTCGAGGACACCCGGCACGCCCGCGCCGTGCCGCTCGAGCAGAAGTACCGCGCGACAACCCCCGAGCTGTCGTGGAAGCTCTCGGCCGACGACTTCGCGGCGCTCGCGACCCTCGCGATGACGCCGCGCGAGATCCCCACCGTCGGGCTCTCGCACCTGCACGCGCCGCGCGTCTCCATCCGCGAGCAGGCCGCCATCGTGGTGTCGAGCCTCCGCACCCGCGGATCCCTCACCTTCCGCGAACTCGTCGCCGGATCCGCCGAGAAGGGGGTCGTCGTCGCCCGCTTCATCGCGATCCTCGAGCTCTACCGGCACGCGGCCGTCGCCTTCGAACAGCTCGAGCCGCTCGGCGAGCTCACCGTCAGATGGGTCGCGGAAGAATGGAATGACGACATGCTCGCCAGCCTGGGATCCGATTATGAGTGACGACCTGAACCGCCGCCTCGAGGCGATGCTCATTGTCGCCGACGAGTCGATGAGCGCGACGGCGCTCGCCGCGGCCGTCGGATCCCCGCTCCGCGAGGTACGGAAGGCGCTCGCGCACCTGCGTGACGATTACGACGGCAACGGATCCGGTCCGCAGCGCGGCTTCGAGCTGCGCGAGGTCGCGAGCGGCTGGCGCGTATACGTGCGCGGAGACCTCGACCAGGTCGTGACCGACTTCGTGGGTAGCCAGGCGCCCGCGCGCCTGTCGCAGGCGGCGCTCGAGACGCTCGCCGTCATCGCCTATAAGCAGCCCGTCTCGCGCTCGCAGGTCGCGCAGATCCGCGCCGTGAACGTCGACGGCGTCGTGCGCACGCTTCTGGGGCGCGGCCTCATCACCGAGGTGCGCACGGATCCGGAGACGGGCGCCATGCTCTACGGCACCACCGATCTCCTGCTCGAGAAGCTCGGTATCTCGTCGCTCGACGAGCTGCCCCACATTTCTCCGCTGCTCGATGACGGATCGAACGGGTTCGACGACCTCGACGGCATTTAACCAGGCGGATCCGCGAAGATAGAAAGACCCATGTCCCAATTTCGGTGGATATGGCACGGCTATTCCAGCAGGAAGTGGGACATGGTGAGCCAGAGCGAAGGATCCGCGGAGGGCGTGCGCCTGCAGAAGGTGCTCGCGAACGCCGGCGTCGCGTCGCGTCGCGTCTCCGAGAACCTCATCGCCGAGGGGCGCGTGCGCGTGAATGGCACGGTCGTCACCGAGCTCGGATCCCGCATCGATCCCGAGGTCGACCTCGTCGACGTCGACGGCCAGGCCGTGCAACTCGACGTGTCGAAGCGGTACGTCATGCTCAACAAGCCGCGCGGCGTCATGAGCACGATGAAGGACGAGCAGGGGCGCCCCGACCTGCGCGAATTCACGCGCGAGTTCGACGAGCGCATCTACAACGTCGGCCGCCTCGACGGCGACACCTCCGGCCTGCTCGTGCTCACGAACGACGGCGAGCTCGCCAACGTGCTCGCCCACCCGCGCTTCGGCGTGACGAAGGTCTACATCGCGAAGGTCAAGGGCGAGGTTCGCGGATCCACGGTGCAGGAGCTCGTGAAGGGCATCGAGCTCGAAGACGGACCGATCGCGGCCGATAAGGCCCGGATCCTCGACGTCTCGCGCGGCACCAGCCTCGTCGAGCTGACCCTGCACTCGGGCCGCAACCGCATCGTGCGCCGCATGATGGCGAAGGTCGGCCACCCCGTCGTCGAGCTCGTGCGCCGCCAGTTCGGCCCGCTGCACCTCGGCCCGCTCCGCACGGGCGAGATGCGCGAGCTGTCGAAGGACGAGCGCGGCGCACTGCTGACGCTCGCGCGCGAGGCGGAGGCCGAGAAGTGACCGATCTCGTGCCGGGCAAGCTGGCGCGCGTTTCCGGATCCGTTCGCATCGTCGGCGCCGGCCTCCTCGGGGCCAGCATCGGCCACGCGCTGATGAACAACGGCGTCGATGTGATCCTCGCCGACACCTCTCCCGCGCAGCTTCGCCTCGCGGTCGACTACGGCGCCGGCCGCGCCGAGGCAGAGGGCGACGCCCCCGACCTCGTCATCGTCTGCACCCCGCCCGACGTCGTCGCCGACAGCGTCGCCGCCGAGCTCGAACGCTACCCGAACGCCGTCGTCACCGACGTCGCCTCGGTCAAGCTCGAGCCGCTGCGCGAGCTGCGCCGCCGCGGCGTGAACCTCGTCAACTACATCGGCTCTCACCCCATGGCGGGCCGCGAGCGCGGGGGAGCGATCTCGGCGCGCGCCGACATCTTCCTCGGCCGACCCTGGGTCATCTGCCGCGACGGCGAGACGCCCGCGGCGGCCCTCGCCCTCATCGAAGACCTCGCCCTCGACCTCGGCGCGGTGCCGATCGAGATGACGCCGGAGGAGCACGACCGCTCCGTCGCGCTCGTCTCGCACGTGCCGCAGGTCGTCGCGTCGCTCCTCGCGGCGCGCTTCGCCGAGGCTCCCGAGATGTCGCTGGCCCTCGCGGGCCAGGGCGTGCGCGACACGACGCGCATCGCCGCGAGCGCGCCCGAGCTGTGGGTTCAGATCCTGGGCGCGAACGCCGCCCCCGTCGTCGAGCAGCTCGACCTGATCGCGGCCGACCTCGCCCGCGTCGCCGACGCGCTGCGGGATCCGGACGCGCCGGGCGCTCGCCGCACGGCCGCCGACGCGATCCGCGACGGCAACGTCGGCGTCGCCCGACTGCCCGGCAAGCACAGCCAGCGGCGCCTCTTCGAGACCTTCGTCGTCATGGTCGACGACGAGTCGGGACAGCTGGCGCGCCTCTTCGGCGACCTCGGCGAGCTCGACATCAACGTGGAAGACGTCCGGCTCGAGCACTCGCCGGGTGCCCAGCTGGGCCTTGCCGAGATCTCGGTCGATCCGGCGACACTGCAGAGGGCGGTCGACAGCCTGTCGGCCCGCGGATGGAGGATCACGGGTGCACATGCCTGAGACGTTCTTTGTCGGAATCGACGGACCCGCAGGATCCGGGAAGTCGAGCGTCTCGAAGGAGGCCGCTCGCCGGCTCGGTTTCGGCTACCTCGACACCGGATCCGTGTACCGTGCCCTCGCCTGGCACGTCCTGAACCAGGGCGGGCAGACGACGGATCCCGCGGCCGTCGAGGCCGGATTCGCGACCTTCGAGCCGCGGATCTCGTTGGATCCCGATGTGCGCACGATCGCGGTGGGGGAGACCGACGTCACGAAGGCGATCCGCACCCCCGAGACGACCGCCGCCGTCGCGGGCGTCGCGAAGACGCTCAGCGTGCGCGCGAAGATCAACGACCTGTTCCGCCAGATCGTGGCCGATGCCGACCTCCCCGGCGTCATCGTCGAGGGCCGCGACATCACCACCGTGGTGGCGCCGGACGCGCCGGCGCGGATCCTTCTCACCGCCCACCCCGAGGTGCGCGCCGCGCGCCGCAGCAAGGAGATGGGCGCCGACGACGTGGCGAAGGTGGCCGAGGCCATGCGCCAGCGCGACGCGTCAGATTCCACCGTTGTCGACTTCCTGAACGCCGCTGAGGGCGTGACGGCTGTCGATACGACACACTTGAACTTCGACCAGTCCGTCGATGCCGTACTCTCGGTGATCGACGAACGACGAGAGGAAGGCCGCGATGGCCGCTGAATACGACGACGACTTCGAGACGAACGACGATCTCGCCGAGCGCCTGGAGGCGCTCGACGACGATCTGATCGAGGCCCGCGCCGAGGCGCTGCGCCAGAGCCTCGCAGACTACGAGCTCGAAGACGACGACGCCGAGCTCCTCGCCGATATCCAGATCGACGAGCACGGCAACGAGTACCTGCCGGCGCTGCCCGTCATCGCGATCGTCGGCCGCCCGAACGTGGGCAAGTCGCAGCTCGTCAACCGCATCCTCGGCCGCCGCGAGGCCGTCGTCGAGGACGTGCCCGGCGTGACGCGCGACCGCGTGACGTACAAGGCCGAGTGGATGGATCGCCGCTTCTCGCTCGTCGACACCGGCGGATGGGAGCCCGACGCGAAGGGCATCGACCGCTCGGTCGCGCAGCAGAGCGAGATCGCGATCGACCTCGCCGACGTGATCCTGTTCGTCGTCGACGCGAAGGTCGGCGCCACGGCGACCGACGAGCACGTCGTGAAGCTCCTGCGCAAGACGAAGAAGCCCGTCTTCCTCATCGCGAACAAGCTCGACGACGCCTCGCACGACGTCGAGGCCGCCCCGCTGTGGAACCTGGGCCTCGGCGAGCCCTACCCGATCTCGGCCATCCACGGCCGCGGCGTCGCCGACATGCTCGACGCCGTCATGGCGAAGACCCCCGACGTCTCGGCGGTCGCCAAGCACGAGATCGGCGGACCCCGCCGCGTCGCGATCATCGGTCGCCCGAACGTGGGCAAGTCGTCGCTGCTGAACAAGTCGGCTGGCGAGGAGCGCGTGGTCGTCAATGACCTCGCCGGCACCACCCGCGACCCGGTCGATGAGATCGTCGAGGTCGGCGGAAAGCTCTGGACCTTCGTCGACACCGCCGGTATCCGCCGCCGCGTGCACATGCACCAGGGCGCCGACTTCTACGCGAGCCTGCGCACCTCGACGGCCCTCGAAAAGGCTGAGGTCGCCGTGGTCGTGCTCGACGTGAGTGAGCCGCTCAGCGAGCAGGACGTGCGCATCATCGACCTCGTGCTCGAGTCGGGCCGCGCGCTCGTGCTCGCGTTCAACAAGTGGGACCTTCTGAACACGCCCGAGCTCGAAGACAAGGAGCGCCGCTACTTCCTCGAGAAGGAGATCGAGAAGGATCTCGCGCACGTGGCCTGGGCCCCGCGCGTCAACATCTCGGCGAAGACCGGTCGTCACCTCGACAAGCTCGTTCCCGCGCTCGAGGAGGCCCTCGAGAACTGGGATCGCCGCATCCCCACCGGAAAGCTCAACGCCTTCCTCACCGAGCTGGTTGCCGAGCACCCGCACCCGCTGCGCGGTGGCAAGCAGCCCCGCATCCTGTTCGGCACGCAGGCGAGCACCCGCCCGCCGACCTTCGTGCTGTTCACGACGGGCTTCCTGGATCCGGGTTACCGCCGGTTCATCCAGCGTCGTCTGCGCGAGGTGTACCCCTTCGAGGGCACGCCCGTCGTGGTGAACATGCGCGTGCGCGAGCGTCGGAAGAAGAAGTAACTCTTTCGCGGGGCGGCCTTCGGGCCGCCCTTTCGCGTTCGTCGTGTGTCACCGAGTTACGCGGATCCGCCCGCGGGGCGCGCCGCGCTCGTACCATGGAGGGCATGACTTCGACGATGCCGTTCCGACCCCACCACCCGGGGGACGGCTGGGTCGAGGCGGCAGATGGCGCCCGCTACTGGGGACTTTTCGGAGCCGCGGGGCTTTTGGCCTTTGACCGAGACCGCGGCGTGCTGATGCAGCACCGCGTCGGCTGGAGCCACTTCGGCGGCACCTGGGGGCTGCCCGGAGGCGCGCTGCAGGACGAGAGCGAGTCGCCCGTCACGGGCGCCATCCGCGAGGCGCAGGAAGAAGCTGGCGTCCCCGACGGATCCGTCGTGCCGCGCGCCGAGCACGTCTTCGACGTGGGAGTCTGGCGCTACACGACCGTCATCGCGGTCGTTGTCGATCCATTCGAGCCCGTCATCAGCGACCCCGAGTCTCTCGAGCTGAAGTGGGTGCCGGTCGACCAGATCGAGACCTACCCGCTGCACCCCGGCTTCGCGTCAACGTGGCCCGATGTGCGCGCGGTGCTCGCGCGGCTTACGGCCTAGCGCCGTCTTGAGGGCCGCTCCGCTTGAGAGTCGCGCCCTCGCTTGGTTCGCCATAAATTGTCGCCTGAACGCCCGTCGAGGCGACGTTTTTTGGCGACCCTTAGTCGTCGTCGCGGGTGTCGCGGCCGGTGAGGCGATCGATCTCGCGGCGCTCGCGCTTCGTCGGGCGACCGGATCCGCGATCGCGGTGCACGATCGGGGCGTAGAACTCGCGCGGCGGCGGGGGAGGCGTGAGATCGGCGTACGCCGTCGCCGCGATCGGAGCGCCCACGCGCTTGAGGAGCAACTTCTTGACCTTGAGGATCTTGTCGAAGCCGTTGATGCGCGCCCGTACCTCATCGCCGACCCTCACCGCGTGGGCAGCCTTGACCGGATCACCGTTGACGCGCACGTGCCCTCCGCGGATCGCAGTGGTCGCCGCCGACCGCGTCTTGTACACGCGCACGGCCCACAGCCATACATCGCAGCGCACGGAGCTCGGATCGGTCATCCCTCTATTGTCGCGCACGCGGCGCTGGCAGGATGAGAGCATGGGCTGGAATCAGGACATCATCGACGAGTTCCGCGAGAACGGCGGCACCGTGAAGACGGGCGGCTTCGGCCGCGGGCTCATTCTGCTGCACCACACGGGCGCGAAGACGGGCATCATTCGCGTCACCCCGGTGATGGCGCTGCGCCCTTCAGCGGGCGAGTGGCTGATCGCGGCGTCGAAGGCAGGAGCCGACACGAACCCCGCCTGGTTCCATAACCTCGTCGCGTACCCCGAGACGACGATCGAAGATCCGGAGGCCGGCACCGTCCGCGTCGAAGCTGAGGTTCTCGTGGGGGAGGACCGGGATCGCGTGTGGCGCCTCTTCGAGGCGGCGAGCGAGGGCTTCGCGGCGTACCAGCGGAAAACTGCGCGCACCATTCCCGTGATCATCCTGCGCCGGATCCGCTGACGCGCCCGGGATCCGGCCCCGATTCGCGCGGATCAGGTGGGGCGGGTAGACTTATGGAGTTGTCCCCGTACGGGGTGCAAATGAAATTTCGGGCTGTGGCGCAGCTTGGTAGCGCACTTGACTGGGGGTCAAGTGCGGTAACGACTCGGTACGGCTCGAAAATTGAACAACGGGATGTGGCGCAGCTTGGTAGCGCACTTGACTGGGGGTCAAGGGGTCGCAGGTTCAAATCCTGTCATCCCGACAGAAAAGCCCAGGTGAGAGCAGGTTTCTCGCCTGGGCTTCGTCGTTTCTGTTGTCCTTTTCGGAGGGGTTTATGGAAGCATCCGACCGCGGATGCTGATGCCTTCCGGGACGCGTCGATTGCGGCCGTTGTGACGAGCCGGGACCTGGCCGGGACCTGGAGCCCGTTGTGGGCTGCGATCGGCAGCCTTTTCATCGCCGAGGTGCCGTCGCTCGACTGGACGCTGCGGGGCTCTCTCGCTCGGGGTTTTCGTGTCCGTCGAGGAACGCGTTGGCGCGGGCGGCGGCGTCGGTGAGGTGCCTGGTGTCGGGGTGTAGGTAGCCGCGGGTAGTCTCGATCGATTTGTGCCCGAGGATGCCTTGGAGGACGTGGAGCGGGATGCCAGCGTCGGCGAGCCAGGTCGCTCCGGTGTGGCGGAGCCCGTGCCGGGTGAGGCTGGGTAGCTCGAGTTCGGTGACGAGCTGGTCCCACTTCGTCGCATCCCGCACGGACGCTGTGGTGAGGACCCCACCTCGGGGACCGGTCAGGAGCCGCTCGTCGGGTTCACGGTCGTGGGTGAGTCGTTCCAGGACGGGGGTGAGGGCTTGCAGGATGGGGACGTGGCGGATGTCGCGGCCCTTGGTTTGTTTGGTGACGAGGCCTCCTGCGCCGGGGTAGGTTTGGCGGCGGATCGTGACGATGCGTTGGTCCCAGTCGATGTCGCCGACTTGGAGGCCTGAGATTTCGGAGCCGCGGGCGGCGAGGAGAGCGCCGAGCATGACGAAGTCGGAGTAGCTCTGATGCACCTCCCCGCACCGGTCCGCCAACGTCGTGAGGGTCGCGAGGTCTTTGAGTGCGTGTACGCGTGGCGAGAGGTCGTTCTCTTTGAGGTTGAGGGCTGATTTGCCGAGAGAGCGCCGGGATCGGTTGCGGGCGGGGTTGCTGGGCAGGAGGTCGTCGCGGACGGCTTCATCGAGAACGCGGACGAGGGGTGCGATGGTGTTCTTGATCGTTGATGCGGAGTGCTGGGTCTCCCACTGGTCGATGGTGCGGTCGATCATCCCGGCCGTGATCTGCGACAACGGCAAATGCCCCAGCGCGGGGAGCACGCGGAGGCGGAGGCCGAGCTTGTAGCCGTCGACGGTGGATGTGGGGTCAAGGCCCCGCTGCCACCGGTCTCCGATCATCTCGACGTAGTCGGAGAGCAGGATGCGTTTGTCGATCCCGAGCTCGGCGGAGGCTTGCAGGTACTGGAAGAACTCGTCCGCTGCTTCCTCGTCGGGGACGACGAGTGCGCGGGTGACGCGTTTGCGGGTGTGTGGGTCGATCCAGCGGGCACGAGCACGGATCCCGGAGGCGCGGTGTTCAAGATCGGTGGTGACTTTCACCCCGATCGGTGGCACCGGGAGTGGCGCGGTGGGTTCAGGCGTGCTCATCGGTATCGAGGGACGTGAGCCACTGTTCGACCTGTTCGATGCGGTACCTCGTCACCCCGCCGATCCGGATGAACGGCGGCCCTTTCTTCTCGGCCCGCCACCTCGACAGTGTCGATTCCGATACCCGCAGGAACGCCGCGATCTCCCGGCTGTCCCGCAGTGGTGAAACGAGCACGTCGCTGGTTTGCTCGGTCATGATTGTTCGCTCCAATCGATGTTCACGATCTCCCGGATTGTCGCGTCCTGTTCCGCGAGCCTTGCCTTGACTTGCTCTTCGACGAACGCCAGGAAGTCCTTCGTCCGCTCCGCCACCGGCACCTCTGCGGTGGAGGGGTCGGTCCAGCCGTCTGCTTCGCCTCCCGGCCAGGCGGTGATGCGGGTGGGACGGTCACGGTCCAAACGCGTGCCGGAGATAGTGACCCAGTCGCGGAGGCGTTCACGGGCGACCTGGAAGTCGTGGTGCCAGGCGAGCGCCTGGTTGCCTTTGGCTTGCGGGTCGAAGCAGAACAGCCAGTGCTGCTTCAGCGCTGACAGTTCCCAGAGGAGTTCGGAGTGGCGGTGCCACATCGGAGGGATCACCTGGGCGGGGAGGCCGTAGGTGTGGCGGAGCCAGTCGATCCATCCGTTGAGTTCGAGGAGTTCGTGTTCGAGGTCGCTGGGTGGGAGGGTGCGCCAGTTGATCGGGCGTGGCACCTGCCCGAGCGCTGCCGCGAGGTCGCTGGCGTAGGCCTGTTTCGCGAACTCGCGCGTCTTCTCCTCCACACCGGGCGGGAGATCACTGAAATCCGTGCCGTCGACGTCCGGCTCCGGCACACCTTGGGGCGGCTGCTCACTGTTCATCACATGCTCCTGAGTGCAAGACGCGCCGCTATTGCGGCGCGAGAACGAAGAGAGGTGGGTGCGGCGACCTGGCGGAGGCGGGTGTGGCCGCCGCACCCGGCTGAGAAACCTCACGGATCAGCGGGCGATGGCCTCGCGCTCCACCGAGCCCGTACTGGTTGCGGCGGGAGGTTCGGGATCCAGGTCAGCTTCACGCTGCGCGAGCTGCTGCTGAACCTGCTCCCGGCCAGGAGCCTCCTGCTGCGGTGTCTCGCGTTCGGGTGCGCCGCGGTCGACGGTGTAGCGGGTGATGTTGTTGTCGTGCCCGATCCGGGAAGCGATGAACTGTTCCCGCTCGGCCCCGTCGTCATCGGTGTAGGTGCGGGTTTCGCCTTCTGCGATGAAGTTGTCGCCCTTGCGGAACTGCTCGTGCGCGAGCTCGGCTGACTTACGGAACATCACCAGGTCGGTGAATTCCGGGTCGAGCTGCGTGAACGTGCCGTCCTGTTCGAAGCGGGCCTGGGTCTGCCCGACACGCATGTAGACGCGGGCGTCACCGTTACTGGTGAACGTCAGTTCCGGATCGGTAGCGACGAACCCTGCGAGGGACTCTTTGGTGCGGATGGTCATCAGCGGGTACTCCTATCGGTTGGCCCCCGCACATGCGGGGCTACCAGACAGGTACGAGCCCCCATCCGTACCGACTGGACTCAATCGCTTTATAAGTGTTAAAGTGATTGCATGATCGAAAACAAGGTTTCTGTCGATGATGCAACCCGGATGGTTGCTGTGGGCGAGAAGGCTGCACAGGATGCGCGGCGGGTCACTCGCTGGTTCCGTGTCTTCGTGATCATGCAGGCGGCCTACGCTTTGGCGTTCACCCTGTCGATCGACGTCGCTGGCGTGGACTATTGGAAGGCGTTTGCGCCGTTCGTGCTGGTCACGCTGTGTATCTGGATGATCGCGTTCCAGCACCGGCGGACGGTTCCGCGGCATGGGTTGCGGAACATGGGGATCGCGGTCGCGACATGGTTCGTGTTGTACACGTTGATGTTCGACCCGGCGCTGCAGTTGTTCGGGCTGTCGTCGCCGTGGTGGTGGGTGCTGGCAGGCGTAGTCGCTGTCACTCCGATCCTCGCGTGCCTGTTCGCGAGCTCACGCCGATGACCGCTTCCGAGTCGACGGGCTCTCCGCTCACGGGTCACCCGCGGAAGGACCTCGATAGCCTCATCCATTCTCCGGTGCGTTTCTCGCTGCTCGCCGCGCTACGAAACCTGGAGGATGTGGACTTCAGGTTCCTTGCAGACCTGCTCGAGGTGAGCGACTCCACTCTCTCCCAAACGCTCACCGTTCTGGCAGACGCGGGCCTTGTGACGGTGCGGAAAGAAGCAGCGGGCAGACGCACCCGCACCTGGGTCGGCATCACCGCCGCCGGACGCACGGCGTTCGAACGTCACCTGGCGACATTACAAGCCATCGTCAGCACCGGCACAGCGAAGCAACCCTCAGAGGAAACCACATGAACACGCGCACTCGAGCACGCCTCGCGGACCCAGATGACCTCGCTGCTGCTGCCGACACCCTCGCAGCAGCATTCGAGCACTACCCCTGGACCCGCTACGTGATCCCGCAGGAGCACTACCATGAGCGATTGCGTGCCCTGCAACAGCTATACCTGGAATACGCCCACGCGCACGGCATCGTCGCAGTCGCAAGCCACTGCGATGGTGTGATCGCGCTCCTTCCACCCGATGCACCCGAACCAGCGCCGGAGATGATCAACGAGGTCATGCGCCTGCACGGTGACAGGATCAGCAGGCTCCAACAGAGCGACCCGCCCGCGGGCGCGTGGCGTGTGGAGACTCTGGGCGTGCGCCCGGAACGACAAGGGCAAAGGCTCGCATCGACACTCCTGGTCTTCGCGCTGACCGAGGCAGTCCGTCGAGGCTGCGAACAGGTCGTGCTCGACACCTCCGAACCGCGAAACGTCCGCCTCTACGAACGCCACGGCTTCCAGACCACCACCCACACCGATACCGGTCATGGGCCACCGGTATGGACCATGACCGCAACCTTTGAAAACTCCACGACCAGGAAGGCTTCTCTGTGATAACTGCTGCCACAGTGTTAGAGGCGTATCTGACTGCCACGAATACGCACGACTTCGACCACGTTGAGAAGGTCCTCGATCCTGACGCGGTCTATTTCTTCGGGGATGCAAGCTGCGTAGGTCTGGCTGATGTGCGGGCCTATTTCGAGCGCACCTGGGCGATGATTCCTGACGAGTACTACTGGGCCGAAAACATCGAATGGGTCACCCGCACCCAGGACGCTGCCGTGGCGATCTACACCTACCACTGGAAGGGCACGATCAACGGAGTGCAGCGCTCCGGCGCTGGGCGTGCCACCAACGTCTTCGCACACACTGGTCGCAGCTGGCAGCTCACGCACGAACACCTCAGCCCACTGCCTCCCACTCGAACAGTCCAGCAGGGCACGGAGGCTGGGGAGTGAGAACGCTGTATATCGTGACCCATCCCGAAGCTACGCACCACATCGACGGTCTCGTCGGCGGCTGGTACGACTCCGAACTCACCGCCACGGGCAGAGAGGCAGCCGACCGGGTCGGAGCCTCGTTGAGAAACAGAATCCCTCCTGGTGAACACACTGAGCTGTACTCGTCAGACCTGAAGCGCGCTGCGCCGACCGCAGAAGCTATCGGTGCGCACCTGGGAATCCCACCGGTCTTCGACGCGCGCTTACGGGAGAAGTCGTACGGAGTCGCCGAAGGCAAGCCGCAAGCCTGGCTCGATGAGCGTTTTCAGACTCCGCCAAGAGACGGGGAACGCCTGAGCCACGACGAAGGTATCGAGGGAGCCGAAACCATGCATGCGCTCGCCACCCGCATCTATGAAGTCGTGGACGAAATCCTCGAACGTCCCTCCCACCACCAGGTCATCTGCACGCACGGTGGAGCGCTCACCTTCGTGGCCGCGGCGTTTCTTCGGCTCCCGATCGAGGCCCTGCAACATATGAGATTGCGTGCCAGGCCTGGGGGAATCACCGTACTGCGAGAGGACGACTACTTCCACAATCGCAGCCTCGTCGAACTCAACTCGATACCACCCCAGCACGGATAGCTCTGAACGATATACCGACCGCGTGTTGCCGCACTTACGGTGTTCCGCCGTGCAGCACCTGTTCCACCGCGCTGCGGTCTGTGCGGAGCCGTGTTGCATCAGGTCGTGCGGGCCAGGGGCGCAGCGTGGTGATGATGGGGCGTGCGGTGCGGAGCATCACGACACCGGTACCGAACGGCAGCGTCCGCAGCACGTCGGGCGGGAGGATCGGGACCCGGCGGATGGAACGTTGGCTGGAGTGTGCCCCGTACGCGTCGGTGGTGACGGAGTCGGTGGTTTCGTCACGGTCGCCGATGAGGGTGGCGAGGTCTTGGAGGTCGCGACTGTTGGATGCGCCGCCGAGGATGATCTTCACGATGGAGGCGTCCCAGATCGCGTTTGCTTGGTTTTCACCCCACTTCTCGCGTGCTTGAGCGAGTGACTGCAGTACCGGGAGGGGTGTGATGCCGGTGCCGCCGCCTTCTGCCATCAATGTTGGCAGTGATGGGAGCGGGGCAAGGTTCCCAATCTCATCCAAAGCCAGCAGCAGCGGCGGGTCCATGCGTGCGCCCGGTGAACGGGCAGCGATCTTCCTCGCGGTCTCGACGAGATCTTCGATGAACGCCGCCACCAGCGCAGACGACGCACCCGCCCCAGCACCGGTAGCCAGAAGGTAGAGAGTCCCGTCCCCGAGAAGGAACGCCTCCGGGTCGAACTCTTCACCCGGTGCAGGACTGACGGCGTCGAGGACGCGGGGGTCGGCGAGAGCGGAGAACGCGAGGGACACCCCTTGCCAGATCGAGTCGCGGGTGCGGGGGTCTGCCTGCACCATCGCATCCAGCGAGTCTGCCCACCCCTCCGCAGCACCGGGATGCGAGGAGAGGATGCGGACGGCGTCTGCTGCGAGGGTGGGGTTGAGCGCCCACTGGTACAGCGTCTTCGCGTCGCGTCCATCGAGGGCCGCAGCGTGGAGGAGGCCTTGGATTGCGGCGGTGGTTTTCCCTTCCCAGAAGCCCGCGTCTTGGACACCACCGAATCCCGTCGCGGTGGCAAGGCCTTTCGCGCGGATCATCGCCGTCAACGGGTCCTGACAGCCCCGCACCGGCGACCACCGCATCCCCGCAGGTAAACCGGGAGCGAGTTGTTGGGGGTCGAACACCGCGACTGGTCCTTTCCGCTCCCTGGCTTTTAGGGTCGCGGTGAGGTTGTCGGGACGGGTGCTGGTGGTGATGACGGCACCGGGGGCGTCGAGGATAGCGTTGATCACCACATGCAGCCCCTTCCCTGAACGTGGTGGCCCGATAAGCAGGATCGAGTCCTCGACTGTCGCCCACACCTGCCCGCCTTTCGCCGTCCCGAGCAGATACCCGACCTCCTCTGGCCTGGCCTTCTCGGTGAGCGACGGGCGTAGTGTGGCGGCTTTCTTCACGAGTGCTTTCGCGGAGGCGACCCGTGCGACCTCGGCCGCGGTTGCTGTTCCTTCGAGCCGGTGTGGATCCGTCTTCGACCGGGAACGGTAGATCGTCCGCGCAACGAAGAACCCCGCCGAACCCAGCACGCCAAGGAACACGAACACGGTGAACCAGTAGAGAACGGGGCTGAGTCCCTCGGCACCGAGCGCGCCACCGGGATTAGCGGGGTGCGCGAGCACCGCGAGCCCGCTAGTGAACCCGCCAGTCGGCTCCGGCAGGCCGTTCAAGAAAGCAGCGACCGAGCCCGCGACCCGAAGAAGCCCGGTGAACGCAGCTGCCGCGACGAGTACACCGAGGGCGAGGTTGATGAACAGATCGTTGGCGGGTTTCGCCTGTGTGGGACCGGACACGAAAACTACCTTCCTGCCCCGACGTGAGCAGGCGGGGTCAGGAAGGTAGGTACGAGATCGACGAGCGAACTGCGACTGCTATTTATTGTCAGAGCGGCCGATGGGGCTCGTGCTGTTCTTGAACGCGTTGCGTGCTGCGGGCCAGCTGCTCTCATCAATGTGCAGAGCAGACCGAAGGTAGGCCGTGGTCATCTGTTGGATGACCGCAACTCGCTCTGGGTTCTCATCGGTGGTCTCGGCAACTTCGTATCCGACGATTCCGCCGAGAGCGTGCTCAGCTCCGTAGAAGCTGAGGAGGTCAGTAGCACCGGGGCTGTGCGTGTAGGCATCGGTGAACCAGTCCGGTCCGCGGCTTGACATCTTGGACTGGTCGCGGTCGCCCGCGATGACGAGGGTTGGCACTGTGAGTTCCTGAAACGAGGGACGCATGAACGGGAAGTTCGCCTGCGCGAACGGATGTAGCTCATCGCCCCCGATGCCGGTTGCGGCAAACAGGACGCCTGCCGTGACGCGACTGTCAGCCATGCTTGCACCGACCTGGCCTGACTCATCGAAGATACGTGCACCGAGGAGTGTCTGCGCGGTCTGCGCACCCCACGAATGACCGGCGACGGCGACGCGGCTACGGTCGATGCGACCAGCAAGGCCCGGTACCGCTTGTTCGATTGTGTCGAGTTGGTCCAGGATACGTGTGAGGTCAGCAATTCGCTCGGTCCAGATCGTTGGGAACACCGGGTCGTTGAACCCGAATCCGTTGCGGCGCGAGTCCAGGTGCGTGGGCTGGATCACAACGAACCCGCGGGAAGCCCAGAACGCAGTGAGGGGCGCGTATCCGTCGAGGTTCCACCCGTTGCCGTGGGAGAACAACACGATCGGAAGGTTTGTGCCCGACGTCGGCGCAGAGATTCGGACGTCGAGCGGAACCGGTCGATCCGGGGCGGACAGTCGAACGGGGGCGACTGAGATGACTGGATCACCACCTTTCACGATGTCGTCCAAAGCCTGGGTGAGTGATGAGACCATCAGGGAGTTCCTTTCGAAGGGCGTACTCTGCGATACTTCTTATCGGAGCGCTGTTCCAAAACAATACGGAACGTCGTTCCGTTATGCAAGTGTGTGGCAGCGAGAGATAGAGATGAGGATGAGCGCGTGACTGACGTTGAAGGGGAGCAGAAGCTGGACGGAGCGACTGCGCACGTAGGTCGACCTCGTGCGAGCCAGCAAGCGCTCCTCGACGCGGCGGCAGCGGTGTTCGTGGCATCCGGCGTCGACGCTCCTGTGAGACAGATCGCAGAAAAGGCTGGCGTGGGGGTGGGTACGATCTACCGTCACTTCCCGACACGCTCAGAACTCGTCGTGGCCGTGTACCGACACCAGGTGGAGGCATGCGCAGACGCAGGTCCGCGCCTGCTGGCCGAGAGTGAGACTCCGGAGGTAGCACTACGGGCGTGGGTCGCCCTGTTCGTAAAATTCCTCGTTACCAAACATGGGCTCGCAGGCGCTTTGCGCGCAGATAATACAGAATCTGACGCCTTACACGCCTACTTTGTAGGGCGTCTCCTCCCTGTGTGCGGAACACTCCTGGACGCAGCAAGCGAATCCGTTGGTGCTGCTCCGACGGCTGATCCATACAACGTTCTCAAAGGCATCGGAAACCTCTGCATTGGCGCATCACACGATCCGAAGTACGACGCCAATCACCTCGTGCAGCTTCTGATCTCTGGAGTGCTCACCCGAGGCGCTGAGTGATTAAGTTCCGTTGGGCGGCCGGGAACGCCCGAAACGTGGCTTGACCTAAAGCTGCGGCTCATACGCTAGATAATCTCCTGCACCGAGGTCGTGCCCGAGATGCGCCCCAGTAGGACAATCTCGCCATTCACAGTGAGTTTTTCGCCTCGATCGATTAGGGATCGGGCCTTCCCCATGTGGTCGGCTGACGCATGGCGCAACACGATGGCCACGGCGACATCCTCGCCGGGGACGAATCCGTCTGCAGTGAACTCCAATAGGTTCGGCACCGCCACCGGTCGATCTCTCTCTTCGGGCGGGGCGAATGGTGACCGAGGTTGCGGGGTGGGTGGGGTGAGGATGTCGGCTCGGATACTGCCATCGAGATCCCGCACTTCCACCCGTGTCGGTGAACCAAACCGGGCGACGAGCTCGGTGACTGTCGCAGTGATCTCGCTGCGGGTGATCGGGGTGGCGGCGAGTTTGTCGCCGTTGACTGTCACGATCAAGCTCGTGTTGGAGACGGCTTCGACGAGGATCTGCGGCAACACTGCAGGCACGACCCGCGGGAGGCTTTCACTGGAGGGCTGGGTGTCGGGCTTGCGTGCGCGGAGACGTCGTCGAAGGTTCATACCAGAAAGGTGCGACCCGGTCCCGAGCGGCTCAGGTCTCCACGGTCGACAGCTTCCATCGCGAGAGCCTCTGCGCGCTCGGCTAACTGGTACGTGGTCTTCGCCCAGTTCTCGGTCACACGTAGCAACTGCTCGTAGTCATCGGAAGCGATCTCGCCTTCAGCAATGGTCATCCACGGATAGGAATCATCTGTACTTGGCACGTGGACTTCTGATTCCCACGACCAGGAGGTCGGGACACGGTCGTCGTCTTGCCAATCGGTGCCGGTGTACAGCTCGGTGACGGCGAACCGCGACCCGTGTCCCTCGAGCGGGTAGAGGACATAGTGTCCGGCACCGAACGTCACCGGGTCCTCGAACGCCAGGAACACGTGCTTGTTGTAGGTACTGCCGATGGTGTGCATTCCGTCGTGTAAAGCCATCAGGTTTTGCGACAGCTCCACCTCGGAGAGCCTGCCCGGTGCCCCCGCCACCTCCTGGGAACTCTGCTGCGACTCGAAGTCCTCATCCGGTGTCATGAGGACGTCTCCACACTGTTGGTCCCCGCGTGAGATCTGACTGTCTCTAGACCCGCATGTTCCTGATTGATCTTCATGCCGCTTAGGTGCGTCTCCCCAGCCCCCGAGCTGGACCCCTCGGTGGTCAGGAATCCTGACAAATCATCATGATTCCTGAAGCTTTCGCGGTATTCTTGATGCATGGTCACGATTCCTGAAGCTGCGAGGCGATGAAGCTCGCCGCGGTGCGGAGCATCGGGACTGCCAGGGGGTGGCGGTCTGAGGAAGATGCTGCGGACTTCGAGCAGGAGATCATCGACCAGTACGCCCTCGCGATGGCCGCAGCGGGACTCAGTGACAGCTACATTGCGCAGTCCAGAGCAGTCGTCTTTGAGTTCCGGCACCACCTCGATGCCCCACTCTGGCAGGCGAGGCCTTCCGACGCGGACGCTTTCCTTGCCGGGCTGCGCCGGGCAGGTCTCGCGGTCACGACCCGTGCGAGCAAGGTTGGGGTGATCGCGCAGTTCTACGACTTCGCCATTGCCCGCTACCAGGGCGATATCAACGCGCTGACCGAGTGGGTGATCGAGCAGCCCGTCGACGAGTACAACCGACAGTCCGGCGCATCGCTGGGCAAGGTCAGGGTGCCGCCATCGGATGCGGAGATCGATCGGCTCTTCGGCGGCTGGGCAGCCTCCCTTCAAAACGAACGGCGTTACCTGCCCGCTGCCAGGAACTACTTCGCCGCATCACTCTGGCGACGGGTCGGGGTGCGTATCACTGAGAGCACGAAGCTCGACCTTCGTGATTGGCGACCCGATCTCGGCGCGCTTGGCAAGTTGCATGTCCGGTTCGGGAAGGGCTCGCGCGGCCGCGGGTCGAAGCAACGGCTGGTGCCTGCGATCAATGGCGCGGACAAGCTCATCGACTGGTGGCTCGGCGATGTGCGACACCGCTTCGGCCCCGATTGGGACAACCCGGACGCCCCGATGATCCCGTCCGAACGGTTCGATCACGAGCTCGGCCGCTCGTGGCGAGCCAGCGACGATGTGCTCCGACGCGGCCTCGCCCTGGCCACTGAGCGGTTCCTACCTGCCTGGGCCGACGGGCGAATGACGCCCCATGTGCTCCGGCACTACTGTGCGTCATCGCTGTATCTGGCCGGCATGGACTTGAAGGCCCTGCAAGAACTGCTCGGCCACCAGTGGCTGTCGACCACGACGCAGTACATCCACGTCTCGGACCAGCACATCGAGGACTCGTGGAGGCAGGCGAACCAGCGCCTGGAGACCCGATTCGAAGGGATGTAGTGACACGATGAAATGGAACCTGCGCGTCCAAGCCGCCGAACGCGGCATCTGGAAGTCGGCAGAGCTGCGACGGATGCTCGCCGATGCGGGGCTGGAGATCAGCGTCGGCAAGATGTCCGGGCTATGGACGGGCAACCCGACCACGATCCGCCTGGACGACCTCGACGTCATCTGCCACGTCCTCGACTGCTCACCGACCGACTTGCTCGTGCCCGAACCAGAGAAGGTCACCGCTCGTAAACCGGGCGCCAAGCAGCAGGAAGCGAACGGGGGCCCGAACATCGTCACGCCCCGGTTCGGACCGAAGAATGATCGGCCGGCTCCGCCGTTATGAGCCCAGCGCGCGGCCCGAACGGACCTCTGAGTCCGCCGCTGCCCTGCACGGGGTGCGGAGTGAAGCCAGCCGCGTGGCTCACACCCCGCATCGACTTCTGCTACGACTGCATCCCTGGCGGCCCGTTCACCCCGCCGACCTGTAGCACGTGCGGGTCGACCGAGTATTACAGTCAAGGGCTCTGCGCCCACTGCCACCCCGGCAGCCCAGGCTTCACCGGCTCCTGCCGTGACTGCCTGGCCTGGGGCGTCTACCGTGGGCGCAACTGGCGCTGCTGGAAATGCCGCTGGTGGTTCACCCACTACCCGCAGGGCGAATGCGTCTCCTGCCATCGCGAGGTCACCATCGGCGAGCAGGGCTACTGCCGCCTTTGCCTCGAAACCGCCCGTTACCACCAGTCGCCCGGTGAGCCCCTCGACCTCGACGCGGCCGACAAGTACGGCCAGCAGCTCTTCCTCGCCTCGATGAACGACTCGCGCCGGCCCGCCGAACTCCACCTGCCGATGGCGATGAGCATCAGCGAAGCGATCCGGGTCATCAACACCCCGCCGCCGATTCCCACCAGCTACCAGCCGGTGCTGTTCCACATCGACCCTGACCCCGAACTGCTCCGGCAGCGCTCCAACGAGATCCGGCTGCGCGATATCACCTCCCGCACCGATCACTTCCTCTACGCCCGAGCCGGCGAATACGCCTGGAGCAAGCGACAGACCAACCAGGTCCGGCGCACCCTGAAAGTCCTGCAGCTCGTGTTCCCCGGCGCGAATCTGCGCTTCCGCGCCTCGGATATCCTCGCGATGCGCTCATACGACGACGATGGCAACATCCGCTCCACCATCGAAGTCCTCGAAGACGCAGGTCTCCTCATCGATGCCCGCGTGCCCTCGTTCACCAAGCTCTTCGAACGCAAGACCCACGCCCTTCCCGAGCCGATGCGTTCCCAGCTCGAGCTCTGGCGCGACATCATGGTCGACGGCTCCAAGACCCCGCCGCGCCGCCAGCCCCGCGACACGATGACCGTCAAGGGCCAGATGTATGGCATCCTCCCCGCGATCACCCGCTGGGTCGAAGGCGGACGCACCAGCCTCGTCGGCATCGACACCGAGGACATCCTCGCCGCGCTTCCCGACGATCCCTCGCCCCGTCACACCATGATGCTCGGCTTCCGCAGCCTGTTCACGATTCTGCGCGGCCGCAAGCAGATCTTCCTCGACCCGACGAAAGCGATCCCGCTGCGCGGCCCCAAGCGCAACATGCCGCTGCCGATGGAGCCCACCGCGATCCGCGACGCCCTGGTCAACCCTGATCCGGCGGTCGCGCTGGCCGTCTCACTCGTCGCCTTCCACGCCCTGATGACTTCGCAAGTGCAGCACATCAAGCTCATCGATATCATCGACGGGCGGCTACGGATGCCTGATGGCCGCTTCATCCCGCTCGCGAAACCCGTGCTCGTCCGCCTCGCTGCCTGGCTCGACCACCGAGCCAAACGCTGGCCGGAGACGAAGAACCCCTACCTGCTCGTCACCATCCAGACCGCGCCCCGTCTCTCACCGCCCAGCCGGAACTTCCCCTGGAAGAAAGCCGGCGTGACCGCGCAAGCACTCCGCACCGACCGGATTCTCTACGAAGTCGAACAGACCGGCGGCGACGTCAGGCGCATCTGCGACCTCTTCGGCATCGGCATCGAGACCGCGCTGCGCTACTCCGCCACGATCCTCGAACCACCCAGTCCGTTCGAACCGCCGATCCCGACCGCGCCGAGTCACCCCTGAGCGCCCACCCCGGGCGCACTCCGTGATTGAACAGCGGATGAACACTCGCTCCGATACCTGCTCAGGGCTTGCGTACCTGTTTCGATGGGTGTCAATATAGAAGTATGTCGATTCAAGAGGTGGAGTTGGTGATCGTCGGGTCTGGCCCTGCGGGGTACACGGCGGCGATCTACGCGGCGCGGGCGGGGCTGGCCCCGGTCGTGGTGGCGGGATCGGTGACGGCCGGTGGGGCGTTGATGACGACGACGGAGGTGGAGAACTTCCCTGGCTTCATCGATGGTGTGCAGGGTCCGGAGTTGATGGCGTCGATGCGGGCGCAGGCGGAGCGGTTCGGTGCGCGCATCCTGATGGATGACGCGACCGGTCTGGACCTGGCAGGCCCGGTGAAGACGATCACGACCGGCAGCGGTGAGACCTACCGGGCGAAAGCGGTGGTCCTGACGATGGGGTCCGCGTACCGCAAGCTCGGCCTCCCCGAGGAGGAGCGCTTGTCGGGGCACGGCCTCTCGTGGTGCGCGACGTGTGACGGGTTCTTTTTCCGCGACCAGGAGATCGCTGTGGTCGGCGGTGGGGATTCCGCGATGGAGGAGGCTCTGTTCCTGACGCGGTTCGCGTCGAAGGTCACGCTCGTGCACCGTCGCGATGAGTTCCGGGCGTCGAAGATCATGGCCGAGCGGGTGCTGGCCGATCCGGAGATCGAGATCGCCTGGAATAGCGAGGTGGCCCAGGTCCTCGGTGACGACCGTGTGACGGGGCTGCGGCTGCGGGACACGGTCACCGGTGCCGAACGGGTGCTGGATGTGACCGGGGTGTTCGTCGCGATCGGGCATGACCCGCGCTCCGAGCTCATCACCGGGCAGATTGACACCGATCCGGACGGGTATGTGCGGGTCGCGCACCCGTCGACGGCCACGAACCTGCCGGGCGTGTTCGCGGCCGGTGATCTGGTCGATCACACGTACCGGCAGGCGATCACGGCCGCGGGCACCGGGTGCGCCGCAGCGCAGGACGCCCAGCACTATCTCTCTCATCTCGCCCCCGCCGCCCAGCGGGCTCTCGTTCTGGAGGTCTCCGCATGAACCCCGTCACCCATGTCACTGACGCGACGTTCCAGAGCGAGGTGATCGAGTCCGAGCTGCCGGTCGTGGTGGATATCTGGGCGGCCTGGTGCGGGCCGTGCAAGGCGATCGCCCCGATCCTCGACCAACTCGCCGCCGAGTACGCGGGCCGGGTGAAGATCGTGAAGGTCGACGCCGATGCGAATCCGGAGGCCGTGACCGCGGCCGGGGTCACCTCGATCCCGACGCTCGGGTTCTATCGGGCCGGGGAACGGGTGGACGTGCTGATCGGCGCGCACCCGAAGCCCGTCTACGCTGCGAAGATCGAGGAGTTGCTCGCATGACCCAGACGAACACTGCCCCTGTCATGGCGGCCCCGAAGCGGCTGTCCACGCTGGACAAGTGGCTGCCGGCGTGGATCGGGCTGGCGATGGTCGCGGGCCTGCTGCTGGGTCGTTTCGTTCCCGCGCTCTCCGACGCGCTGTCCGCGATGGAGGTCGGCGGGATCTCCGTGCCCATCGGACTGGGCCTTTTGGTGATGATGTATCCGGTGCTCGCGAAGGTCCGCTACGACAAGGTCGCGGCTGTCACCGGCGACAAGCGCCTGCTCGTCTCCTCGTTGCTGCTGAATTGGATCGCGGGCCCCGCGGTCATGTTCGCTCTCGCCTGGGTGTTCCTGCCCGACCTGCCCGAGTACCGCACCGGGCTCATCGTCGTGGGCTTGGCCCGGTGCATCGCGATGGTCGTGATCTGGAACGACCTCGCCTGCGGCGACCGCGAGGCGACCGCGGTGCTCGTCGCGGTCAACTCCGTGTTCCAGGTCGTGATGTTCTCGGTGTTGGGATGGTTCTACCTCACCGTGCTGCCCGGCTGGCTCGGCTTGGATACGCAGGGGCTGGAGATCTCGGTGTGGCAGATCGCGCTGAACGTGCTCGTGTTCCTCGGCGTCCCGCTCATCGCCGGGTTCGCGTCCCGCTGGATCGGTGAGAAGCGCCGAGGCCGGGAATGGTACGAGGAGACGTTCCTGCCCCGGGTGGGGCCGTGGGCGTTGTACGGGTTGCTGTTCACGATTGTGCTGCTGTTCGCGCTGCAGGGTGAGGCGGTCACCCAGAACCCGCTCGACGTGGCCCGGATCGCGCTGCCGCTGCTGGTGTACTTCGGCCTCATGTGGTTCGCCGGCCTCCTGCTCGGCAAGACCCTGGGCCTTGGGTATGCGCGGTCGACGACGCTGGCGTTCACGGCGGCGGGCAATAACTTCGAGCTCGCGATCGCGGTCGCGATCGGTACCTTCGGTGCCGCCTCCGGTCAGGCGCTCGCAGGTGTCGTCGGCCCGCTGATCGAGGTGCCCGTGCTCGTCGGCCTCGTCTACGTCTCCCTCTGGGCCGCGCGCGCCTGGTTCCACACCGACCCCTACGCGACGGAAGCCGTCACCGAATCGAGGACGTCATGACCGATACGACCGTCATCCCCGACGTCGAGGCGTGCGCACCGTCCTCGACGCACGCGATCGGACAGGATGCCGCCGCGACCGTGGCCGGCGCACTCAAGTCGCTCGCCGACCCGCTCAGGTTGCGGATGTTGTCCGTGATCGCCACCGACCCGCGGGGCGAGTCGTGCGTGTGCGACCTCGCTGAGCTTGCCGAGGTGTCCCAGCCGACCGTTTCCCACCACCTCAAGGTGCTCAAGGAGACGGGGATGCTGCTGTCGGAACGGCGCGGCACATGGGTCTGGTACCGGATCGCCCCGGCCCGGCAGCGCGCCGTCGCCGCCCTCCTGGACGCGTTCGCGCCGGCCGCGGTTGCCGATGAGCCGGAGCAGACCGAGGACCGTGCTGAGGCGCTGCGTGACATGGACACACGCGTCACCCGTCTCGCCGAGGAACTCGCCGACGAGCTCACCGGCCTGAACCGGGACCTCGTGATCGCGATCGTGCGGGAGTCCTACGCGGGTCTGGTCCGCTCGGCGAAGCTGACCCGGCACCTGATCCCGCTCACCGAGCGGTTCGCCCGGCAACGCCTGGCCGATCTCACCCGGAACTGGGAAGCCGGGGTGCCGCAGGTGCTGTTCGTATGCGTGCAGAACGCCGGCCGCTCCCAGCTCGCCGCCGCCCTCGTCAACCAGCTCGCCGGCGGCACCGTCATCGCACGCTCAGCCGGGTCGACCCCCGCGGCCGACGTGCACCCACACGTGCGGTCTCTACTGACCGAGATCGAGGGCGAGCACGACGCGGAGACGGCGTTCCCGAAGCCGCTCACCGACGACGCCGTCCGCGCCGCCGACGTCGTGATCACGATGGGGTGCGGCGACGTGTGCCCGATCATCCCGGGCGTCCGCTACGAGGACTGGGCCGTGGGCGACCCGGCCCTCGCCTCCCCGGAAGGGGTCGCGGCGATCCGCGACGACATCGAAACCCGCGTCCGCGCACTCCTCACCACCCTCACTCACTGAACGAAAGAAGCGAACCGAACATGACCGATCAGAAGCCCTCCGTGCTGTTCGTCTGCGTCCACAACGCCGGCCGCTCCCAGATGGCCGCGGGCTACCTCCGCCACCTCGCCGCAGGCCGGGTCGAGGTGCGCTCGGCCGGGTCGATGCCCGCCGACCAGATCAACCCGGTCGCCGTCGAGGCCATGGCTGAGGAGGGCATCG